>JAABUS010001769.1_pt1 | contig 44807 bp, 8 predicted proteins | sample 5560161 | NCBI WGS metagenome assembly JAABUS01 (sample SAMN10711885, study PRJNA513376) | rock metagenome | isolation source: Antarctica rocks | place: Antarctica: Victoria Land, Trio Nunatak nord | collected 2016-01-04
TATTTAATAACAAATTTTAGAAAATTAACTTTCTTTTAATAGAATTTGTATTTTTTTAACTTAAAATATTTTAAAATTTTAAAAATATAACTAATATACTTTTTTAAGATTTTTAAATAAATTATAATATTGTTTAAATATATTATAACAAATTAATTTAAATATTATTGTAATATATTATTAATTATTTTTTAATATATTGTTAAAATATTTATAAGTTCGAATAATATTATTGTATATTTATATAATTTATATTGTATACAAAAAGTTATTTTTTCTTTTTTCTTTATTTTTATTCTAATTTAATTGTATACTTTTTTTAGATTTAATTTAATAAAATATTTTATTTTAAATAGTTAATTCTAAAATTTGCTAATATTAAATAGTAAATATTAATTCTTAATTATAATATTATTTAATTTTTAATAATTAATATATATATAAAAAATTCTATTTTTTTTTAAATTAAGAAAATCGAACATTCTATCTATAATTAGAATTTTTTAATGAATTTTTTATTTTTATTTTTTGTTAGATATTTGCGAAATACTTCGAGCTTTTTCTTAAATAAAATATATATAAATTTAAATATAAATTGCTTGTCTAATTTAAATTTAATTTTGTAATTTTACAATTAATATTTAGAAAAAATCTCTATTGTTTTTTTTTTCTTAAAATAGATACTTTTAATTATTATATATTTGTAATATATACTTTAGCAATTTCTTTACTATATTAGATAATTTAAAAAATTTAAAAAATTTGTAATTTTATTTATTTATTTTAACTTTATAACTTAATTAATTTCTATTAATATTTATTAAGTTAAACTCTGTTAGATTGTTTTTTTGCAAAAATACAAACTTGCTACTTATAATTAATTTTCAATTTAATTTCTTATCTATTATTAAATACTATTAATATATAAATTAAATATAAGTTATATAATTATATTGTACAAATCTAAGTATTTGTATATTTTAGTTAATTTTTAAATTATATTGTTTTAATTAAAATATTTCTAGAATAATATTATAAATAACTATTTCTATTATATTAAAAATTAGTTCTTTGCACAAAATTTTTTGCTATTATTTTTTAAATATTTTTGTAAATTTAATTTAAATTAATATTAAGTTTCTTTTCTAAAAAATATTAATACAAAAATTGTCTTTTAATTTGTTAAAATAGAATAGAAAATAAAATAGATATTTATTTATATAAATTAGTTTTTTTAGATTATTACAATTTTTATAATAAGTATTAAATTTATTAATTTTAATTTTATTGTCTTTTATAATTAATAATTAATATAATACTAATAAATTAATATTTAAAATAGAGATATATTGATTTAATACAAATATTTTTAGAATATTTAAAATATTATATTAATACTTTCTATAAAAATATTAGAAATAGTTTACTATTAAAAAGATCTATAGATATCTTTAGAAAATACTAGCAATTATTTAATAATAAAAATTTGCAGTTTAAGTAATTATAATAGTAATTTAAAATTTAAAATAAATTAAATACAATCTATAAAAAAGTTATATCTAATTTTCTATATATTAAAAAATACAAATTGTTTGTTATATTTGTTTGTTAAATATAATAAATATAGTTGCTTGCAATACTTGCTTATTAAGTATATTAAATATTATACTTAGAATACTTGCTTCTTAAGTATATTAAGTATAATAATAGATTTGTTTTAAAGATATAGAATCTAAATTACTAATATAGTTTAAATAAGTTTATATATAACAATTTGTTTTTATATTAATTTGTTTTCTAATATTGTTCTAACTATTAAGTATTTTTTTTTGATATAATATTAATTTGTTAACAATCTATTAAGTTTTATAATTAACTATCTTTTGCAAAATAACTTAATTTGTTATATAAATAATATATTTTTTAAAATTTATTCTCTTGCTTTTTTCTAAAAAAAAAATCTTTATATTGTTAAATAAAATTTAATTTTATAGATATAGATTTTTGATAATCTAAGTTATTGTATTTCTAATTAAAATTTTTTTTTTTTAGCTAATATTCAATTATTAATTTAAAAAAGATTTCTATTTTTTTTTAAAAATTAATTGTATTTTTTTTATAGTTCTTTTATATAGTTTGTTGTTAAAATTAATAGTTACTTTAATAAAATTAAATATATTGTTAAAAATTCGTCTATTATATATAATTTTGTTTTTTAGATTATTTTTTAAATTTTGTCAAAATACTAATATAAATACAATATTGTTTTACTTAATTAGATTAATATATTTTTAATATCTAGTTGTATAATCTATTATAGAAATTTGTTAAATTAAATATTAAATCATTTTTTTTGTAATTTATTTTTTGTTAAATATTTTAACAATTTTTTGAAACTTTTTTTTAAAAGTATTAAAATCTATAAATATTGTACAAAAAATTTTGCTATTATTTTTTAGATACTTTTGTAAATTTAATTTAAATTAATATTAAATTCTTTTTCTAAAAAATATTAATACAAAAATTGTTTTTTAATTTGCAAAAATAAAATAGAAGATAAAATAAATATTTATTTATATAAGTTAGTTCTTTAAATTAATATAATTTCTATAATAAGTATTAAATTTATTAATTCTAATCTTATTATTTTTTATAATTAATAATTAATATAATATTAATAAGTTAGTATTTAAAATAGAAATGTATTAATTTAATACAGATATTTTTAGAATATTTAAAATATTATACTAATACTTTTTACAAAAATATTTAGAATAATTATCTTATTAAAAAGATTTATAGATATTTTTAAACAATACTAGCAATTATTTAATAACAAGAATTTGCAATTTAAATAATTATAATAGTAAATTAAAACTTAAAATAAATTAAATATAATTTATAAAAAAGTTGTATTCGATTTTCTATATATTAAAAAAATACTAATTGTTTGTTTTATTTGTTTTTCGAGTATAGCAAATATAATTGCTTGTAATACTTGCTTGTTAAATATATTAAATATTATACTTAAAATACTTGCTTCTTAAGTATATCGAGTATAATAATAGATTTATTTTAAAGATATATAATCTAAATTACTAATATAGCTTAGATAAGCTTATAACAAATTGTTTGCAAAAATTGTTAAAAAATATTAAATTATTCTATTATATACAATTATTTAAATATATTAAATATAAAAAAAAAACTTTAATTTGTATTTTGTAAAAAATAAAAAATAAATCGATTATTATTAGTAATTAATCTAGTCTTTACTTGCGTAGATTATTGTTAATAATACAAATAAGTAATAGAAAATTAATATACTAATAAAAGAAAAATTATATTAATTTGTTATTTTTTAGTTAAGATAATTGAGAAGATTAACTATACAAAATATTTGTTAATTTAAATCTATTTTTTCGAATTATTAATAATTCGAATTTTCGAAAGCTACTAGAAATACTTTAATTAAATCTAGTATTTTTAGATTATATTAAATTATTAAAATTAATTCTTATAGACTTTAATTAAATTTGTAATAAAATTAAATTAAATTTGAAAAAGTCTTAGTATATTTTTATTGCTTTAGATATATAATTTGATTTTTAAAAAATTATTTATCTTAAAATATTAATGTATTAAATTAATATTATAAATTAATATTATAAATTAATATTATAAATTAATATTATAAATATTTTATTAAATTTACTTTTTTTAATATTAAATATATAGATCGATAATTAATATTAAAGTTTATAAAGATATTAAAATTCTTTAAAATTAAGAATAAATTTCTTGAAATTATTACTAATAATATAAGTAATAACAATATTCTTAAAAACAAATTTAATAAAATCTTAAATTAACAAGAATCTTAATAGAATAGATGTAAGATGCGAGTGCGCCTACTTCTTGTTGGCGCACTAAGGTATAAAAGACGTGAGATATAATAGACTTGTATTACTATGTCCCAACTATCTAGAGTAGATAGTAGTAAAACTAATTGTTAAAAAACAACGAAAGACGAGTTTTCTCTTTATCTAATACTTGCCATAACGTACGAATCTATTTTTCGCTATTTAATTAAAAAGAGGTGTCGTATTATTTAAGACTTTTATAGATACTTAAGATTACGTATCTTGTTATATTCTAATGCGCTAATGCGTTGAGAACGCTATAATATTATAATTATTTTCTCTTTTAAAGCATTAATTCTTAGTAATGTAAAAAGCTAGACTAATTTTATTAAGATAAAGACGTTTATTAAGCGTCAACATTGCAAAAGCTTGTTAAAAATCTTTTTAAATCTCTTTAAAAATTAGAAGAAAAAGAGTCTTTTATTTAATAAAAATAAATTTATGTGTTAATTTAACACAATTTGTAAAACAATGTAATAATAACAATAACAATTTTTGATGCGTTATTATTTCGTCGTTTGTTGTTATTAAAGTTCAAAATAAAATTTAAAGTAAAATTAACGCTGCGCAAACGCTAAATAAATTATAAACATAAATATTGTTATTTCTCTTTTTTTTTCTTTTTTTCTTTTTATATTTTTCTTAATTGCAATTGCTTTATCGCTATAAATAAATTGTCGCAAAAACGACAATGCGTAAAGCTTATATATATAGTGCAAATCTTAAATTAATATGTCTTTTGCTTCTTCTTTTTTTGTTTTTTTAACTATATTTTTTAAAAAATTAAAGAAATAAAAGAGTAAACAATTTTAATATTTTGTTATTTGCGATACTAACATGTTACAATTTGTAATAATTTTTTGTATATAATTTGCGTAAGCAAGCATGTATGCGTTCGCAAAAAAAGAAGTATTTGTATTTGATACAAAGTTCTTTATCGCGAATTAAATTGTTGCATTGTAATAAATTTTGTTTGCGCTTATAATGCAACAATTGCTAATATTTATCAATTTGTTAAACGCTTTCGAAATAGTGTAAAGAATTTTGTTATCAATTATTGCGAAAGATTCGAAATAAAAGATATAATTATTAGATATATAAAGCATGTGCAAAAGAGTATAGTTTGTGCGATAAAAAGCTAGCAACGCAATAAAAAGTTTATTTTATCAACGACAAATTGAGCTCAATCTTGTATTTGACGATTTAAACAAAATTTAACTCTCGCTTAAGAGCGTCAAATTAAATTCGAACAAAAACTCGCAAAGATAAAGATAATTTAAAATAAAGCTTTCGCTAAAACGCAACAATTGATCGATCTATTTTTTAAAAAAGTATTGAAAATAAACATTTTTATTAATTTTTTAATATTTTATTGATATGCATTTAAAATTTAAAACAAAATAAAAACAAAAACGAGAACAAGTTGTTAATAAAAACGAAAAAGACAAAGTTAAAACAAATCGTCTTTAAGTTTGTTGTTAATTTAAATAAAACAAATTCGAAAAAAAATTTCGCAAAGTTTTACGATTTTGCGATGAAATCTTTTATTAATTTCGAATTGTTAACAAGATTGTTAAATAAAAATGTAATAAATTTTATTTTAATTTCTTTTGCGCTTTGTTTGTTTATATTTTTTTAAAAAATAAAGAATGCAAAAATATATATAAACAACAAAAGCGAATTTATAACAAAAACGAAAAAGATTGTGCAAAACAAATTTTTTGCAATTTGTTTTTTTTAAGATAATGTAAGTATTTCAAACAATTTCGAAGATTTGTCTATAATTAACTTTAAAAAATTTAATAATTTATTTTCGAATAAATTCGAAAGTTTTCTTTAATTGTTTTAAAACGAATTTGATAAAATGTTGAAAACTTGTTAAGTTGTTGCAATACGTTGTTAACTAATTAACGATAATAAAATAACTTTGTTTTCGAATTATGTTTTAAGCATTTATGTTAAAAGAAACGACTTTATTATTTTTAGCATTTTATGTAACAAAATAAAGAAATCTTTTTACGTAACTTAATTATACAACAACAATGCAATAACAATTGCGCAATATTTTATTAAACAAATTATTGTTAATATAATTGTCGTTGTTGCAATATGCGTTGCGTTATTTTTTTTACTTTCGCTTGTTATGCGTTTGTTTCTTAAAGTTCTTTTATAACTTATCAATATTATTTAGAGACTTTTCTCTTAATTATTAATTGTACTCTTTGTTTTAATTTATTTATTTAATTTTATATTATATTTGTCTCTTTAACTTAATTTTGTCTAAAATTTCTTTAATCTTTTATTAAATTTTGTTGTTAACAAGTTTTAAAACTTGCAACATTTATTTCGTTTATTTATTGCTAATACAATGCAAATATAACTTTAAAAGTAAAACATAAAAAATATTATAAATTTAGTAAATATTAAGTAAAATAAGACGATAAATTTGCGTTTTAATCTTGTTTTTAATTCTAAACGATTTAATATATTTGTGCAACATCTTTTTGCTAAATCTTTTTTGCTTTAGATTTTTAATTAAAAGCATAATTAATTCTTTTATAGCAAAGCTCTTTGACTTATATTTTTTATTGTAATATTTCGTCTATTACGCGACAACGTTTTCAAGACGTCTTGTTAGAATTTTTCTTAAATTATAAAGTTGTTTTACGCGTTTCTATGTTAACAATATTTTTTTTTCAATAAAGTTGTTCTTAACTTTATAGTGAATCTTCAAGTAATAATTATACATTAAATAAAACGACGAAGCTTCAACTAAGATGTAATAACTATTATTGTAGACAAATTCTATTATTAATAATAATTTTGCTTATTTCGCCTATTTAATGTTCACGTAAATGCGAAAATAATGTTTAAAAGTTTAATTTTGTTGTTCGATTAAATTATTTATTTAAGAATAAAAGATAATACTTAATTGTCTTTTAATTTATGTATAAAAATATATAACGAATTAAAAAACATTAATAAAGACAAATTCTTTATTACTTACTATATTAATTAACGTTTCGAAGCGTAAAACAATTTTATCGAAAAATATTTTCGTTAGTTTTGCGATATTAATTTTAGTAATTACAAATATATACTTAATTATTTTTGTATAACGATTAACTATTACGAAAATCGAATTATATATAATTTTATAACGTTTGTTTAAAAACAAATTTGTTACAAAGTTTATAATAATTTTTTTTTATAACTTCTTTGTTACAAGTAAAAATCAAAGCTTATTATACAATTTATAATAAGAAACTTTAATGCGTTAACAAATATTATATGTTTTAATATACGTTTTTATCTACTTAGCGCAAGCAAATTAAAAATACTTCCGCTAAAATAAATCTAAAGTTTTCTTAATCTTAAAATGTTTTGTTAAAGAATTATTATAATTTTTGCGAATTAACTTCTCTTTAATAATTGCATTTCTTAAGATATAAAGCAATTTATTATGTTTAACGAAACTCTTTTAATTTAAAGTTTATGTTGTTCGTTTACAACAAAACGATTTTTTGATTTCGATTTAAATCTTTTTAATCTAAGTGTCTTTAACTTAAAGATTCTTTATTAAAAATTTTATTAATTTTTAAGATTTTTTATACAATTTTTTTAATATATCTTTAATTATTTTTCTTAAAATAATAATCTATACTTCAATTAATTAAAATAAAGATGCTAGTTTTTTTTAAACTTTTTTTTTACTTTATGATCGCAAAATCTTCGCGTTACTAATAAATACTTTTGCTAATTATAATACAAAAATTAAATTATTTAATGTTTTTCGTTTGCTTTGTGTTAACGACTTTTCGTCAAATAACAACGTTAACTTATTTTAAAATACAAGAGCTAAATTACTTAACATTTTTTGTTTGCTTTGCGTTAACGAATTTTTGTTAAATAATAATGTCAATTTGTTTTGCAACGTTAATAGCAATTTTATATTTAACAACAAAACTTCTTTATAATTGAGACGTCTTAATAATTTATTCGCTAAATTTTTTTTATTTATATAATAAAAGATTTTAAAGTTATAGACGATTAATTTGAGCGCTCAACAAATTTGCCTTAAGTTTAGCTTCTTTTAACTTATAAATCTCTTAAAATTGTTATAATTTAATTACATTTTAATAGAGTAAACACTATTTTTTAAATAGTGTCTTTACTACTTAAAAGCGATTACAATAGTTAACAATTCCTAATTATGCGTCTTATAATTTTGTTTCGTCAAAATTATCTTTCGCGATTAGAATGTTATTAAGCGCCAATTTTTGTCGTTATTTTGTTAATTTAAAATGTTCGCGATTGCAAAGTTAAACGCGTCAATCTTTATTTTAATTTTTTTGCTTAGATTGTAGTAATAAAGTAGTGAAGTTAACATAAAGATATCGCAAAGTTAGCGAAACGTCTACTTTACTTTATTTAATTAAATAAAAGAATTAAATTTCTTGTTATTCTTACTTTCTTTTAATAAATTAATAAGAGAAACAACTCTTTTCGAATAATAATGTATAAAGCGTCTATAAAAGTTTACGAAATCTAAGAATATTTAAAGTTCGCAATAAGTTTTCGATTTAAATTACTTCTTAATTGTTTTGATTTTTTTTAAGTTTATTTATATATCTTTTGAGAACATAATAAAGTTTAAAAATTTAATTTTTGTAATGTTAAATTTACACTTTTTTAAATTGATGTATAACGAATATTTGCGAAGACGTTTTAATATTTATTTAATATAATGTTAATGTTTTGTTAAATTATTGCTATATATAAGTATGTTATTTATATAAATTACGCAAGTTACATTAATCAACTTTCGCAACGTTTTATTAATATAAACTTAAAAAGTTGCGAATGCATTTACTAATTTAAATAACATAATCTAGTATTCGAAATACTTATAGTGCGTACAAAATGTTATCTTTTACTTATTATCGCATTTAATGCGAATGCAATAATAGACGTTCTTCAAGTTTAAAGCGATAAAGCGCTTTGCTTCGCATAGACGATCTAGCGTTTTCGTAATTAGAAGCAATAAATAACAATTTTTAATAATAATCGCATTTAAATCTTTATAGTTAACGTATAAACATAATTTATTGTTCAATTTTAATACAAATAAGATAGAGACGTTTGCAAACAAAACTAAATGCTTAATTTAATCTTTTGCTAACGCATTATTGAAATATTGTCGAAATATTATTAACTTGTTTTATAAAAAATTATAAAAAGACATAAATAATAACTCTTTATTGTTCTAAAACTTAATAGCGTAATTTTCTCTTCTTAATTTTAGTAGAATTTTAGTTAATTTATTATTATAAATTTCTTCTAAATTTCTTAATTTCTTAGAAATCTTAAATTTCGCTAGTTTTTTATTTAGTGTTTTTGTAACGTTAACGCAAACAATTGCATAAACTATGCTATGCTTAACAAAATCTAAGACAAATTGTTTAAAATCAACTATTTTTAATTTTTTATTTAAAATCTTAAATCGTTAGCTTTGCGTCTTTGAATTAATCAATATGTTTTGCTTAAATAACATTGACATATTTAATATAAAATTAGAGCTTATATATTCTATTAAGTAGAACAAGATAATGCATTCTTAATGCTAATTTTATAAGTTAATTAAGTAATAAGTCAACTTATAGACGCTATAACAAAAATAATTATCGTAATTAAAAAAACTTAATATTAATAAAATAGCGAATGTGAGTTTTAATTCTTATTGCATTATATAGATATAATTAATAAGATTAATTTTAGTTTTTAGATTAATTAAACTTGTAATTTGGCGTTTGTTATTAAGAAACCAAGTTTAATCTTTTACTAAAATTAAATCTACTATTTTTATTTGTCTTTTTTGCTTTGCTTGCGAGACGTTGACGAAACTTAATCTTTTTTCGCATCTATTGTAATAATAATAGCAACGATAAACTTGTTTTATTTGTGTTTATTGAGACAATTTATTTTGTAATATTTCTTTTTATAATATTTAAAGTATTCGACATTTCTTAAATAATTTGCGTTACTAATTTTGTAAACTCGTTTGCGCAACAACGACAAATTTTTAAGAATATATAACTTTTTGTTTTTAATAAACTTGTTAACATTATTTAAACGTCAATTTTAATAAAATTTATTTAAAGAGATATTAAAACTTCTAGTTACTTGCTAATTTTTAAAGCTATTTGCGTCTACTTCGCAAATGCAATTTAATGTTTATTTTTATATAATAATTATAATTAAAAGTTTATCGCAAATGTCTAACATATTATTAATTTTTAGAATTTTTACTTTTAAGTTCAACTTAAATTTAACTAAAAATATATAAATTCTATATTTTTTTAAAAACGATACTAGATAAATCTTTAACTTATTTAAATATTTCTTAAAGATAATTATCTTTTAATTTAGTTTTTGCTTAGCGATCTCTTATCTTTCGTAAACAAAAAAACGATAATTAGCAAAATTAATTATTAAATTTAATAGAAACTTTCTAAATTCTTTAAAGATTTTGCTTTTCAATTTAGCGTTATTGCTTATTCTTAAATATTATTAGATAGCAATATCGTTTTTCAAAAATAATATATAATAAAAAAAATTGTTCTTATTTGTAATAAAGTATATCAAAAATTGTATTATATTAATGTCAATTTCTTAAAACTAAGTAATATGCTTATTTACGTTTTAACTTTTGTATAATTTTAGTTTTTCGAACTTTAAAAACTTAAATATTATTAATAATAATGCAATAACAAGTTGAGAAACTTAAGAGTTTATTACTTTAATTATTAGAGCTTAAGTTTATTAAGTATTTCGCAAGTCTTAAATCTTTATTATTAAAATCTTTATTTGCTAATGTAAAGTCGAAGCTCTAATTGTAGCTAAGCTATTCTCTTTATTGTTGTTACGTTAGCGTTGATTATTTTTGTGAACGTTTCGTGAGCGATTGTTGCTTCGAAAGATATTAAATTTTTTAAACTTTAATTTAATAATTGAATAATTATCGTAATTTAAGCTATTATAATTTGACATAATACTATTATGTTCTAAATCTTTCTTTTCGAAAAATAGAACAATTAGAATTGTAAAATGCGAATGCGTTTACTTTTCGTTAACGCACTAAAATATAAAAGACGTAAGATATAATAGGTTTGTATTACTATGTCTCAACTATTTGGAATAGATAGTAGTAAAACTAATTGTTAAAGAACAACAAGAGACGAGCTTTCTCTTTATTTAATATTTGCTATAACGTGCGAGCTTGTTTCTCGCTATTTAACTAGAAAGGGATGTCGTGCCATTTGAGGCTTTTATAGACATTCGAGATTATGTGTTTTGCCATATTCTAATGCGCTAACGCGTCGAGGGCGCTATGACATTATAGTTAAGAAGCAGGCGCACTCGCATCTTACAATAGATAACAAAATTCTATTTTTTATTTAATTTATATTATTAATTTAATAGTTTAAAACTTTATTGCAACTTTTAAATTAAAAACAATTGTTAATAATATTGTTTTTTAATTAGAAAATAAACAAGTTCAAAATATTATAAAAAATACAAACTTATTTGTTGTAATTAAAAAGATATTTTTTTGTATAATAATATAAAAAAATAATATATTTGCTAAATTTTATTTAGATTTGCGCTCTTATTATTGCTATTAATAACTTGTTTTAATACTTAATTTGCTTTAGAATTTTTTAAAAACAAAAAAAAAAAAAATCTTAAAAAACTAATATAAGATATTTGTATTTATTAAAATTCTATTTATTTAATACTTTGTTATATATATTAACTACGCAACTATATTATATTAGCAATTCCGGAACCTCTGCTTAGAAAATGCTAGTTGCGAATTCTACTAATTTGGCTATTAGCTAGTCTAAGATTTATTTAGCAGAAAAAGTTTTAGCGTTTGCTTAATAGAAGTTCAATTTTAATATTCAAGATACGCGCAAATTCTCGCAATATTTTACTTACGTCTTTATTTGTTATTTGTCTACATTATAGTAATTTGTATAATAGAATCGAACAATTTGTAAGATTTCTACGCGCAAATTATGCGCCAATATAAACGTCTTTATTGCGTAATTGTGTTGTACGTATAGTAGTTATAAGTTGCGTTTGTAGATTGCGCCTATAGATTGCGCTCGTTGTAAGACTTGGCAACGTACGAAATTAGATCTTAACAAAGCGCATATCAATTACGCGTCTGCAAATTCTACTAATTGTAGACCAATCCTGCGCTTAATTATGTAGAGCGAGCATATTGACATATTAGCTATTTTGACTATTTGCTATCAATAGTACTATTAACAAGGGTTCCGGAATTGCCGATATAATCTTTAAATAGAGAAATATTTAGAAAATTAAAAAAATTAATATATTTAACTAGACAAAAGCAAATAATAATCGATTTAACTGTTTAACAATATATTAAATTTTTTCTACAAATATACTCTTATAGTTTCTCGATTAACTAATACTAATATTTATTTAAAATTTTAAATATTTAATATAGTATTTAATTATTTTAATTATTTAAAAAAAACTATAATAAATTATAGTTGTTCTTTAAGAGAAATTATATTAAAAGTTTATAGAAAAATTTTAACAAAACTTGTTAAATATTATTCGAAAATAGAAAAACTTAATAGATTATTATATAGTTTTATTAACATTTTAAATTCTATATAGAAATTAAGTTTTTATAAGATATAAAACAAAAAAAATAACAATAATTCTATATTCTATAAAACAAAATATTAGACAAAATTTAAAATCTATTTTTAATATTACTATAATTTAGCTATTGTTTTAAAAACAAGAATACAAAAAGCAAATACTATTAAAAAGATAATATAATATAGTAATATATTTAATCTTTAGTTAACTTTTTTTATAATTTGATACAAATATTATAAGATTTTTATTTTGACAATTTTAATATTTTTGTTTAATTTAAAACAAAGATAATCAATATTTTTGTACTAATATTATAGAAAATAAATATTTAATATAGAAATATTAAAAAGATAATACTTTGAACTATTCTAAGTTAATATAAATAGTTAGAGATATTTTTTTTTGTTTAGTATTATTAGTAGATATTAAATAAATTTTTAGTTTTGCTCGAAGAATATATTAATAAAATCGATCTTAAATAAGTTTATAAATAATTAAACAAATTATAATAATTAAATACTATAATTGTACTATAAATTTAAATTTAGAAAAAGCTATTATTAAATTATAGAATATATATTATAGAATACAAAATAATAATTATTAGCAAATTAATAAAAGTAAAAAAAAAAATTCAAATAAAATTTAAGATTGTTTTAAGTAAAATTTATTTATAGCTAAATTATTGTGTAACGAGATAGGGATAGAATTCTAGTTAGTAGACAACTATAACAACAAAGACTTATCGCGATGCGTGCATAAATCGCACTATACAATCTAATAGTATATTAAATAGCTAAGATTCTAAGATCTAAGTAAAAGAGATCGCATATATATTGCAAATAAATTACTAATATTAATAACAAACATTTCTAAGTTTATAGTCTAATATTATTTGATTATTCGACTACATACGATTCTCTCTCTTTTAGTAATTGTTTCTTAATTATTGAATTAAAAAACTTTTGTTCTTGTCTATACAAAAGCTGTAATAAGAAAATAAGAAAATTGTTCTTATTTTTCTAAGATTATCAAGTTAAATTTCTTGTTTTTCTTGTTATTTGAGTCGATTGCATAAAGAACGTAATAAATCAATTTACATAAAGCTTTTCTTAAGATCAAAAGAATTATTTGATCGAAATTAAGTATTTGATAAAGTTAATTATTATAAGTCTTGCTTATTCTCTAGAGACAATAACAATAATAATAAGTTTTTTTAACGTAAATTTAGAAAATTAATCTAAGAAAAAAGTAACAATTATAAAGTAAATTGTTGTTATTGTGTTTGCGTTGAACTTTTTAAGACAAAAGATAAACATATAATTCTAGAAATTATTTCTAGTTTCGATATACTTAATTTAAATTGCTAACTTAGTCTTAATTTATAACATTTTTTCTCAATTTCGAATCAAAATAATAAAAATTTTTCTTCTTTGTTAAAACAAACAATCAAAGATTTAAATTTTGTTTTCTTTTTATAGTTAGCTAAATAAGAATTTAAATTGTTTTAAATATTAAGTTAATAAATATTAAATGCTTCAAAGCTTTTAAGCGTTATAAATTACATTTACAAATATAATTCAAATATTTTACTCTTTATTTTTTAAATCTCTCTTTATATTAATTTTACGTAACGTGTTGCATATTCTCAAGTTTGCTTTATTAAACAATTAAATTTCTTTATATTTTTAAACAATATTCTTAATTTCTTTATTATTTTTGTCGAATTTTAGAACGCACGTTTTATAATAATATTTTTAATATTAAATGTAAAAGAGAAGTCAATAGCAACTTTAAAACAATAAGATATATTAATTAAAAATAAATTTAACAAAGTTAAATTTTAATAAGCTACAACAATATTGCTTCTTGTATTTATTTAAAAATTCTTCAAAGTTTCTTTATTTTTTAATAGAGTTACGTAGACAAGAAATATCTTAATTTTTGTATTAATTTCGATTTCTAGCTTGCAATAAAAGATTTAAAATTGCGCAATTTGTATATTTTTAAATTAACAAAATATATTCGCTTAATGCAATCTTTATTCTAATAAATTCTTTTTTGTTAATTTAGTTTTTAATATTTTTTTATTTTGTTATTCTTTTTTTATTGCTTTTTGCAATTATACGTCGATTTAATTATAAAAATTATCTAACAAATATTTCTCGCAAAACAAATTATTTTATGCAACAAAAAAAACAATCGACTATAATTATTAAAACTCTTAATAAACATTTTAGTTTACATCGAGATCGAAGTAATGTTTCGACGTTTAATTTTTATATTTTTCAAAAATTAATAAATATAATATTGTTAACAATTTATGTTTGTAATCGTCTTGTAGAAGCACGTAAATTATATAAGAATCTAAATTTATTTGCATTATTATTTGCAATATAGAAAACAAACAATTAAGAAATTTTTTTTTTGTCAATTATTGTTTTTTCGTTAATAATATAATATTATTTGCAATTTGTCTTAAAGTTGCAATTATATTTAATATTTCGAATTAACAATTAAATAAGCAAATTAATTTGAACAAATAATTATTTTATATGAATTTTATTTTGCTAAATTAATATTGTTTATTACTCGAAGTTAAACATCAACTTATTAAAAATTATTAAATAAAAAGATTAGCTTTTTTCTCTTATAAACATATTGTTTTAAGAGATTTTTGAAAACGAACAAACGAACGCTAGATTTAAAATTCAACTTATTTTGTTTTACAAACACTAAGAAATTGTCTTGTTTCTTATAATACTAAATTACTTGTCTCTTAATTTAATTATTAGAAACTCGATTTATTTTTAATAGAAATTCTAGCTTTCTTTAATAAGCTATGTAAACAATTAATTTTAATATAATTGTAACTAGATTTTCTTTTTGCTTCTTTATTAATATAGCTAGTTCAATTAGTTAAAAAACTTTAATTAATATTGCTAAACAATAGTTAATTCGATATTGCAAGTTTATACTTACTTTTATATATAAATAGTTCTTTGTATCGTTCTTTTTATTTGTCAAAATAAAAATAACTATTATTTCTAAAAAGATTCTTGCAATTTTAATAATTAAAGTACGTAATTTTGTTGTATTGACAACTTTAAGTAATCTAAGATTTAACAAAAATTATGTTAATATTAAATTTCGCAATTATAATAACAAAGAAGAAGCTTCTTTAAAAGAATTTAAATTCTAGTCTTTTTTTTTGCTTTATTTTTTGTAAGTTTTGTTATTTTTAGATTTCGACTTTAATTTTAATTAAAAAGTTAACAATTTAAGTTCTTTTTGTTTGTTGTTTTAAGTTTGTGTCTTCTTTGTATCTTTTACAAAAAAAAAAATTGTTTAAATTTTTGTTTGACAAATTGTCTTTAACTTTGCGTCTAAAATTCTTATCAAATTATACTTTTAAAAATAATTTTTTATTTTAACTTTCAAAAGCTTTTGTTCAATAAACACTATTATATTTTTGAACTTTTTGATATTTATTTTATTGTAGTTGTCAATTATATAATTAACAACGCGTTTCGATTCTATAGTGCGATATTTAAGTCGATTGCATACAATTTGATTTAATTTCTTTAAAATTCTTTGTAAATTCTAGTGTTTCTTTGCTATTTATAATATTGTTTTAATAATTAATTAATCTATATTTCTAAACAACATATTTGCAATCTTTAATAATTATAGTTTGCGAAATTAAATTTAATTATTTTAAATTTGTAGTTTTTTGTTTTAATTAATTTCTTGTATTGCGTTTTTCAATTCTTGTTATAATAAGTTATCTATTAGTATTTGAGCGTTTTTATTAACTATTTGTTACAAATCTCGCGTTTAATTCTTAACTATTTTCAAGATATTTAGAACTATATTTCGAAGATTTTTTAAACGTTCTCTTCTTTTATTGTTAATAATTTTATTATATTAAAGCAAAATGTTGATTACTTAAATATAGATACAATTCTTAATAATTAAATTGTCTTTTATAGACTAAATAATTGTTTTTTGCAATTCGATTTAAGTTTAAGTTTAAAAAGTTTAACGTTATAATATTTGTAATTGCTACGATAATGCTTGCTAATCTTGTATTTAAAGTAATTTAATTAAGAGAATTAATTTCTAATTACAAAAAAAATATATTAACGTTATTAAATCTTAATTTGTATCTTGTTTAACAGATATAAGTTGTCGCTCTTTACGAAATCTTTCTATTAACGTAAATAATAATTCTTGTTTTTAACTTTAATTTTTTGATAAAGATTAAGAAGTTTCTCTCGCAAAAGATTGTCTACGTTTAGTATTTTATAATTGTTATTCTAAATTTGTTATAATATAAGTTTAATAAAAAAAAATTATGCAAAAATAATAAATCGAAAAAGAGAATTTTGCAAACAAAGAATCAAATTATTAAGTTGCTATATTTTAATAAATAAAGCAATAACTTGTTTTAAATGTCTAACAAATATAAAGCTTTAAATACAAAGAATTTTTACTTATAGATTTAATTGTTGTTTGTAACATTTATATTATTAATTACGCAAAAAAATTATATTAGCATTTATTTATATATTAATTTGCAAACAAGTATAAAACTAATATAACTAGCGTATAATTTCACTATCTTTATTGTTAAGAAATATTGCGTAAAAAATAATTAAAACTCGTTCTCTATAATTTAAAGAAATTCTTAAAATTTTAAAATTTTAAATCAAAATTTGCTATTAATGCTTTTAGATTGCTTTTTAGTTGTTAATTTTAATTAATTAAAGTAGACAAATAAACACTAATATTATTTGTCTACTTCTAATTGATCGAAATTGTTAATATTTCGACTTTTTGATTTTCTTATTTTTTTATTTGTTTTTTTCGAATATTCGAAATTATAATATCTTGTAAATTACTCTACGTAATTAAATTACTTTTTAATGTTTATAAATTAATAAACTTTATATTAAAGTTTTTGCAAATAAAACAAATATAAAGATCGCAACTTTTTCTTTTTCTAAAAAAATCTTACACTTCTATATAATTCAAATAATTGTAATAAGATTACAATAATATAATAATTGCAAACAATTTTTTATTGCTTTAATTAATCTAATTTTTTGTCTTTTGTATAAAATTATCTTTTATTTTCTTATTTTTGTCTCTTAACTTCGCGAAAGTCTAAAGATTTTAATTTCTTTTTACGTATCTTTTTAGTCGATTTTCTAAATAAGTATTTTTAAGTCTTGTACTATTAATTTTTTTTAAAACATAAAAGTTTTTAATTTTGTTTTATTTTTTTATTTTAAAGAAGTCTAATTATTAAAAGAATAATTTTATATTATATTTTTTATTAAGTTTAATATTATATAATAAAATTAAGTCTTTAATTTAAAATAAACGCGTTAACAATTAATAATTATTATTAAAGAGATTCTTGTTTGCTTCTTTAAAATAACAAAGACACAAAATTGTTTTTTAAACATTTTTATCTCTTTTTTTTTAATTATTTTGTTCGCAATGTTAATAAATCTATTGTTGAACAAACTTTTTCTTAATTTATAATATGTCAAGTTAAATATTTTATTTCGATCGACAACACAACTTTGTATTTGAACTTAAAATAAAACGTCGTCTTTTTAATAAATTTTTAAATTGTTGTTTTATTAATTTACAATATTGCGTACAAATGTTGTAATTAATTTATAAAGACTTTCTTAATTAATTTGAACAAAGCATTAACAATAAATTTATATTCTTTTTTTATTATTTTATTTGTTTATAAATAATAAGTCAATATTGTTACTTTTTTGACGTTATATCTCTTTAGAAATTCAATTATTATATCGACTTTATTTTTAAATTTATTATTTATAATTATCTTCTTAATATATTTATATCGACAAAAAATATTCTTTTATAAAAACTTTACTATAGCAAGTGCTTTAAGATTCAAAATTGTCTTAACTTTTATCTATTTTGTTAAATTATTTCGAACAATTATTAAATTTACTTTAACAAATGTTTTTGCAATTAATATATAAATGCAATTTATAATAATCTTTTTTTACAAATCAAAGATATAATTTGAATATATAATTTTCTCTTATTTATTAAAAGTTTTTCGCTAATATTTATTGCAATTTGCGATATACTTTTTGCAAAAATTAAATAAATTTCGTTATTAATATTGATTTACAACGCGTCGATAAATGCTCTTTTTTTTTATAATTATTCTTGTTATGCACGCTTTTTATAATTCGATTCTTGTTTTCTATTTAGTTTACTACTTTACGCAAAGATATATTCTTATTTATCTTTTAAAACAAACGCTCTTTTCTTATTAAAAAATAAAGAGCATAATTTTTAAACTTGCGAAAATTTTTCTAATTTATATTTAATCTTTGTAGCGAAATTAGATACTAAACAATTTGTTCGAATTTATTAAAATATTTATTTTCGAAAAAAATTTGTTCTTTTTTAATATTATTATTTGTATAAGGCAAACGCGAACACAATTTAATTAATTGTTGATAAAATTATTAATATCTTTCTTATTAATTTCGTCAATATTGTCGAACAACTCTCTTGATTTTCTTGAAAGTTTGTTAATTGTTATATATTTTCGATTAAGTATATATTGTACATTAAAGTCGAAAAGATAAATTTAAATTAATTAACAAGTTATTAAAGCGTTAAGCAAATTTGTCGCAAAACAATTAAGTACAATGATTAAAATATTTGCATTAATTTTAATTGTAAATCGAGTTTTATATAATTAAAATTGCATTTTCTTTAAAATCTTTATAAGTTTTTAATATTTTTGTTCTTTAATATTGTATTAAGATTCTTGTTTGCTTTAAAGCTTACTTTTATATTGTAAAAAATATTTTTTCTTTGTTATTATATTAATTTGTATTAACACAATTTCTTAATCTTTTAAGCTAAAATCTACAATTAAAATAATTTTGTTAATTAAAATAAAGTAGTTTAAAATGTGTATTGTTGATATATTTGTTAAAGTAATTTTTAATTTGTTTATAACATTTTACTACTTAAAGTCTTAAATAAAGATATATTTTATTTTAAACAAACAATAGATCGACTTTGCAACAATTACAAACTTTAGTATTTAAATTTAATAATAAATATATACTTCTATAAAGATTCTAGTTTTAAAAACGTTTTTGCACAATAATTACTTAATAATCTTAATAATTTTAATACTATTAAAAAATTGTTTATTAAAATTATACACAAAATTAACAATTTTAATTTCTAACTTATAGAATTAAGATTTTTTGTCGAATATAATATACTTAAACAATTCTACGTTTATTAATATTGTATTTAATTACTAAACATATTCTAAAACAAACAATTTAATCTTTAGAATTGTCTTCTTGTTATTATAATTTAACTTAAATTCTTTTATATTTATATTGTTTACAAATAAGTAATATTTGTTGAAAAGATTCTTAAGAATATGTATTACAATTTTTACAAATTAAGCAATTAAATTAGTAGTACTTTACGATAGACAAGTTATTTTAAGTAGTTTAAGAGAAGTTATAAAGACAATAAGATTGCGACTCTTTAACGCGAAACATATTTAATTGTATTCTAAAAAAAATTCATCAATAATATAATTATTATTTTCGCAAACTCTTTTGCAAACTCTTTAATATTAGAAGATATATTAGCATTTTAAATAATTATTTTGTTTATCTTTATAGTCGCATTAATTATGCGATACTTGTTCTTCTTTTTTTTATCTATTAAAAATTAAGAATTTCGATAGAAATTATAACAATATTTTAACAAATTTATTTAAAGACGTTTTTTTAGCATTTTAATTACAATAAAATTTAATATTTAAGAAATTAGAAATCTTAAGACTTGTTATGCTTTGTACTTTATAATACGAATTTTCTAATTAAGTGCAATCTTTAATTTAATTTTGTCTATTTTAGTAAAATTTTATATTAAGACGATTTTACAATTAAAAGTATTATAATTAAGAGTTTTCGTTCTTGCGAAAAAAGTTCGAATTTTATAATTAGCTTCTAAATGCGTTTTTTTAATAAAATAAGAGTTGTATTTAATACTTAAGAACTTAAGTATTAAAAAGAGATTATATTCTTTGTTAAGTTTTTTTTAAAAATTCTTTGTAATTAATAACTTTAATATTTTTTTCAATTTAAATACTTGTCTAAAATAAAATTATTAAAATTGTTTATATTTATCGAATTTGTTTTTTAGATTTTTCGCTTATATATTGTATTTATTTAAATAAATAAGCGCGACGCAATAAAAGACTAACAAAGAATATTAAACTTTTTAGACAATTAAATAACAAAAGTCTCTTTTATAATACATAATCGAAAAGTTCGAATTATTAATAATTTTTAAAATGTTCGAAACATAATATTAATTCAAATATCTACTTAATTTTAATTAACTATATTGGCAAATAAATAAATACTAGTGTTGTTTATCTACTTTAATTGATTAAAATTTTGTTAATTTTTTTTTTTAATTCTATTTTGCGACGCTATTATTTTAATAATTTTTATCTTTATTTTCGAAAATTCTTTACAATTAAATTTGCGAAATCGAGCAATCGTATTAATTAAATAATTATCTAAAAATTTAAAGATTTCTCTAAGAATACAACGTTTTTATTTTTGTTGCTAAAATAATTAACAAACATTTCTAAAATGTTAACGCACTTTGCTTTGTTTCTAAAATAAATTATTAATTTTAAGAAATTGTTATTTATATTTACAAAGCTTATTTAAGCACTTTGTTAAAAAGATCGATCTAATAGAATTTTGTAATCAAGTCGAAAAACAACAAAAATATAAATATAAATTATTACTTTCTTAATTGACATCTTTATATTTTTTATTATTTCTTCGAAACAAATACGTACTTTTGTAACTTCTATTAATAAGATAGAAATATCTTGTTAAATAATTAAATTAACTTTGTTCGCAAAGTGTTAGGGTTAAAGCTTTAATAACTAGTATGTAGTTAATTGACGAGAATACTAGCTATGCAAAACTAACTATGTATAGGAAATAAATATAAGTACTATAAATGCCAAGACGCTAGGCGTTACTTATAGTATACTTAAGACTAAAAGACAAAGACTCGAAAAATAATCGAAGAACAAAGTCTATTTAATCTAGAATTGTAACATTATTTCTTTCTTTTATTTGCGAACTTTGGCGAAGCAATATCAAGTTTTTTAATTAACGTTTTTAGTTAACCTTAATTAATTTCGAGTGTTTGTCGAATATAAACTTCGATTGATGTCGAATATATGTCAAGTATTACTTGGCGATTAAAATTGAAATTTTCGATGCGCGTCAAACAAGAGAATAAATTTGTCGAATAAAGAAAAATAATCGAAAATTTTGAAATAAAATGTGCAAAAAACAATAACATGCAAAGCAAAGAGCGTACATGTTACGAATAATGTTCTAGTTAATTTCTAGCTATTTTCGATTAGTGTTGAGCACGTTTGTCGAATACAATTTGATATTTAAAATTAAACGTCAAGTAATTATTAAGCAATAAAAATCAAGTTTCGAACGATTGTTAAACGATAAAAATCGAGTTTCGAACGATTTGTCGAACGATTTGTCGAACGACGACGAGGTTAAGAGAGGAAAAGAGATAAATAAATTTTAAGAAAACATCAAATGTAAAAAAATTAAAGAAGATACAAAAGATTATTAATTCTAATTTTAAGAGAGGGGTCTAGATTACGTGACGCGAAAATCAAGGAATTAACAATAAGATAGAGGTCGATCAATTACGTGATTTGAGGGGGGGTCGACGACGACGAAGGGGGTGGCGACGTCGAAAAGTCGAATTTTGTCGAATTTTGACTATGTTTGAACACGTTTGTCTAAACTTGCAATATAGAGAGAGAAAATAACATAAAAGTGCCTTGATAGCAATTTATACGCAATCGTGCGTATATTTAGAAATGCTAAGTCAATTCTTATTCGAAAAACATTTAGGAGTAACGTCTATAAAGTACCTAACAAAAGCACTATAAAGGCGACGACAAGAATTGCGAATGCATATTGGGTAACTCTTAACAATAATAATGCATCAATAATGCGTTTTCGAGATTCTTGTTAATTGACGCAAAAGGCAAAGTGACATATTGGGTTCGTCTAATTTGAAAAATTATTTAATTTCGATTGCGAATGCATAACGAGTAACTTCTAACAATAGTAATGTATTAGCAATGCGTTTTCGAGATTGTTTGTAAATGCGACGACGAGAATTATAGATATATGTTGGGCGACGTTTAGATTGCAATAATCGTAGAACGCAAAGACGTATAAGTGCGAATTATTCTATTTGTTAGGTTTTTAATTAGAAGGCGTCTTGAATGTCTAATAAAATCTTGTTGCGTCTAGATATTAGTAATAAAAGTTAACGACAAAATTAAAATAGTTGTTAATTATAAAGTAGTTTAGTTATTTAAATCTATCGTTGTAGTTTGTGTAATTTGTAAAGAGAATTTAATATTATAGCATTTTGCGTCTATAATTAGTAACAATTAAATTTAGATTTACGTTATTGTTATTTTTGCGCATGTTGTATTGTAATGTCTTAATGTCTTTGATATAATATTCGAAATTGTTGTCGATGTTGTTAACAACATTAACGAGCGACGAAGACTTAATTTGTTAATTTGATAAAAATTTGCTTTTATTGAAATGCAAAAGTTATAAATGAAATATTAAATAAATTTTTATTAATTTGGGCAATTTTAATTCGTAGACGTAATTGTTAATTGCTTAGATAATTTTATAAAGATTTGCATTTTTATGCTTTAAAGACTTGTATAATCGAGTCGTTTTAATATTTCAAATATCGAGCATAATCTAATTATCGACTTTGAATTTTAAGATCGTAGTGCGTTTACAATTAACGAATTTTACTTGTTTAACTTAAATTTAAATAAGCTCTTAACGAAGAAAGTTTCGCAAAATCTTAATTTTTTTGACGATCTTGTTGACGTTTTTTATGTTGCGACGAGTTTCGAACGTAATGTTGTTAAAAAAAAACTATAAATAACTTTAGATCTAATTGTGACAAATAGTCTTTAATAATAAAGAAAAATAATAAGTTAATAAATTTGTTAATATAATTGTTTGCGATAAATTCGACGATAACGAGATAATTAATTTAGTTATTTTGATTGTATTGTACGTATATTCGAAGATATTACTTAAGAGCAACATTAATATTTTTAATTTTATTTTTAATTTTTAGATAAAATGCAATTAATAATTTAGATTTAATTCTTAATCTTTTGCAAAGACGTTGCTAAAAGTAAACGATAAATTAAGTATCTTTGTTAAAAATAATAATAATTAAGAAGCTCTTAATGCGCTAAACGAAATCGATAAAAATCTAAATTATAATTTTGACTTTTAAAGAATTTATAAATATAAACTTTTTACTTTTGAATAATTTATCAATTATTATTAAAATATATTGAAAGATCTTTTCTTTATAACGATATAACAATAAAAAAATAATAAAGTCGCAAAATATGTCTTGCTAATAATAATTTAAAATAGATAGAAACTTTAGTAAATTATATTTATATTTATAATGTAATTTGACGTATTTGTAAATTAAATAACTTTTGACGTATTTTTTGACGTCTAGATATAATATAGATCAATAGTAGTAACGTTGTAGTTTTTCGAAAGTAGTTGTTCGATTTAGATATTTGGCGCTTAATAATTTATATTAAGACTTAATTGTTTCGACTCGAAGAATATTATTTGTGTTTCGAGATATATATATTTTGTCTTAAAGGAATAAGTATTTAATATTAATTGTTAGATATTTAATTATTGTATAGTTCTTAAGTTTTAACTTAATTGTTTTGCGAAAAATAATTAGAATTTTTTGTTTATTAACTTTTTTAGTTTAGATAATTTGTTTTATTTTTTTGTTATGCAAGTATGTTTTTAATATTTGTTAAACAAAAACTTCGAAATTAAGTTTTGTCTTAAATTTCTTCTCTTTTATTAAATTAATTGCGACAACAAATAAGAGTTAAATTATAAAAAAGATTGCAAATGTAAATAGCTAAGTTGTAAACAAAGCAAATGTATTAAAAAAAAAGACAAAATCAACAATTAAAAACAACGAAATTATAGATTAAGAAATTGTAAATGCGACAATAATAAACAATAAAATTAAAAGAAAAGATCTAGTGAAGCAAAGTTTGTTTTGTTAAAGTAATACAAGTATTGCAAGCAATAAAAGCGTAAATAATTTTACGTTTTTGTTAGTTGTTAGCGAAATTTAAGTGAATTTTTTGCAAGCTTTTGCGATTCTTTTGTTAGCAATTAGTTTAAACTTAATAAAGTTTTAAAACAAATAAATTAACTTTGTTACTAAATTGTAGATAATACTTAATAATAGCGAAATCAATGCGATAACTTTAATTATGCTTGATTTTAAATTGTGTCGTTTAAGAATTGTTTGTTGTTAAAATTGATTGCGAAAATTATTGTTATTAGAGAGCAAATCTTGCGATTGCTTAATTAGATTATTTGACTTCGTATTTAATATATTTGATTAATAGATAATTTTTAAGTTAAATTTAAACAAGAATTTAACTTAATAAACTTGATAACAATTAAGTTGTTTAATAGTTATAAAATACTTTAGATTGCGATAATTAATAATAATTTTAATAAATTGTTTAACAAATATATTAGTATACTTTGAGTGTTATTTCTCGAAAGTGCGAACGATAATTAATAGCTCTTTATTGTAGATTTTGTAATTGCACTTTGCGAACAATATAATTTTAAATATATAAATTATCGAATAAAGCAATTTATTCGAATTTATTTGTAATAATACGACAACAATTACGAAATTAAAGATATTGCTTTCGATTTAAATTTCTAGATTAAAATCGAAATAATGCAAAATAAATTAATTAATAAAGACTTTTTTAAGAACTTGAAACGCAAAATCTTTAAAATCGTTAAATTGTTATAAAAAATTAAGACTTTTATTTTCGAGTTTATTAAATATTAACAAAGACTTAGCTAGACTCAAATAGTTATAAATAAATTATTAATAAAAGTTGACGAAACTTAGAAAAGCTTGCATATCGCGCACACAAATAGAAGCTTTTTATTCGAAAATATATTTAATTTTCTTAAAATTTATTTAAATCTTTTTGATAATAATAATTAGATTTAGATATTTAATTTGCTTAATAAAGAAGACATATTTGTTGAAATTTAGATAAAGATTTGCGTTATAAAGCTTAACGAGAACTTTATTTACATAATTTTTATATTTCTTTTTGATGTTATTGTAGATTAAGATATTATTTATATAAATAATGTAGAAATTGTCTAAATAAAAACTAAGAATTTTATTAATAAAAGATTAAAACGTAATCGAGACATTATATAACTTAAAAGACATAACAACGTACTTAAACAAATTGTAACGAATAATAAAAATTATTTTATGTTTGTTATTAAGACGTATTTGAATTTTGTTAAAGACAACAATAATATCGAACTTGTTGTAATATTTAATTTTGCATAATTGTTGCAAGATTTCTCGAATTAATAATAAAATATTGCAATTTTTAATTGTTAAAGCGTTAAAATCTTTATAGTTTACGTAGACGCGCAAATTCTTATTAAGCTTTTTAACTATAAAAGTAAGAACAATATACTATAAAATATTGTTGCAAATTTGATTTTTGCTTTTTATATTATTTAGATAGACTCTAATAATCTCTTTTTTTTAACAAGAAATATTATAGACTTTCTTAATTGAAGAAGTTGCTCTTGAAACAAAATTAATAGCGTAATTAATGCTTTTATTTGACGAAAGCTTGTTAGCTTCTTGTAAATTAAAGAGCTTAACTTATTGTTTAAACTTCAAATAAACTTGTTTCTTTAATTGCTTTAGACTAGAAGAATTTCGCTTAAATTTTGCATAAAACTTATCGTAATTATTAAGAATTATAATTGCAATATTTATTGTAATATTGTCGTCTATAATGCAAGCTAAATATCTATCGTTTTTCTTTAATTAATTTAGCATAACAAAATGCTTAAATAATATAACAATTGTTTTGTAATTTTCTTTGTTAATAAGCTTTAAAAATGTAGAGATATTTATTTAATAAACATCGACTTTATTGAGAGACTTTAAAGACGAACGTTCTAATTGTTTGCGTTAATTGTTAAAGATTTTTAACAATTGTTAATTTAATAAGCAATGCTTTATATAGTAATCGAAGTTAAATTCAAGAAATTGTGTATTATTTTTAATTTGTATGTTATAATTTTTAATTTAAAGTATATTAAGAATAATTGCGAATTGTTCTAGTTTAATTATTAAACATTATAAGATATTAATGTGTTCGCTAAAATTAACAATAATTTAAGCGACATAAATAATATTAGAAACGAATTTGTTATTAATTAAATACAATTTGATAGAATTTCGAAGCAACATAATAGAAAGTTTATAAAGCTTAACAAACTTTTTATTTATAAAGACTTTATTAAAGACTTTAATATTAATAAGTAGCATCGCCTTAATATAACGTTTATTAAAAAATAAATAAGTTTAATTTGAACGAATTTTGATATAAAAATCTAGTTGCTAATTGTTAAGCGACTTGTTGTTAATAGCGTTAAAATTAAGTTCGACTTTAATAAACAAAATTTTATTTTATAAGTTAAATATAATTTTGAGCTCTTTTATTGTTTTTTGTATAAGCGTTAGCTTCTATCTTAAATTGCGACTCTTATTAAGAACGTTTAGTTTTTTGATTCGTTAAAGTTATTTAAATTGTTATTTAAAATATTAAAGAAACTATTTTCTCTAAGTGTTGCTAATTCGAAATTGTTAATATTATAAGTTTTAAACTTAACAAAAGCTTTATTTTTAATTTTTTTTTTTGCAAAAAACGTTTTTATAATGCAATCTATGTTTTGATTTGAGACATTTTCGACAAAGATTAAGAAACTTAATTTTGTTTTTAAGAGTTTAAAATTATATTTTTATGTCTTGTTTCTAGTTGCGAGTAGAGATACGTGTGCTAAAGTTATTAATGTTGCAAACATTCGTATTAATACGTTTAAAGAGCTTAAAAATGTCGATACGATTATTGCGTTTGTTGACGCTATTAATAGCTCGTATATAGATAAAAGTTTAAGTAATAGTCGAACGAAATTTCTTTATTTGCTAAAGTTTTAAATCGATTTTACGAATTAATTTAATAAGTTGATTTAAAGTAATATAGTTTATTAAAGTAATATAGCGACTTTAAAGTCTATAGCTTAAATTTTTGTCAAATTAATACATTTTATTAGTTTCTAACATAAAGACTTTAGTTGTTATAGATATAAAGCAATTAATGTATTGATTAAAGATTTCGATATTTTTTATAACAAATTTGGGCGATATAATCTTAATAAAGTTACGTTGTTTTTTGTTTAAATTGTCTTATTAAGCACTTAAATCTTTAAGCAAATTATTTATTATTAAATAAGAATTAATAGATTTATTGAGCAAACAATGCTTAATTTCTCTAAAAACATCGTTAATAATTTTGACAATAACAAAACTAAATTTAATTTTCTTAAAGACAAAACGTTAAGAAGCATTGTTAAACTTAGAAACTAATATAGTAATTTATTGTTTAAACTTTTCGAAATTCTTAATAAAGATAAAGAGATCAAAAAAGTGTCTATTGTTCTTTACGTTTTATAGCTTCGATTTAAGATTACAAACAAGATAGACGTTATTAAGTTAATCTTTTGTTTGTAAATTAAATTTATAAAAGTAATTACGTTTGCTATTGCTATTAAAGTTGTAAATTATATAAGTAAATTTAATAAATACAATTTCTTTATTTTAAAAAAAAGAAAGCTTTTGTTTTAGTTAATATACAATAGTTTTAAACAAATCGCATTAAGCTAAAGCGTTATTGCGCTTTTGTTAAAAACAATGCATTGTTTTGTTGCGAATGCTTACTATTAACTTCGTTTAATTTACATAAGTTTGCAAAAAGTTAATTTGGATTTTTTAGCTAACAAATAGAGTCGAAATTGATTTTTTTATTAATTCGAAATTTGGCGATAATAACACTATTTTTATAAAGTAGTCGAAGTTATTTTTCTACGTTATTTTTGATTGCTTTCTAAAGAGATTAAGACGTTTCTTATTGATTTTCGTTAAAATCGTTAAGTTGATCAATTAGAGTGCGACGTCGACTTAACTTATTTTTGTCTTCTTTTTTGATATGTTTGTTACAAAATTGAGCAAAGTTGCTATCTAGCAACTAATACATTAAAGATCGAATTGATGTATCTAGCGAATCTATGTCATTAAACAAATTTAGTTTAGTTAATTTGTCAATTATAATTTTGTAAAAATTAAATTGATCAAACAACGAAAATTCGAATGCATTGTGCTTAAGTAAGTCAAAGTGCTTTTTAAACTTTAAATCGTCTTTAAGATTATTTTAATTTAATAAAGAACTTACAAAATAGTAATTGTAACAAAAAACAACATTAACATCTAATTGATCTTTATTTATTAAGAATTTCTTAAATAACTTGCGATTCTTGTTAGAGCTAGATTTAGCTTTGTTCTTTAAAGCTAATTTTTCGTTAATTATGTTGCAAATATAGATAAAATGCAAATGATATAAATAGTTGTGAACGAAAATAAGAGCTCGAAATTAAATATGTTTAAGATTATGTAAATGTTGAATAACTTATATTATTCGCGAGACAAAATTTTTGATATTGAAAATAAGTGTTGCTTAAAGTATTATTTTATTGCGTAACGAATTTTCTAGTATACGAAAACAAAAGTGTTGTTCGAAGGCGATAACGAAATTGCATTGTAATTGTTGTTTTAGCAAATTTACTAATTTTATTCTAACAAGTTCATTGATCTTATTCTAGCAAGTTTATTGATTTTATTTTAGGAAATTTACTAAGTCGAAGTTAAGACAATTTGTCGTCTCTTCATTTTAGTAGATTTATTAATCTTATTTTCGTAAGTTTATTGAGCTATAGTTAGAACAATTTGTCGTTCATTTTTTCTAGCAAAATTATTAGAGAATTAACGAAATTAAACATTGTTAAGTTATACGTCAATTAAGAGATATTTATTGTTGCAATTTAATTACGTTTCGCAAAGTGTCTATTTTAGTAACTCTATATTTAGAATTGCTTTAGTGACTTTGTATCTAAAGCAACTTTAATAACTTTATATTTGAAGTACGTTTCAAAGAAAAAAAGTTAGCGAATATAAGTATCTTTAAAGTACGATTTGCAAAATCGTATTTAAAAAGATAGCTAGTATTATGTTAGAATTAGAGCTTTGATAGCTAGTATGTAGTTAATTAACGAGAATACTAATTATGCAAAACTAATTATATACAAGAAATGAATATAAGTACTATGGGTGCCAAGACGCTAGACGTTACTCGTAGTATATTCGAGGCTAGGGAGCGAAGACTTGAAGAGTAATTGAAGGGCGAAGCCTACTTAGCCTAGAATCGTGACACAAAGTCTTTGCTAATATAATTGATTTTTGCATTACTATTAAATATTGCTTTAATTTTTATATCTTTTAATTGCATTTACGCAATTAGACAAACGACAAAATATAAAGTTCTAAGAGATTCTACTCTTGCAACAATGTTTTTAAAATAAACGATTTTGATAAATTTAATACTAATTAATTTTATAATAACAATTGTTTCTTTCTTTTTTTTTGTAAGTTTCTAAGATTTTCTCTTTGTTACTATAGTATCAAATTTTTTATCAAAAAGAGAACGAAAGAAAAAGCGACTTAAATTAAGACAAAAATCTAAAAGATTTATTAATTTTATCTCTATTTTCGAAATAAAAATACTTTAAGTTAAAGTTTTAAAATCGACTTAATTCTTTACAATTTATAATATTCTCTTTGAATGTTTTGTTTGCTATGCATAGTTTGTAGAAGTTTTTTGCTTTTTTTAGATTTAATTTTCTAATACTTAATAACTCTTAAATTAAAGTTAATTATTATAGAAACGTTCTTTATTGTAACGTTTTTTATTTTTGTTTTTATTACTTTTTTTTTATGTATGTTTTTTTATCTAAGACTTTTGTTATCTTTAAATAATTCTTAAATTTAATGTTTTTAATTTTCGAAAATCTCTTTTTCTTTTTAATTCTTTTTTTAATTACTTTGATTAATTGCTTTATTAAAAGCTTCTAAAATATTTATTGCTTAAAAAAAATTATTTTAATCGAATTTTTCGAATCTTTATTATTGTTTAATTTAATTTATTATTTTTCTTATCTTTTGATAAAAAATTAGTATTTAATTTTATTGTTATTATTGTAATTACAAATTTTCGAATACAATTTTGCGTTCTTTATTAAAGACAAATTTTTATAATTTTTTTCTTAATCTTTGTATTATTAAGAGATAACTTTATTTTTTTATTTCTAAAATTGTTAAATTTATAACAAATTTTATTGCTTTTGTTTATATAAATCTTTTTATTTGTTATTAAAATTATTAACTTTAAACAAATCTATTGTCTATGCAAATTATAACAAAACAAATACTTATTTAATTTTAGTTAAAATCAATTGTATTTAAGAACAAATATAGATTCTTAATAAATATAAATTGTTTTTTAAGATAAACTCTAAACTATTATTTACATTTAAGAAAATATAATATGCGAAATCTTTTGTAATTGCGTTGTTATTGTTTGTTAAATTATTTAATAAATCTTGTTCTTTATTATTTTGCAAATATTGTTAATCTTAAGATTTTTAAAAACTTGTATTAAAATATTTAGAGTTTTGTTAATTTTTGTATTTTTGATTGCAATTGTTAATAATATTAAAGAAACAAAAACTATCTTTACCGTAATTTCTTTCTTTATTAAATCTTGCTTTTTGCTTATTATATTTATTAATTTATTTATATTAATGTTCGCAACTTGCTAAGTAATTTAATTGTTATTAATACTTATTTCTTATATAATTGTTTTATTTTTAATTAATTTTATAATTGTCTTGTATAACAATTTAAATATTATAATAATTGCGTTGTTTAAATTAATTTTATACTTTTGCATTATCTTAGTGCAAATATTACAAAAAAGATTCTTTAAATATTATAAAAATTTAATATATTTATTGACTTAATTAAGTTTAATAAGCTTCGAGAAAATAACTTTAAATTGTCGACTATATTTACAAATATTATTCGATTTTGCTCTTAATATGTTTTTTAAAAACTTTAAAAAAGTACAAAAATTCATTTTTTAATTTAAATTCTTATTTTTATATTTTTTTTTTAATTTATTTATTATTTCAAATTACTTTTTATTTGCTTAAATAACAATAATAATAATAATTCCTTTATAAGCTTATCGCAATATCGAGGCAACTTAATAATTTTATACTAAAAAATAACTTTATATTTATTACAAAAATTTAAAAATCGATTTAGAAAATTAATAATATTAAGTTTATTAAAGTGCAATACTTTTAGCGCTTCTAAAAAAAATATAAAAATTACGTAATAATAGAATTCTACAATTTTTATAAAATTATTAAGTAAACTTGTTGTTAACATAGATATATTAAGAGAAAGTCTTACAATTTTTTTATTGTTTTAAGATATTGTTTCTAAGAGAATAGCTTAATAATAAATAGTAAAAGTAACAATTACTAAATTAAAAAAACTAATAATAATAATTAATTCAAAAAATAATATTTTTAATTTGCAAATCTTTTTCTTTTCTTTGCAAAAATATTAAGAAAAGATTTTCTTTTTTTTTTAATTTTGCGCTATTTTTTCGTTTATTGCTTTTTTATTTTTTTGATTATTTATAAATAGACGTTCTTGATCTATTGTTTTTTTTAATTAATTGTTGATTTATTATTAACAAATATTTTTGCGTTAAAGACTTGCTTCAATCTTTATTAAAAAAAAAGTTTAAATAGTGTTTTTATTTTTAAGCAAATAAATTAATTATGTTGTTAAGAAGCTTCTTTTAATAAAGTTATTATAATTAGCGAGCAATTTATTGTTTTAATAATAAATATTAGTTGCAATTTTAATAAGACGTTTTAATCTTTAAATTTATAACTTTTATTGCTATTTTTAATGCTTTAATTTTGTCTCTTCTTTTCTTGCTTTTTAATTTAATAATATCTTGATTTCTAAATTGTTAATTTTGTGTTTCTAATTTTTAAAATTGTTAATTCTAATAATTTGTTAAAATTAACTTATTTTTTATATTCTTTTTTTTGTGTTTTTATGTTTTTGAATTTCTAAATTTCTAAGATTGTTTTTAAAGATATATTAATAATTTGTTGTTCTAATATTTGTTGTTATAATTAAATTCTCGCATTAAGCTTTAATGTAACAAGATAAAAATAAAATTCTAGTTAATAAACAATTATAACAACAAAGACTTATCGCGATGTATATATAAATTGCACTATACAATCTAATAATATATTAAGTAGCTAAGATTCTAAGATTTAAGTAAGAGAGATCGCATATATATTGTAGATAGATCGCTAATACTAATAGCAAGCATTCTTAAATCTATAGTCTAATATTGTCTAGTTACTCAACTATAATTGTACAAAAGATTTTATATTTATAATATTATTATAAATAAACAAATATTATTAGCAATAATATAGATAGATAATATATTTAAAATAACTAAATACTTAATATTGTATTAAATTAATATAATATATTTAACTTTTTAAAAATTATATTATCTCTAATTTTAATATATATTTAAATATAATAAAATTAAATTAAATAATTAAATCTTAATAGCTTAGTAGTAGTATATTTAGTTTCTTATAATAATAATACGCAATTTATAATATTGTTTAAAATAGTATTATAATACTATCTAAGATTGTATTGTAGATTGTATATTATCAGTACAAAAATTTAAAAAAACAAAAATTTAAATTTTTTTTAAAATATAATAATTTTCTTTTTGTACAATCTTCTATAAAATTATATAAAATAAGATTGTTAAACTCTTTAATTAGAGAATTTAAGTTAATAATTTAACTCTAATTACTTAGATAATCTAAATATATAATTATAATATACTTTTTAATTATTATATTTAATAGAAAAAAATACAAAAAATATATATAGTAAGACAATATATTTAATAGATAATATAACAAAATAATACAAATAATAAAATACAATAAATAGAATAGTTTAAATTCTTAATTTTTTGCTAACTATTTCGAATTTCGATATAACAAAAATATTTAAATATTAATTTTATTACTACTTATTATAATAAAGTCTTAGATTCTATATTAATTGTTTTAACAATTATAAATTCTTAAATTTAATAGTTTTGCAATTAATATAAATAGCAAAAAGATTGCTATCTAAATATATAAAATAGAATATTAGTATATATTATATAAAAACAATAGTAATACAAATAAATAATATACTTACTAGAAAAGAAATCGATTATAAAATTCTTAATAATTTTTTAAAAAACTAATAAATTTAATATTTAAATTTAATATTCTTTATTGTTTTTTCTGTTAATAGCTTTATTTTACAAGATTTTTTAAATTAATTTTGCAAAAAATATTTTCGAAGTTAACAAATTATTAGTTTTCTAATATTTGTAAATTTTATATAGAACTATTGTTTTAAATTTGTATTTGCGCTTTTTTTATATTATAAATACTTAGCTAATAATAGTTTAATATATTATTTTTTTATATTATCTTTTATATATTAGAAGCTTTTTTAACTAATTTCTTTTTTTATTATAATTAATTTGTGTTGCTATATTTTTTGCAATTTTTTGTCTACTGTTTTACAAACTAAATTAAGTATATTAGCAATATATAATATATTAAATATATTATTTAAATATATTAGTAATTTGTTTAATTTAAGTTATTAAAGTTTTAGAGCAAAATATATTATTAAATTAAGAATTGTTAATACTAAATATAAGAAGTAACAATATAGAATATAAGAAGTAACAAGTTTTGCAATTGAATATTTAATAGATAATAAAATAGAGTAATATACAATAGATATATATACTTGTATTCGATTTTAATAATTAAAGAGTATATACTATATAATAATTAATATAATAGATATAATAATTTTTAGTTGTAATAATATTAAATAAAAGTAATATTTAAATTCTAATTCTAATATTAAGTATATAAGTTTATTTTATAATTGCAACAATTTTTCTGTTTAAATATATAAAGTAGTTATTATCTCTTTGAGTAGAGCTACGTAGTTAAGCGAGTCAAGTTAGATAGCACGTGTAATAGTAATGATAGCATTTGTAGTAAAACTAATTGCTAAGAAACGCAAATGCGAGAAAAATCTTGCTCTCTATAAGATGTTTCTTTGCTTGCTATTAAGAGAAGCAATGCGCAAATAGTATTTGTTGACTCAATATTAGTTTTGCGTAAATCTAGTTTGTGCAACTTTTTGTTAAACACGCATTAATATATGTTAGATACGTTATTGCGAAACAAATTTAATATTGCGAGATACGCTTTATAATTATATTTTTTCTTAGAGTCTTAATCTTTAAGATTTATTTTATTAGTTTTAGTTACAATATAATTTTTAATTTGTTATTGTAACAATAGTTACGAAGCTACGTGTATCGCAACGTAGACGCGCGAAGTTTTATTTCGCAATTATTTGTTCTTTAATAGCAATAAATAGAAGCAAATATTTAAAGTAATTTTTTGTATTTTATAGATAATAAGAAAGTAATAGATATTTGCAATAATTATTTACGAGATAGATGTGCAACTTTGTAGATGCGCAAAGTTCTACTTCGCAATTACTCTTAATAACAATAAAACAAAAACAAAAATTCAAAATAGTTTTTTATATTTTGTAAATAATAAGAAAGCAATAAATATTTGTAATAATATATTTACAATTATTATTTTTGTCTATTTTGATAATTGTAGATTTATCTTTTTAATAAAATTGCTTTTAACAAATATCAAATAGACAATAATAATTTATTTCTTTCTATAGTGCGTAGACGCGTTGTTATTGTTCTTAGACGCGACGTAGTAATATAAATATTATTATTACTATTTTGCTTTCTTGCTTTTTATATTATTTCGCAAAATAATTTTGTAAATATAATTGCTTTTATTTTTGCGTTTGTTTGCAAGCTATAAAGGCATTTGATTATTGTAGTGTTTAATTTAAATTAGCGTAATCGATATTGCGATCTTTAAGTTTGTCTCGCAATAATAATAATAATCTTTATCTTTTTTCGCAAACGAATATCGCGATTTTGTAAACACAATTGTAAATATTTACTTTTTAGCATTTTATTTTGCTTATTGTAATTAATATACAAGTATTAATATTGTTTGTGTACTATATAAGAAACAACTTTGTTTTAATTTTAATTGCAACAAAGATAATCGCAAGATTAATTTAAAAGTTTGATTAACTTTTGATTGTATAGAGTATTATTAGCACTTTTACGAGTTATTAAACAATAATAAGTAGTTTGATAATATTGACGTTGTTTTAAGAACAAAATTAACGTGCGTATAAACAAATTGTTTGCGCAATCTTAACAAGCGTTTTTTGTTTGTTGTCGTCGTTGTTGTTGTTGCTATTGTTGTCGCGTTTGTTTTTGCGTCTACTTTTGTGTTCTTTTTTGTCGTTTTTGCTTCGACTCTCGCTTCTTTTGTTTCGATTTTTGTTTCTTTTGTTTCGATTTCGATTTTTTTCGCTTTTTTGATTTTTTTTTTGCTTGTTGTAATTTTTTTTGCGTTTTTTGCTTTTTTTGATTTATTTTTTAATTGCGATATAGAACGTATTTGCGAATCAAAAAAGATAAAAACAAAGTTGACAATATATAATAGTTGTTTGATGTTATTGTTGCGTGTTTGATTTTAAGCAAAATCTCTTTGTTATATATCTTTTAATAGCGAGTTGCATTATTAAGTATTTTTGTTGCTTTGTAGCAAAGTATCTTTGCAAATCGAATTTTATTGCTGCTATTGCGTCTTTTCTCGTTTTGCGCGTTTACTTTGTCGTTGTTATTATAATGATTTTTTTTATCGTTGTTAACACTCTCTAATTAGGAGTAGACTATTATGCGTAATATAATAAGTACAACGCATAAACTTTAAAAAAGATATTAGATTAATTTGCACAATTGCAATTGTTGTTATTAATAATTTTTTTTGCTTCTTTTAAGTTGCTCGTTATTATATTGTAATTCTTAGCTTTAATTGTTTGCTTTTTGATAAAAGTTTTTGTGCTAAAATTTGCGAGTTATTTTGTTGTAATAAGTTGCATTGCAAAGTTTATAACATATAAAGCTAACTTATATTAGCTTTGCTTATAATAATAATTGTTTTATTTGTAACAATTGCGATCGAAATGTATTTTATTTATTATCTTTAAAATAACAAAGATTAGCTTGTGTAAATATGTGTACATAATTGTGTTTTTGTATATTTAAGTCTATTTTTAAGTCTTTGCGTTACTATAAGAGTTTTTGTAGTCTTTAAAAATGTAATCTTCGAGCTTTAATTTAATTCTTTGCTTTATTTGTTTTTGCGTAATTGTTTTTGCTTTTTTAATTTATTAATTATTTGTTTTTTTTGTTTTTTTTTCTTTAATATCTTTGCAATTATGTTGTGCTTCTTTTGTTCTCTTTTAAATTTCTAAACTTTATCTATTGTATTTTCAAGATACTTTAAAGACTTTTACGTATTTTTTTACAAAATCGCGTTAAGTTATCTAATTAAGTACTTAAATATATTATTTTTGATTTGCTTATTTAATACTTTATTTATGTTTTATTTTTTTTTATTTTTGATAAGAATTAATTCTAGCTTTAAATCTTTGTTTCGCAAATATTAAGATTTAAATAGCAAAACATAAAAGATAGCATAAATTGCTTTGTACTTTGCAAATAAATTTAATTAATATATTTGTTTATCTTTTTTAATTAAAATAGTAAAAAGTTTTAGTTAATAATAATTAATCTTTTTTTTAAGTTGCAATGTGCATATGTTAACGTTTCTCAATAGTACTTTGTTGTTTATTTAAAAGTTTATTAATTTGTAATTCTTATTATAGCTTTTTGTTTATTGTTTCGAAATTATTATTTATAATTTTCTTAAATGCTCTTTAGTATTTCGCAATTATTTTGTTTATTTTATAGCTAAAGATATCTTTTTTGTTAAAAGTTTGTTTATAAACGCATTTGCGAAGTTTGCAATATAGTTTGTTAATAATTCGTAAAAAGCTTTTTTAATACTTAAGTAAATATTATTATTATATGCGAACGCAATTATAAATAGCAACTTTAATCAATTATTTTGTCTATAATTACAATAAATACGCAAATAATATTTTAAAACTTAATTTTGTCTTTTTGTTTAATTATCGATTTGCAAATAAAACGCAATATTAAGTTAACGCTTTGCATTTAAATATTAACACAATATCAATTAAAAATAACTTGTAAAAAGCGAATTTTTATCGAAAATAATATTACGTATTATTTTATAATAATATACAAACTTTTTTTATAAAAGTTTTGCAAAGTTTTTTGCGTTAAGCTTCTTAATAGTTGCGATATAGATTGCGTGTTTAATTAACTTGTTAATTAATATTAAAATTGTATTATTAATCTTTTTAATATATAGATTTTTTATAGACAATATATTTGTAATAAAGTTTATTGTTATTGTTTCGAAAAATTGCGAATCTTTAGAAGATATTGAGCTAAATTTTTTATACAATTTATAATAATAAATATGCGTACGTTAACAATTAGAATAGATACAAATATACTTATTAATTTCTTTGATTATATTAAATTAATAATACTTTCGTTATATTGTGTTTTTAATTTATTAATGTGCAAAATGTCTAGATATAGAGTTATTGTAATGCGTGCGAAGAATTTTATCTTTTGTTATTGCGTTTTTCGAAATATAGATTGCAAGATCTTGATATAGCAATTTATTCTTTTTAATATTTTATTTCAAAAATTTATTTTATTTATTTGCGAATTTTTGACGTTATTGCTTCTTTATAATAAAAGCGTTCTTTTATTGTAATTTTCGCAATTATATTGTTATTAATTCTTTTAAATTAACAAAGAATTTTTTCGACTTTGCAACTTGTTGCATTAAAAGTCGAAACAACGCAAAATCTAAAATATTGCGTAATCTTTTGAAAACTTTTTTATCTAAGTTTATAATTTAAATATTTGAGATAATAGTATTATTTAATTGCGCTATTAAAGCTACAAGTTTAATTATAGCAAAAATATCTTTATTTTTTTGCAATTTCGATTAATATTTCGAATTGCAAAGTTTGTTTCGCAAAATAAATAAAAAATTGTTATTATTATTTTTGCTACTATTGAGTTTTATAATATTAAATTTTCTTAATAATATATTTGCGAGATTGAGCTTTTTTTTGCAATATTTTATATTAAAGTTAAACGTAATTAATTTCTTAACTTAGCGAATTTGTTTAATTAAAAGCTTCTTTGTAATTATAAAGTAGCGAAGATTGTTATAATTTATAATTACGCAAATAACGTACTTGTTATCTTGTAAATAATATCTTTAAAGCTTAAAAGTTAGCACAATAGTATAGAGTTTTTTGTTGTACGTATTTTAACAAATTTTAAGTTCTTTAAACTTGTAGTTAATAAACGCAATAAAATATTATTGCGTGTCTTTATTAAGCTAGCTAAGTATATCTTTTGTTTTACAATTTGACGCATTGATTTTTACGCAAAGAGAAGTACTTTAATTATAGTATTTTAAAATAGAAGTAATAATAAAGACAATTTTAAGTATCTTAAAAACTTTTTTCGCTTTCTTAATATATATAAATTGCAAACGTGCTTTGTCTTTCTTCGCATTTGTTATTAAATTAATTAACAATATTACGATTTAAAAAAACTTGTAAATAAAGCGTTAATAAAATCTTGCAAATTTAAGAAATACAAAAATATTTTTTGTTAATTTTAGTTTAAGTTATTTTTAAATAACTTTAATACGAACTTGCTTTATTTAAATACTTTGCTTTTTAATTATAAAATTTAAAAAAATTATTTTGTTGCAATTAAATGCGCATTTCGATAGCTTTGTATATAATTAATATTCGAACAATATACAAAGTATTTTGCGAATATTTTCTTAATGTTGCTTTTTTAAATTTAAGTAAATAAGTATGTTATCTAGATATATTACGCAACAAATGTTAATATATAATTTTAATGCGTAATTTATATAAGATTAAAAGATAGCAAAAGCATTAACAAAATTAAAAAGTATAATTTAATACTTAAATTGCTTGTATTAAATACAAAAAATTGTTTTTTATTTATTGTTTTAATAAATTTAAATGCGATAATACGTATTGCGTATATTAATTTTAATAAAACGCTTTGTATTTACAAAGCGTTCAAGCGTCTTTAAAAAAAGAGAAAAAGAGTACTTATTTTTAATAGTATTTTTATTAAGTTCGCGATAGTTTACGCAAAGACGCAAACTATTATTAGATTTCTTTACAAACAATATTAAAAATTTAATAAAATTATTAAAAAAATATATTTAGTTTTTCTTTAATGCGTTTGCGAAATATTTTTGTATTATAATTAACTTATTTTGCGATATATTATATACGTACTTTGTATATAACATTTTGCTCTTTACAAAATTAATTAAATGCTCTATTTAATTATATATATTAAGCGCGTTTAAAAGTTTTTTCGAAAATATCTTTATAATTTTTTTGATTTGATTTGAAACAATTAATTTTTTAATTTAAAATATATTGTATTTCGCAATTTTTTTTCTTGCGTATTTCGAAAGTTTTTTCGAAAATAATATTTGATACAAGAGTACAATGTAGACTTTGCTATAATTTTTAAAAGTAAATATAACAAGTTGTGCGAACTTTTTAGAACTAATTATTTAAATATTTTTTTTCAATTGTTTAGCAAAACTATTTTGATAAATTTAAATACAATTCGATTATTATATATTTAGATTAATTTTTTCGAGTTAAAGTAGTTTAAGAATTATTTTATAATTTTGTATATTAATAATATAGAATTTAAAGCGATCGCTTTTGCGTGTTTCTTTGTTATTAACAATAGTAATAAAAAGTTTTTGCGTTCTATACAAGACAACAATGCGATTATTAACAATTTATATCTATAATAACAAAGAGATACTCTTAAGTAGTTGCGCGTCTTTGACAAAGAATTGCAAAATAAAGTTTTCTTTAACTTTTAAGTTAATAAAATACTTAATTTTGCGCATATTATATAACGTATTAATAAATACTATTTAGATTAATGCTTTAATTTGTTGTCTTTAACTTTTTATATCTAATATTATAACAATAAATATTAAGTTTTAATTTTTCTTAAAAATATATTACTTTTGTTTTGCTTTTTTATTTACTTTTAATATTGCAAATATATAAGATTATTTAATTTGTAATTTATTTAATCGCATATATAGTATTTGTAATTAATAGACACAATATGCTTCTTTTTAACAAATATTTAACAATTGTTTTTGTTTTGTTAGTTATTGTTAATGCTATCTTTAATTTGTGTAATTATAATAATTTTAATAATCGACGTAATAAAGTTATTTGCATCGCTAATTGCGCTAAACAAGTTATCTCGTTTGCACGAAAATTAATTTTTTTTATTATATTTTTTAAAGTTTCTTGCGATATAAGAGATATTGTTTAATCTTAATAGCTTCTTAATTAATTGCAAACATTATTTGATTTCAATAAATTTATTACGCATTTACGTAATATTGATGTAGCTATATTGTTAACAAAGCATTTTTTAACGAATTTTGTCGACGCATTTGTTCTTTAGATTTCGCATTTTTTTGTTATTAATAATTAATTTCTTTAATTGCAAATATAAATTGTTTAAATAAATAACAAACTTCTTGATCTTTTAGTAAGATTGTTGCTTCGCATTTTTAAGTTTAAGCTCAATTTTTACGTTGCAAATCTTAAACGTGCTAAGAAATTCTTTAATATATCGAAGAAAATAGTTTTAAGTAATTTTTTTATTTTTATTACGTATTTTTCGTACATTTTTGCGTTATTAATTACGTCGCTTTTTTATAAGACGTAACGTAGTTTAAAGTATTTTTAACTCTTTATTAAAATAGTTTGCGAAATTATTCTAAATATAATTTTTGCAATTCTTGAATTAAATTTTTAAACTTGTGTAATTAATATATTTTTGCATTGATAATTTCTTAACGCGACTAATTTTCTTGCATCGATTAAATTGATAATAATTATTGCTATATTTGCGACGATAGTTATTAATGCGTTGTGCGAATTGAAGCTTTGCAATTGTAAACTCGATTTTAAATCTTAAAAATTGTAGCATATTCGCATTATTAACATGCTACGTAATAATATTTGTTAAAATAGACAATATAGATTCGTTTTTAAAACTAGATGCTTCGATATTTTCTTTGCTCTAATTAATAGTTGTGCTAGTATTAAGATAATTATCTTTGTCTAATCTTTAAGACGTATTATTTGCGTAAGTTTCTTTACGCAATTAATTATTAATAATATCTTAAGAATTAATCGATCTTTAGATATATTCGCGAAAGCAAGTTATTAATAGTTTGTTAACTATCGCTTCTAATTGAGCAATTTCGTTTAAACAAAGCAATTAGAATTGTAAAGTAGTTATTATCTTTTTAAGTAAAGTTGCGTAGTTAAGCAAGTCAAGTTAGATAGCACATATAATAGTAATAATAGCATTTATAGTAGAACTAATTGCTAAGAAATGCAAGTGCAAGAAAAATTTCGTCTTCTATAAGACGCTTTCTCGCTTGTTATTAAGAGAGACAATGTGCAAATAATATTTGTTGACTTAATATTAGTTTTGCGTAGATTTAGTTCGTGCGACTCTTTGTCAAACACGCATTAATATACGCTAGACACGCTATTGCGAAGCAGACCTAGTATTGCGAGACACGCTTCACAAAATATTATATATTAATTAAGATATTTAATACTATCTATTATTTTAGTCTATATAGTTAATATATAAATTTGTTTTATATTATCTATATATATTATTATTAAAACTAATTAAAAAAATAAACTTTTTAAAATCGAATTTCTTTTTATTTAGAAACTCGAATATTGCTAAATAGCTAATACTATATTATTAAGTAAGAGATTTGCTCTGTATTATCTATATATATTATTTTTAAAACTAATTTAAAGCGTAGAATATCTATTTTATTAATTCTTTTGCAAACTATTGTTAGTAAAAATTGTACTACAATATAAATTAAAAATAAAAAACTATTTTATAAAAAACAAAATATTAATTGTATAATATTTTATAAATATCTAATTAAATTATAAGCAACAATTGTCTTTAAAAACAATTCTAAACAGATTTAAATTAATATAGAAGAAAACATTAAAAATATAGTAACTAATAAAAAATTAGAAAAAGAACTATATAATAATATATTTAAGTAATATATATATATTTAAAGAGCTAATTATATTATAGCGCAATATTTTAGAATTAAACTAATAATAAAAATCAGAAATAAAAATATTGTAGAATAGACTAAAATTAATATAATTACTATACAAATAGTTTTAAAGAACAAAAATATAGATACAATACAATTTCTTAATATTTAAATATATATAGAATCTAATATAAATAAAATAACTAATCTATATATTAGTCTAATTCTAATTAGTTCGACTTAAGCAAAAATATAATTAAATATATAATATTAATTATTGAAATAATTTAATAACGTATTCTATATTATAGAAAGTTTAATAAATTAAAGAAAGCGCATAATTTAGATATAATTAATAAGTTTAAAAAATTTAAAGATATTTTTGCAAGCAATAAAAATGCTGCAGATTGCAAAATATTTAATTTCTTAAAATTAACAAATAATAATTCTAAAAACTTAATTAAAATTAATAATAATAAAGTAAAGATAAAATAGAAAAAGACAGAAAGTAGTATAAAAATAATAAATAACAAGTATAAAAATACAAAATACAAAAACAATAATAATAATAATAAGAGCAAAAACAATAATAAAAATATTAAAAATAAAAATAAAAATAAAGTTAATTATAAGATTGTAGAGATCTCGAACTAGTTAATAGTATCAATAAGTTTAAATATATTATCTAAATATATTATTATATATTTTTCGATAAAATATAGAATTAAAGTTTATTTAAAAACTATAATAATTGTAATCTATTTACTATATAAATATTAAATAGTTTATAGATATTACTTTACTATATTATTATAGAATATTTAGATAAAAAAATAATAAGATTTAAAATCTAATTTATATTTATTAAATTTGTTATTAAATAATTTTATTTTTTAGCAATTTAAGTTAATTTTTTCCAGTTAATTTTCGATTTTAACTCTAGAAATCGACTTAATTTAACTTAATTTTCGATTTTAATTTTAGAAATTAATTTATTAAGACTTTTAAATCGAATTAATTTAAATTGCTAAGATTTAAATTAATTAATTAATTCGAACTCGATTAATTAATTCGATACAATTAGTCTAAATAGTTTAAAACTTCTAAAAAAATTACAATTTTTATTTATTTATTTTAATTTTGTAATTTAATTAATTTTTGCTAGTATTTATTAAATTAAACTTTTTTAAATTATTTTTTTGCAAAAATATAAACTTGCTATTTGCAATTAATTTTCGACTTAGCCTTTTATTTATTATTAAATATTGTTAATATATAAATTAGATATAAATTGCATAATTGTATTATACAAATCTAAATATTTATATATTTTAATTAATTTCTAAATTAAATTACTTTAATTAAAATATTTCTAAAACAATATTCTAAATAACTATTTTTACTATATTAAAGATTGATTTTTTGTAATATTACTAAATAACTATTAATAGTAATTTTGTTTCTTTATTTATTTTTTATTTTTGTTAAATAATAAGTTTTT
>JAABUS010001771.1_pt1 | contig 44797 bp, 34 predicted proteins | sample 5560161 | NCBI WGS metagenome assembly JAABUS01 (sample SAMN10711885, study PRJNA513376) | rock metagenome | isolation source: Antarctica rocks | place: Antarctica: Victoria Land, Trio Nunatak nord | collected 2016-01-04
TCTGCGTAAAAGGAGGCACTCCTTTTACGATTGCCTCTTTTTTACTCGATTTCTGTAAAATAAGCGGTTGGATTTAATTAAAAAAAACAGCAGACGAATAAGGCAGATATCACCAATATGAAAAATTCTTTTTAGGTCAGATAAAGCTTTTTATAAAGTCTTATTCTTATTCCTTAGTCTTTGTTTCCTCTTGAATAAAGACCAGTAATAATTATAGATGCAGTACTTAAGCCTGCCGGTTTTTTTGCTAATGAAAATTTCAATAAAAACCTGGCCGTAAACTCAATTATAGCACTGATAACGTCTCATTTGGCACACTCTTGGCTTTATTACTTATAATAGGTGTAAATAACTAAAGACTTATTAAATTCTAAAGCAATGAGTACTAAAAAAACAAAAACAACACAGACATTTATACTGCCTGAGCAGTTTGAAGAGTATACAAAAAGGAGGTTTGTTGTATTTATGGAGCGTGCGACTGCTTTCGGAACCTATAAAGCAATTAAAATAGAATTGGTAGCAGAATAAAAATAGATTTCCTTTTTGATAAAAAAACCTTTTACCTTATTTAAAATGAGTTTATACATTCTGCTAACTTATCTGCATCAATTATATAATCTGCCTTTACAGAAGCGATGGCTTGTTCAGGCATATATGCCACCTGCGCAGTCTGTGGGTTTTGAACTATAACTACTCCTCCAAATGACTTTACCACTTTCAAACCTTCTGTACCATCACCATTAGCCCCCGATAATAACATGCATGTGAGTCGTGATTGATATGCTTCAGCGGCAGTTTCAAAAGTGACATCTATACTGGGACGGCTAAAATTCACCTTTTCAGAAAAATCAAGTGAAAGGGTATGATCTTTTTCAACCAGCAAATGGTAATCTGCCGGAGCAATATATATACAGCCTGGTACCATGATATCCTTTTCTTCAGCCTCCTTTACAACAAGTGCTGTTTTAGAAGCAAAAAGATGTGCAAGAACAGAGTCTGAACTGCTTTTTCTGTGCAGTACAACGATTAACGGGAATGACAAATCTGAACGCAGGTCAGGAAGTAGTTTTAGTAGAATATCAAGACTACCGGCAGATCCGCCTATAATGAGCAGACTGCACTTATTTGTTATGCTGTTTTTCTCCATATTTTTTCTTTGTCAATCTGTTTGTACTTAGAGGTAAGGTGAGAAAACCGAAGCGTTTCTTTACTGCCAAGAGCTAAAAAGCCTAATTGCTCCAAACTTTGATCAAAAAGAGTAAACACTTTTTGCTGCAAATTTTTATCAAAATAAATTAAAACATTTCTGCACAATATCAACTGAAACTCATTAAAAGAGTGATCTGTTACGAGGTTATGTGTTGCAAAAATCACTTTAGTTCTTAACTGTTCATTAAACTTAGCCCGATTGTATTTGGCCAAATAATACGTAGAAAAATCTCTTGCCCCTCCTGAAAGGATATAATTTTCCGAATATTGTTTCATTTGGCGTAGCGGGAAGATGCCAGCCATTCCTTTTTGAAGTACATTAGGATTAATATCCGTAGCATACAACAAAGACTTGTGCAACAAGTTAGCTTCCTCAAGCAGAATAGCCATAGAATAAACTTCTTCACCGGTGGAGCATCCTGCATGCCAAATTCTTATAAGAGGATAGGTGCCAAGTACAGGTAAAATTTCTGTTCGAAGGGTTTTGTAAAAAGAAGAATCCCGAAACATTTCTGTTACATTCACGGTAATTTCTTCAACAAACCGTTTGAAATAATGAGGATGGGTTTTAACCCTATATCGAAATTCAGCAAAACCCGGAAACTTATCTAAATCCATTAAACGGTTAATTCGTCTTTTTATAGATGCCCGGGAGTAATCCCTGAAATCATATCCATACACTTCCAGCAATTCATTCAATAAAATCTCTGTCTCACTATCGCTTATGTTCATTTATAAAAAAAAGATTTTTAATAATTGTTCAGTTTTGCAAGAAGAATATCAACATCAATGGGTTTTGATATATAATCATTTGCTCCAGCCTGCAGACATTTCTCTCTGTCGCCAACCATTGCCTGCGCCGTCACTGCAATCACGGGTAAAAGAGATAATTTATTATTATTCCTGATAATTGTAAGCGCCTCATAGCCGTCCATTTCAGGCATCATCATGTCCAACAGTACAATCTTTATACCTGTATTATTTAATAGGAGATTTATTCCTTCTTTAGCACTTAAGGCTGTATAACAAGAATAACCGCGGGAAGTAAGTGTGGCTTTTAAAGCAAAAATGTTTTTGCTGTCATCGTCTATAATTAAAATATTTTTTTGTTGCTTATTCATAGGTTGCAGGTACTGATTACAGGTTACAGGTTTTCCGGTTACAAGTTACAATTTTGTAATTCCAAGTGGTTACGGGGTACTTGTAACAGGGATACGGGCAACTGGTAACTTGCAACCCGTAACCTGTAACCCAACCTGCATTCGGATCACTCATACAACCAAACCCTTAGCAACGACAATAACTGATCTATATCTACAGGCTTTGAAATATAATCTGAAGCTCCAGCCTCAATACATTTTTCCCTGTCTCCTGTCATTGACTTGGCAGTAACGGCAATAACGGGTAAATCTTTAAACTTATAATTTTTCCTGATTTTTTTTGTTGTTTCATAACCATCTAATATAGGCATCATTACATCCATCAGCACAATATCTACATCGGGGTTTTCCTGTAACCGCAATAATGCTTCTTCGCCATCCATTGCAGATAATACTTTCATATTGTTTTGCTCTAAGACCTTTGTCAAAGCGAAAATATTTCTGACATCGTCATCTGCAATCAGGATTGTTTTATTACTTAGTACTTCTGTAAGCACTCCTGAATTCTTATATTCAGCCGGTTGTATTTCATTTTGTTTGACCAAATGAAGAAACAGCGAAACTTCGTCTAAAATTCTTTGGTATGAAAAGGCGGTTTTAATAACAATAGAATCTGCGTATTGCTTTATTTTTTGCTCTTCGCCCTTTGAGAGGTTTTTACCGGTGAAAATAATAACCGGAAGATTTTCAAGTTGAGCATCTTTTTTTATCGCCTCTATAGTTTGATAAGCAATCGCATCAGGAATATCCATGTCAAGAATTACACACTCCACCTCATCCCGTTTCAGCGCAGAAACTCCATTGGCTATATTATTTGAGATTTCAGGTTTTATATTAAAAGCTTCTAAAAAATAAGCAAGAGCCTGTGCATGCTTCGAATTTTCCTCGACAATAAGCACTTTTTTTTCCTTGCGCTCAATCACATGTTCTATCTTTTTAAAAACGTCCTGCAATTGTTCTAAAGCTATTGACTTATTTATAAAATCAACAGCCCCCTTCTGCAGGCTTTCTTTTCTTGCATCATAAGAAGAAATTATATGCACCGGAATATGACGTGTAAAAGGATTGCTTTTTAATTCTTCCATTACCTCCCATCCATCTTTTACAGGAAGCTGAATATCAAGTAAAATTCCTTCCGGCTTATACTTTAGCGCTAACTCGGCACCTTCATCGCCCCTTACCGTAACTATTCCTTTATATCCTTGCCTCCGGGTAAAATCGAGTAAAGCTTTTGCAAAATTTGTATCATCTTCAATAATTAAAATTATCTTGTCATTATCTGAGATATTATTTCTGTCGTCAGGTATGGCAGGCGGAATTAAAGAGACAGTGAATTGAGTTAACACTGGTTTTTTACCTTGTTCTTTTATTTCTTGTTCCTGATCTGCCTGGCTATTAATATCGAAAATGGTATTTTCTTTTTTAGTTATCCCGGCAGGTTTTGCCTTAGGAACATAAACTATAAATTCGCTTCCTTTTCCCTGTTCGCTTTTTACTTTTATTTCCCCTCCTAAAAGCCTGATTAGTTCCCTGCTGATTGATAGTCCCAGCCCGGTGCCGCCAAACTTTCTTCGTGTTGATCCGTCTTCTTGCTGAAATGCTTCAAATATTAATTGTTGCTTTTCTTTAGCGATGCCTATACCAGTATCTTTCACTGAAAAAGCTACTGATGAACTATCATGAGAAGGTATGGAAATATGTAAGGAAACTGTACCCTCATCAGGAGTAAATTTAAGGGCATTGGAAATCAAATTTTTAAGAATTTGTTCCAGTCTCGTTTTATCAGTCTCAATGGCAGAGGGAACATTTGTATCAATACTTACACTAAAATCAATACCCTTTTCTTTTGCTACGGGTGAGAATAAGGATTTAAGATCATGTATAATACTCTCAATAGAAATTTGGTTAAATTCAAGCTCCATTTTGCCTGCTTCTATTTTAGACAAGTCAAGTATCTCGTCTATTAAGGTCAAAAGTCCATTACCTGAACTTTGAATAACCTGGGCATATTCGACCTGCTCACTTGAAAGATTTTGATGAGTATTTTCAGAAAGTAACCTTGACAGAAGTAAAATAGAATTTAGCGGAGTTCTTAACTCATGAGACATGTTAGCAAGAAACTCAGACTTATACTTTGTACTCATCTCCAGCTCCCGTGCTTTGTGTTGTATCTCTATATTTCTCTCTACGATTAACTGGTTTCTTTCTTCGACTATTTTTGTACGCTCTTCGAGTTCCTGGTTGGTTTGCATTAACTCTTCCTGTTGCACCCTAAGTTCTTCTTCAGAAGCATGCAGCTTTTGAGCCTGTGCCTCCAACTCAGCATTCATGTTTTCAAGTTCGTTATGCTGCACCTTTAATTCTTCAGCCTGCGTTTGAGTTTGCTCTAAAAGTTCCTGCAGACGCCCCCGGTTTTTTGCAGTTCCCAAAGCGACTGTAATATTGGATTTCACTTGTTCAACCAGTGAAAGCGCTGCTTTGGTAAAGTCAGGTAAAGCCCCGAGTTCTATAACACCTTCCAACACTTTATCATGAACTAAAGGAATTATTAAAATATGCTTTGGCCTTGTACTGCCTGCGGATGATTTTATTGCCATATAATCATCCGGCAGATCTTGCAGATGCATTGTTTCCTTTTTAAGCGCTGCTTGTCCTACCAATGTTTCACCTAATCTTATTTTTTGAGGAACAGAGTCTGCATCAGGAACGGCGTAACCGGCTGTAAACTGTAAAACATTATTTTGAAAACAATAAAACAGCCCAACATTGCAACCAAGGTAACTAACCAAAGCATTCAGAGCATCATTAGAAAGCAACTTAACCTCTTTTTCACCTGCTATGCTGTCATTTACTGCTTCGATGCCTGTATGTATCCAAATCTTATCCTGGTTTTCCTTGTTAAACTGACGAAGTGCCTGCTTCATTCTCTTTATAGAATTTGAAAGAATATCCTCATCACTTCTCGGTGTCACTACCACATTAAAATTTCCCTGTCCTATAGCATCTGCCGCATCTGCCAGCACTTTATTATTTGCATCTATTTTCAATATTGAATCGGCAAGACTCCCTATTACATCATGAGATTTGACAGATAATTTAATTCCTGTAGCTCCCTCAGAAATTTTTAGTGCAGCTTCCTTTAGTTCTGCTAACATTTTATTTATTACACCGATAGTAAAAATAACTATAACTAACACTGTTATCAGACCAATGACAAGAAAAATAGCAGTATCTTTTTTGTCTCTTTTTTCATTAATATAAATTTTGCTGACTGTCTCATTCACCTGTTTCAATAATTTTCTCTGTAGTTTCTTTATTTCATCTACACCATTTGCTGAAACTATCCACCATTTTTCAGCATTTAAAGCTGTGTCAATATTCCCTTTATAAAACATATTATCGAGATATTGAATTGTTGTTTTCAAATCCCCTTTATTCCTGATTTTGTTATATTCGAAAATGGAGGCAGTTGATGACTTTATCAAAAACTCAGTTTGAAAAGAGTTATATATCTGATACATGTTATTAAGCTGAGCGATCGTTTGAGACGAAGGCACTTTTCTATACAAGTCATAATAAATGTTTGCCCTTAATATACCCAAATAGGTTATTAGTTCAGAAAGCAGCTTTTGACCTGCTAACTCTTTGCTTACTGAATTTAAATACGTTATGTTACCAACGGAAACATTATTCAAATTGTTTAGCCTGAAAATAGTGTTTGTATAAAAATTCATCAGTTCGTCAGGCAGGAGTTTGTCTTCATCAGCCATTTGCCGGATACCTGAAAGACGATTAAGCATAGTATAACCTGAAAAACCTGTTAACATTTCATCTGCAGAATCCTGGAGTTTAGTGTAAACATCATCTGTTTTTGCACGTTGCAATAACAACTGTTTTTGATTGTCTCGTTTTACAAGATAAGCAAAACCTACTCTCCTTTCGGCCTGCAGTTCATCTATAAGTGCACTTATGGCAAAGGAGTTGTGTATACGTTTAAGATATTCTTCAAGTATTTTTATTCTGTCTGTTTTTTCCTGATAAACCTCAAGTGCGAGATAAATAAAAAACAAAAGGGGGAGAAAAGCTATAAGCATTAGCTTGACGGGTAGAGATAGTTGCCTGAATAAACTATTCATAACAAAGAAGAGTCTGTTTTTAAATTTGGATCCTTTTACTCAGAAACTGCAAATTGTCTTACAGGCAAAATAATAATGAAAGTTGAACCTACATTCTCTTTGCTTGTCGCCGTTATAAAGCCATTATGTTTATCTATAATTTTTTTTGCAATTGCAAGACCTATACCTGTCCCCTCATATCTTTCCTTTGAATTTAACCTCTGAAAAAGTGAGAAAACTTTATTAGTATATTTTTCCTCAAACCCAATTCCATTGTCACTTATTTTTATTATACAATATTTATCGGCCCCTGTCACATATCGGGCTACTTCTTTTGCCTCTTTAATTTCTGATTTAATTGTTACAACCGGGGGCACGTCTTTTTTTGAAAACTTAAGTGCATTGCTTATCAGGTTTTGAAATAGCTGCCTTATAAGCCCGGGGGCAACTTCAACATGTGGCAGCTCTTCTGTATGTATAGTTGCTTTTTTTTCAGTTATCAATAATTCAAGATCAGACAATATTTCTTTCAGTATTTCATTTAGATCATATACTTCAAAAAAATTGGCCTGAGACAAACGTGAGTAATCAAGAAGATCATTTATCAGCCTGCTCATGCGGGCAGAAGAAACAATAACTTTATCAAGATAATCATCAAGCTTATTTTTATCTTCAAAGAGATGTCTTTCTTTTATAATATTACTGTATACCTGTATTTTACGTAAGGGCTCTTTTAAATCATGAGAGGCTACCGATGCAAATTGCTGCAAGTCGTTATTGCTTAATTCTAATTCTTTATTGCTTGCAAGCAGTTCTCTGGTTCTTTCATCAACTTTCTTTTCTAATATATCATTCATCTGTTTCTGATAATGGATATCGGTAAAAGTTCCTACCCATTTTACGATCTTACCGTCCGTTATTACAGGCAGTGCCCTTAGTAAATGGCAGCGGTATTCTTCAGCCTGCAATTTTTTTATTTGAACTTCCATTTCAAGCTGTTCGCCGGATTGTACAGACTTTATCCACCTTTTAGAAATATGTTTATCATTCTCATTAGTTTCAGGAAATTGATTCTTATCAGATGCGTAAGCATACCAATGTTCATTAACGTACTCGATAGTACCATCTGCTTTTGCGGTAAAAGCAATCTGCGGAATAGATTCCAAAATAGAATGTAATTCTCCCGCTGTTTTGCTTAAAGCCTTTTCTGCCTCCTTCCTTACCTCAACTTCTTTTTGCAAAGCCTGCTGTGTTTCTTTAAGATCATTAGTCTGCTCATACAGGCGATAAAAAGTCTTTACTTTTAGCATCAAAATATCAGGGTCTACCGGTTTAGTTATATAATCAATAGCTCCGGATGTATATCCTTTAGTTATAAATTTTTTGTGTGTGCTTACAGCAGAAAGAAAAATGATGGGAGTATTTCGGGCTTTTTTATATCCTGAAATTGCTTCTGCGACTTCAAAGCCATCCATTCCGGGCATTTGAACATCAAGAATAATGAGCGCGTATGTAGTTCTTAAAACTTTTTTAAGGGCTTCTTCACCTGACAGGGCAGTGTCTACCTTAAACTTATTAAATTCTAAAACACTTTTTAAGGCAAAAATATTTTCACTTTTGTCATCAATAATCAAAATCATACAATCAAAGATATTTTCAAATATCGGATATTGAAGTTAGAATAACATTTAAACAAGATGTTGTATGATGGGAAGGGAAAATTGAAAACCTGCATTTACTTCAATTGAGTAAATGCAGAATAATATTTATGTATTTGAAATTTTAATTATTTGCTCCCAGCGCCACATTTATTATGGAATTAATGGTAGCATCCCAATCGTTAATAGAAGCAGGCTTGGTGATATATTTACTAATACCCAGGCTGTTGCAATAATCAATATCTTCTTTTGACGATGAGGTAGTTAAAACAACAATAGGTATTTCGGTAAAAGTGAAAGAAGATTTTATTTCCAGTAGAATCTCCCTGCCACCAATTTTTGGTAGGTTAAGATCCATTACAATAATCTCAGGTAAATCCACAATAGATTGAAGATAGCTATACACTTTATCTCCTTCCATGATAACCTCCATTTGATAAGACACTTTATTTTCATTTAGTGCCTCTTTTAATAAGTCAACATCGTCTATGTCGTCCTCAATCAAAAGAATGTCAAGGGGTTTTTTCATTTGGTAAAAGTGCAATTTATTTACAACAATTTTTGTTATTTCTTTAGATCAACAGAAATTTATTAAATCAAAACAACCTCTAAGCCAAATAGTTGAAAGAAATGTTGTCTATTTTTATACACTGACAGACCACTGATCATTGACCATAGATCACAGATGAATCTCTTAGACAATAGATGATTGAAAAATTACTATAATTACCTTCAGAAATTCACAACCCTTCTTTCTTTGCTGCTTTTTAAAACCGCTTCTATAACTTTAATGACCTCCAGGCCTTCCTCTGCAGTTACGGGAACGGGTTCATCAAGTCGAATCGCTTTGTACATCTGATCAAAATACTCCATATAATTTCCGGGAGGAGGGGCGATGAATTCTTTTATAATCTGATTATCTTTTTCTGTGTGCAAAAAGCCTTTTTGACTATCAGGCTCTGTTCCCCAGTTATCGCTGCCAGGCATCTTACCTGCTATTAAATCATTTTCCTGCACATCGGCTCTTGACTTAATTAAAGAACCTTCTGAACCATGTAAAACAAAAGCTGGTATTGCTTCTCTTACCTGGTTACTTGCGTGAAGTCTTACCCTTTTACGTGGATAATATAAAAGGATTTCAAAATAATCATCAACTTTAGAAATGGAGCGTATAATTATATTATCTGCAAAAATAGCTTCAGGCTTTCCAAGCAATTGCAATGCCTGGTCAATAAGGTGAGGACCCAGGTCGTATAACAAACCTGCTCCTGGTCCCGGCATTTCTTTATGAACTTTAGGGCTTAATTCTTTTTTAAACCTGTCATAGTGAAATTCTGCTTCACCAATTTCGCCCAACAGTTTTTCATCAAGTACTTTCTTTAATAATTTAAAATCACTGTCATAACGACGATTTTGATAGACTGAAATTTTCTTTTGCTGTTGTTTTGCAAGTGCTATCAGCTCTGCTCCTTCGTCACTGTTTATAACAAAAGGTTTTTCAACTATTATATGTTTTCCCGCTAAAAGCGCTTTTTTTGAATAGTCAAAATGAGTTGCATTAGGTGTGTTTATAATTATCAATTCTATGCTTTTATCCGCAAGCATTTCTTCCAATGAATCAAAAGATTTCGCTTCCTGATAAAAATCCTTAACAGTCTTTTTGCTCCTTTCCCATACACCGTATAAGTTATAACCTTTGTTTGCATGTACAAATGGTGCATGAAAGACTTTTCCTGACATGCCGAAGGAACATATGGCTGTTTGTATTAGGGGTGTGTTCATACTAATTTTTTAAAGAATGATATTGATAGCAATAGTGCTGAAAACTATATTATTATTTTATTAAAATAAATTAATTTTTAAAAAAGTTCCACATATAACAAAAAGATGAACGAAATCCGGCAACTGGCGGAACGATGATCCAATAAAAAACAAATGGCGGTACAAAAAAAAGTTCAAGGGGAGTTATTTACGCTTCAAGGTTCTCAAGACACTTAGCGAGGTCAACAGCATTTTTACTATCGAGAATTGGTGCAAAAAGGTCTCCGGTTTTTTTTAATCGTTCAGGTATTGTCTTAATCGTAAAATCTTTCGGTGTAAGTCCTTTTTTCACCTCCCTCCAGTCTAAAGGCGTTGATACAGTCGCTCCTTTTTTAGGTCGTAAACTGTAGACACATGCTATAGTCTGGCCCTTCCTGTTTTGGAGATAATCCATATATATTTTGTCCTTACTTCTTTTGCTGAGGCTTCTTTCTAAAGTTGTAAACTCTGGTATGAGTTGATTAGCCATCATACATACCAGGTTAGCAAAGTCTTTTGCATGATCATAATCATATTTTTTTCCAAGGGGTACGTAAACATGCAAACCGGAAGCGCCGGAAGTTTTACAAATGCTAAATGCCCCTGCTTTATCCAAAATACTTTTTACAACATTAGCCGCTTCTATTACCTGGTCAAAAGTATTATTATCGCTGGGGTCTATATCAATGATCATATAATCAGGGTTATTAAGAGATTTTACTCTCGAGTGCCAGGGATTTATTTCAATGCAACCTAAGTTAGCGAGATACAATAAAGTGGCTTTATCGTTGCATAAGATATAATCAATATCTTTTTTTACTGAATCAGAATATAAAGGAATATGCTTTACCCATGAAGGCGCCTCGTCTCCTGCATCTTTTTGAAAAAACCCTTTTTGGTTTATACCATTAGGTGTACGGAACAAAGACTCGGGCCGATCTTTTAAATACGGTATAATAAGATCGCCCATCTGCTCGTAATAATCTATTACATCGCCTTTAGTAATTCCTTCATCAGGAAAAAATATTTTTGTCCGGTTAGTGGTTTTCAATTCAACCTTACCAAGCTTGTAGATCTTTTCCCTTTCATTATTTACCACGTCTTTATTTGAAACTTTCGAATCAGGCGTTGCATTTTGGTCTTCTTTTACTTTTTTCGCCTTAACTGACTTCACAAACTTTTCTTTTGGTAATACATTTTCTTTGAGAATTTCTTTTTCCAAATTTGTATTCTCGGATTTTTTTTTATTAGGAGCTTTTTTTCTATTGGCTTCCGGACTATCTTCAATTGAAACATCTGCTTCCATTTTCTCTGCATTTGTAGTATTAATATCTTTGACTGTTTTGTCTTCACGTAATCTTAAAAAAATAGGATGTCTTAATTTTCCATCAGAAGTCCATTCTGAAAATTTTATTTCACAGATATATTCCGGCTCTACCCATGTTACGGGCATATTGGTTTTGACTTTGTCATTAAAAGGAGAATTCTCACGTATGAGGGGTTGAAGTTTTGCATGCATGTCTTTCAAAACTTCTGTATTGAAACCAGAACCGGTATGTCCGGCATAGGTTAATTTACCATTTATTATAGTTCCTAAAACCAACGCACCAAAATATTTTCTTCCACCGCGGGGTGCTGTAAAACCTGCTATAATCGCTTCCTCAGTTTTATGATGTTTTATTTTAAGCCAGTCTGCTGATCTTTTTCCAGGATAGTATTCACTGCCCTTTCTTTTTGCCATTATGCCTTCGAGATTTTTCTCTTTTATTACCTCAAAAAATTCTTCGCCGCTTTCTTCCACGTGATCACTGAACTTTATTACAGGGTTCTTTTCTATAATTTCTGCAAGTAATTCTTTTCTCTGAATCAATGGCATAGAATATAACTTTTTCCCTTTAAGCCAGAGCAGATCGAATACATAATAATGCAATGGAAAGTTCCTGTTTAGTCCGAAATCCTGCAGCTTTTGAAAATCGGGATTGCCTTCTTCATTCAATACCACTATTTCTCCGTCTAATACAGCATTTAATTCCATTTTGGAAAGTTCTTCGACGACTTCAGGATAGGTAGAAAGAAAAGAATTTCCATTTCTTGAGTATAGCTTTACATCTTTATTATTTATTTCTGCAATTGCCCTGTATCCATCCCATTTTATTTCATATATCCAATCTTCTTTTGAAAAAGGTTTATCGCTTTCTTTAGCAAGCATTGCCGGAATGTAATCTTCTAATTTTCTTGCCGGGACTTCAACTGGCATTAAGACTTTTTTTTTGCAGGTTGTTTGCCAGGCTTGTTTTCAGACAACCATTTGTTGATTGGAGAATTTGCCGGAGTATGTTCTTCGCTATCATACGGTTCGTCTACTGCAAAGCTATCTCTGTGTTTTATCAGAAGCCAGCTTTTAGAGTCACTGTCTTTAAGTCTTACAAGAACAAATTCTCCTTTAACCTTTTTACCATGTAACACAAACTTAAAGTCTCCTGACTCAAGGCCTGCTTTGAGCAGTTTTTCATCTTCTTTAGCGTTTCCTTTTTTCTCAAGAGAGGTGTATGTACCGCTATCCCAAATCTCAACGATGCCTGCTCCGTAATTTCCTTCAGGTATGACTCCTGTAAAATCTTTATAATCGTAAGGATGGTCTTCGACCATCATGGCTAACCGCTTATCCTTGGGATTTAAACTGGGACCTTTTGGCACAGCCCAGCTTTTTAAAACCCCATCCATTTCAAGCCGGAAGTCGTAATGTAAGCGGGATGCTTTATGCCGTTGAATAACAAAAGCTAATTTCTCATCTTCCTGTTGATTAATCTCATTACCGGAAGGTTCAGAAGTCTGCTTAAAATTTCTTTTCTTATTGTAGGTTGTTAAACTCATTTTTTATGAAGCTTTCTTTTTTCTTGTACTTAGACTTGCTTTTAATTGCGACATTAAATCTTCCGTTTCGCTGTGTACCACCTTCATTTTTGGCGGTGCAGGTTTTGCGCCTTGCGCCTTAGCCTGTATTACTTTCATCAGCTCTTCTGTGTAGGTATCTTTAAAGGCTGTGATATCAAAATTTGAGGTAAGCTGGTCAATAAGAGAAATAGCCATGTCAAGTTCGGCTTTTTTTATAACCGGTTCTTCAGGAAGGTTTAATTCTGTATAATCCCGTACTTCTTCTGCAAAACGAATACGATTTAAAATAATAACCTTGTCCCTTGGACGTAAAATAGCGAGCCCTTCTTTATTTCTCATGACAAACGTTGCTATGCCTACTTTTTTTGTTTTTAAAAGAGCAGCTCGTAATAAAGCGTAAGCACGTGTTCCGCTTTTGTCAGGTTCAAGGTAGTAGGGTGTTTCAAAATAAACGCTGTCAATTTCTTCCTCTTTTACAAAATCTGAAATTTCAATTGTTTTTGTCTTTTTTGCATTAGCTGCTTCAAAGTCTTTTTCGTCGAGAATAACGTATTTGTCTTCAATTTTGTATCCCTTTACAATTGTATCCCACTCAACAGGCTTACCTGACTTCTCATTTATACGCTGGTACTTTATTCTTGAAAGATCAGTTTTATCGAGCATATCAAGATTAAGTTCGCTCCTTTCTGTGGCGCTATACATTTTTACAGGTATATTTACCAGGCCAAACCCTATTGCACCCGTCCAGATAGATCTCATATTTCAATTTTTTTTTGTTATAGAATCCTTCATCCTGTTATACAACTGTAGTTTTGACTCCTCTGTAAATAACTAAAAAAACATATTTTTACTTCATTTACCTTATTAAGTAAAATACGGAAAGTTTCATGTCCTTTATAAAATAATGAATCGTTTTAATTTATAAAGTAACAAAAAACAAACGAGGAAAATAATCTACAAGACTTTTTTTATTTTATTTGCAAACTGTTATTGACTTTTTACAACTTTTATTGTTTTAAAAAATACCTTATAATTGTATAAACTCTTTAACCGTGAAGATAATTTTAAGTAAATGAATGGCATGATTTTATCACTAATTTTTTTTTCATTCTTTCTATAATTCACTATTTAAATATTTTAAAATGATAACACCAACAACCAAACTGAAAGATGACCGCGCAAAGGATATGTATGGTTTTAAACAAAGCTTTATCATTTCTGCATTATCGGTAGAGGATGATGATGACGATGATGACGATGATGACGATGAAGAAGAAGATGATGACGATGATTTTGATGATGACCTGGATGTTGCGGAAATAGATGAGAATGTGGAAGATCCGGTAATCGAAGAAGCAGATTTAGACGAGGATTTGAGTCTTGATGACGATGATGACGATGACGATGACGATAACGATGATGTTATTTAATAGTTGCTACTTTAATAGTTGCTTTAATAAAAAGAGGCTGTTGATCATAACAGCCTCTTTTATGTTTATTATTTTAAAAAGAATATCGTTTATTGCTTTGTTACTCCTTTAATCTTTCTTATTTTCGGATTTTAAAAATTCGTAAACTTTCTGAATTACCTGTCCAGTATAATCAACCTGAACATCGTCTGGTTTGTTTTCAGATGAAGTAAGTTTTCCTGTTAAAACTATTTTATCTTTATATGACAGAGAAAAAAAGGCGAAAATACCTTCTTCTTCACAATCAGGCACAATAGAAGCATATCCTGTTATTCCTATTCCATAATCGCTTAAAAACATTTTACTGACTTCAATCGCCATTGTATGAGCAATTTTTTCATCGACACAATTTACTTTATTACATAATATCGGATCTATGTGCAAATGCCTTGCTTTCTGACCAATGTTGTAGGCAGTAATACCTCCCTGAAAAAATTTTGAAGCTTCTATTCCAGCAGAAAAAGCTACCTGTAAATGACCTGCTGTTACACTCTCTGCCACAGCAAGTGTTTCTTCTTTAGCTGCTAAAATTTCTTTAACCGAATTAATTGTATCCTCACTATATGTCATATGTCTGATTAATATTAGGTGCCCTTTTTAACACTAAAATGCAGGCAGATCACTTTTTAAAACCTGCCTGCATTTAAAATTATTATTTGTAATTATTTTCCCGTTGTACTTCCTGTATTATTCTCTTCCTCCTTGGCTGGATTAACATCAGCACCGGATTCACCCCGCTTTGATTCGTTCCTGCCTTGACCAGCATCGCTGCTGCCTTGAATACCCATATCACCACCGATCGTACCATTATTCATGTTTCCTTCATCCTGGTCCCTTTCTGCATTGCTTTCATTCTTTTCTGTACTTTGATTTTTATTGTCTGCCATATTACCTCCTTATTATTATTGAATTAGTAGATATACGAAAAAATAAAATTTCATGCCATGCTTCATTAAAACCAGGAAAGATTTACTCTTTTCCAAGCACTCCGTTTACTAAACTTTTCCACTGAGGATTTGATAAACCTCCTGCAGCTCCTGTTCCTACTATTGCATTTCTTAATTTATCGAGAAGACCGGTTGTATTCTTTGTATTGGCAACTTCATTTCTTCCAAGAACAGCAGCAGTAACCACGTTTTTTTCTCTTAAAACCAAAAAATTACTGGTTGCTTTATCTGAAAAAAAATGAGCAACATCATTACCGGCTGTTGAAGGATTACTTGAAGGCCTTACACGCATAACTAAAAATTCAGAGTCTTCATTCACGTTTTCATTTTCTTCTATGGCTTCTACCCTGACCCAATCAAACCCCTCTCCTGTCTTTGTTCCGGGGGCAGGGATATCTATTTTAAAATGAAAACCAACTTTTGGAGTTCCTTCAACTTCCTGCCCTTCTTCATCTGTTATAGTAAAAACTGCACTTGCTTTGCCGCATATTTTATCCCAATCATTTACATATAAAAGACGCTTCTTTGCTCTTTCAAATAATTTTTTTGCTTCTTCGACTGTGCCGGTTTCTACTTTCGCCTCAATATCTTTTTGGGCTCCTTCTTCCTTTTCAGGCAATGGTATTTGCTTATTTTCTGTATCTGACATAGTAGTATTTTATATTAAAATAGAATTTCATACCGGAAAAGGCAGTAATAAAGTTTTTTTATTGATTTTATCCGTTCCGTTTATAAAAACAGGATTTATGACCTTTATCTGTGGCTTTTAGAATAATTAAAAACCAAATTAAAAACGAAAGATTTAGGCTATCCAATATTAAATAATAGGAATTAGTATAAAATAAAAAAAAAGTCAGATCAAAAGAACCTGACTTGTAAATGGATCATGGACTACATCTTAGACAGGATCGCTTTCCTGGTTCTCCGATGCCTTCTCTCCTTTGTTCTCTTGCATATTATCTTCTTTATTTTCTTCTTCCTTTACAGGACCTTTCTCTTTTTCGGCTTCTACATTAATGCTGCTAACTGCTATTTGTGTTAGCCGCTCATCTGTATCTTTTTCTTCCTGCAAAGTCTGCCCTAAAAGATTCTTTGCTTCTTCAAGCCCTAATGTAGATGCTAACTGTGCCAAACCCCCATAAGAAGCAATCTCATAATGCTCTACTTTTTGAGCAGCTAAAATAAGACCGGCATCACGGCTCATTGTACCTTTTTGAGTTTCACTTACAATGCTGTCGGCTTCTTTAGTCAAACCTTCCATAGCTTCGCATTTTTTTGCTACTGCTTTTACCCCTATAAGTTGAAATACCTGTTCAACCCGTCCTATTTGTTGTTCTGTTACCACTTTATGTTCTTCAAAAGCCTGTTTCAACTGATCAGAAGTAGCTGCTCTCATTAATTTTGGTAATGCCTTTGTTAAATGTTTTTCAGCCCAATATATGTCTTTCAGCCCGTCGACAAATAACTGTTGAAGCAAGTTTTTTTGATCTGCAGGAGAACTTGCTGAGGCTTTTTTCGCTGCCGCTTTTTTAGGAACTGCTACTTTTTTAAGAACTGCTGCTTTTTTGGGAGCTGCTGCTTTTTTTACAATTGGCGCGGCTGCTTTTTTTGCAGTTGGCGCGGCTGCCTTTTTAGCTGCTGCCTTCTTCGGAGCTGCTTGTTTTGCTGCTGCTTTTTTGCCTGTTGCTTTTGCCATAATATAATTTTTTCTGGTTAATGTTGTTTCAATTTAACTGAAAAATTAATGCCATTGCAAAACAATATCTTATATCTTAACATGGCGAATTATTTCCACACGTATCTTCAATTGTTTCAAAAAGATTTACAACTTTTATTTATAAAGCATTAATAGCTTATTAGATGTTTTTTTAAATCAGCAATTCTCTAATCAGACTGAGAACCGGAAAGATAGATTGTGTAAATAGATTTCATCGTCTAAACAGTTATTTTATCATGTTAAAATAAAAAAAGCCGTATTAACGGCCTTTAAAAATTTATATACTTGCGTGTTTTATTCTTCAGATGAAATCGGATCTAAAAAAACAATTTGTGTAACTGCTTCCAGATTTAAAGGTCCATATATATGCGGAAACCCCTGTTGCTGCTCACCGTCTTTATCATATCGTAAACTTGAAGTAAGTCTTAAAGGATCAATAGTCAGTTTTACCAGGTTTTCATGTTGTTTGAAATGTTTTTGCATAACACCCTCTAATTGTTCTTCAGTTGAACAATGAATAAACCCTTCTCTTTGAAAAGATGGTGGTTCATAAATTCCTCTGTCCTGTGCGTCTTCCCACTCCTGAAGTGTTGTAAGATGGTAAATAACCGGAGCATCCATGTTTGTTGGTTTAAGATTATATAATACGATTAATTTTGTTTTCGAGCAGCAGCATATCAGCTAAAACAAATGCCGTGACAGCTTCTAATACTACTGGAACTCTTAGGGCGATGCATAGATCATGCCTTCCCTTTACAGAGAAAGCTTCAACTTCTTTGGTTTCCCAGTTGAGGGTTTGCTGTTCTTTTGGTGTTGATGAGGTTGGCTTTATCGCTATTCTAAAAACTATTTCATTGCCATTGGTTATTCCACCTACAACACCTCCTGCATGATTTGTTCTTGTTTTGCCATTTGCATTTTCAATCGCATCGTTATGTAAACTGCCAAACATTTTTGCAGCAGCAAAACCGCTTCCAAATTCTATTCCTCTTACTGCCGGGATCGCGAAAACAGCATGACTTATAACAGATTCAACAGAATCAAAAAATGGTTCACCAAGTCCTATTGGCAATCCGTTTACCTTACATTCCACAATACCGCCAATCGTGTCTTTAGCTTCAATGGCTTTTTGTAGTCCTTTTTCAATATCAGCTTCTCCACCAATTTCTTTAATGATCGCCTCTACTTTAATCCTCTCTCCTTTTGAGGAGGAGGTTACGGGAGGATTTAATAATTTTTTCGCTATCACACCTGCTGCTACTAAACATACCGTTAAGCGGCCGCTGAAATGTCCGCCACCCCTGAAATCTTCATTACCACCAAATTTTTCATGGGCTACAAAATCTGCATGGCCAGGTCTGGGAAATGCTCTTTGCTTTGCATAATCCGTGCTGCGGGTATTATTGTTTTCAAATAAAATAGTTATAGGTGCACCTGTGGTTTTGTTATTAAATAAACCACTTTTAAAAATTGGCAGATCGTCTTCTTTTCGCGGAGTAGTTCCTTTAGCACCGCCTTTACGTCTTTCTATGTCTGCGATAAAATCATCTGCAGATATTGATAAGCCGGCAGGACAACCATCTATGGTTAGTCCAACACTTACCCCGTGAGATTCACCAAAAATATGAATTCGAAATATGCGGCCGAAGCTGTTCAATGGATAACTTTTTAATTGTTAATTGTTTTACATGTATTGAAACGATTAAAATGATTACAAGGAAAAACAATGAAAAGTTTGAAACTTATTACAAATTCCTGATACTCCCAGTCATGTCAATCGTTCAATCATTACAACCCTTTTAATGCCCGTCATTTTAATCGTTCAATGGTTTCAATCCTTGTTCCAAGTTTTTTCAAATGTTCATAAAAATCAGGATAAGATTTATTGATAGCTTCTGCCTCTTCAATAACTACTTCACCATTTGTTTTTAAACCAGCCACTGCACATGCCATAGCAATACGATGGTCGTGGCGTGAATGAACTTTACCACCATTTAATTTGCCTCCTCCTTTTACCAACATCACATCCCCTTGCAAAATTACCTCAACTTCCAATTTTGCAAATTCTTCCTGCAAAGTGAGGGCTCTGTTACTTTCCTTATGTGCTAACCGACTTACACCTGCAATAGTTGTCGTTCCCTGGCAATAAGAAGCCAAAGCAACTAACGGCGGAAACAGGTCAGGGCAATCTGTTGCATTAAAATGAAAAGCCTTTAAAGGGGCAGGGCCAATATCAATAAGGTTGTTTTTTATTGATAAAAAACAACCACAATCTTCTAAAGCCTGCAAAATTACTTTATCAGCCTGGGTTGAAGAACTATCTAATCCTTCTACAGAAATATTTCCTGCAACAGCGCCGGCAACAAGCAAAAAAGCAGCACCGCTCCAATCGCCTTCTACTGTATAACTTTGGGGTTCATAATTTACTGCTTGCGGCTCTAAATGAAAGTATTCATAATTGGTATGGGTAACTTTTCTGCCAAAGCTTTCCATTACCTGCATAGTAAGATCAATGTAAGGTTTGCTTTTTAAGCCATTTACTTTGATAGTAACAGGTTTGGTAACGGAGGCACCAAATGCCATTAAAAGACCCGTAAGAAACTGTGAGCTTAAAAAACCATCCACTTCAATATCTGCAGGTACTAACGGACCTTCAATCTGTAAAGGCAACTTTCCCTTTTGAGATTTAATTTTTATTCCTAATTGCGGGAATATTTCATCAAAGAAATGCATTGGCCTGGTAAGCAAACTTCCCGTTCCGTTTATTGTAATGGATTGGCCGCTTAAGGCAGCAATTGGAGTAAACATTCTTATACCCAAACCGCTTTCGCCGCAATTAATTTCATTTTCAACAGGATCCACGCCCTGGCTATAAATAGTCAATGAACCGTCTTCGTTCTTTACCACTCTTGCCCCCAGTTTTTGAATGACATCTAATGCAGCAAGATCATCATTGCTTTTTCCTGGATTTATTATTTCAGATGCACCTTCACATAGTAAAGCTGCCGCACACGCCCGTTGCATACTGCTTTTGCTTGCAGGAGCAACAACAGTTCCATGCAGAGTTGAAGGTTGAATTTTTACTGTCATGTCAAGCCCCTAAATCCCCTAAAGGGGACTTTTATAACTTATTAATTAGATTTTCTATTTCGGTAAAGGGTAAGGAGACAACAGAAGCCTTACCGATCTTGTTAAGAAGAATATAGTTTATAGATTGATTATCTTTCTTTTTATCGCTTTTTAGAATTCTGAATGTTTCAGCTTTATCAAACTCAAACTCAGGAGGCAGGCCGTATTGTTTTAAAACATTTATCACCCGGTTTGTGTCTTTAAAACCTGTAACTTGTTCAGAAATTTTGCAAGCTGCACCCATTCCGATGCTAACTGCATGACCATGTGGAATGTTGTATAAATTTTCTATCGCATGTCCTAAAGAATGGCCAAAATTCAGAAGCTTTCTTTCACCATTTTCAAATTCATCATTTACTACTACTTTAGTTTTTATCAGCGCATTTCGCTGAATTAATTTTGCCAAGGCTGTAAAATCTCTTTGAAAAAAAGAAAGCTTATTGTTTTCAAGTAAAGTAAACATGGAAGCATCTTTTATGCATGCATGCTTTATTACTTCTGCAAAGCCATTAATCCATTCTTCTTTTGGCAAAGATTTTAATAAAGAAAAATCATATAGAAGAAAAGCAGGCTGACGAATTAAGCCTACCATGTTTTTAAACAATCCAACATCAATACCGTTTTTACCACCAATTGCAGCATCAACCATTGCCAAAACAGAAGTTGGAACAAAACTGCATTTAATACCGCGCATGAATACACCTGCAACATAACCTGTAATATCTGTAATTACACCTCCGCCAACGCCTACCAGTGTTGTTTTTCTATCGGCCCCTAAATCAAGTAATTGCTGTATAATATCGTCAACTGTTGCCTGAACCTTAAACTGTTCTCCGGCTTTTATTACTATTGTCTTCCAGCCTTTAAACTTCTTCTGATATTTAGCAAAAATATTTTCATCCGTTACAATAACAGCTTGTTCTTTTGATACCAGCTTTTCGAGATAAGCAAAATCTGCATTGATATAATAAGTAACATCAGCAGATGAAAATGAGAAAGTGTTTTTTGTCATAAACCCTAAATCCCTACAGGGACTTTAAAAATATCTGATTAAAAGTCTCCCCTTTAGAGGAGATTTAGAGGGGTTAACTATTCATAATGTTGTTCTGGTGATTAATACTTTCCATGTGAACAGCATCATAATATTTGGTGATAAATTCTCTGCTTAATCCTAAGGCTTCACCTTTTTTAGAGGCTCTTTCCAATATTTCGTTCCAGCGATTTGTTTGCAGAATAGTAATGTTGTTGTCCTTTTTATATTCACCTATCTTGTCAGCTATCTTCATACGCTGACCAAGTAATTGCATCAATTCATCATCTACATGGTTTATCTGCTCTCTTAATTTTTCAAGAGCTACTACAAATTCTTTTTGATCTGTTGTCTCATGCCTCCACTTAATCCCATCAAGAATTTCTGCTAATCTCTCAGGCGTTACTTGTTGTTTTGCATCGCTCCAGGCTTTATCCGGGTCAATGTGGCTTTCAATCATTATACCATCGAAATCGAGGTCAATGGCTTTTTGAGCGACACTTTGCAATAAAGTACGGTTACCTGAAATATGACTTGGATCGTTGATGATCATCATACCAGGATTTCGGCGCTTCATCTCGATAGCCAGGTGCCACATAGGAGCATTGCGATATTCAGTATTGCCGTAAGAAGAAAAACCCCGATGTATTAATCCAATGTTTTTAATACCGGCTTTGGCTACCCGCTCCACAGCGCCTATCCATAATTCCAAATCAGGATTGATAGGATTTTTTATCAATACAGGAACATTAGCTCCGCGAAGGGCATCAGCCACTTCCTGTACACTGAAAGGATTAACAGTTGTTCTTGCACCGATCCACAAAATGTCTATATCAAAATGTAAAGCATCCTCTGCCTGTTTAGCAGTAGCAACTTCAACAGCCACAGGAAGACCAGTTATTTTCCTGGCTTGTGTTACCCAGTTAAGGCCTTTGGTACCTACACCTTCAAAGCTTCCCGGACGAGTCCGGGGTTTCCAGATGCCAGCACGAAGTGCATCTACTTTGCCTGTTTTTTTCAGGCGGGTTGCGGTTTCTATTACCTGCTCTTCAGTTTCTGCACTGCATGGGCCGGAAATAATGAGCGGACGTTTGGTTAGTACCTCGTCAATCTTTGATAGGGCATTTAGTGTTTGTTCCATATTATAAAGTATTGAAGTAATAATTTAGCTATACAATAAACTTTGACACTTTTTCATTTGAAGTAATGCCGCTGGTGCATCTGATGTTAAACTGTACACTTGCAATCCATTCATTACATTGCTGCCTGAATAAATGCTCATTCACCCTATGCACCACATTCATCACCTCTTCGTAAGTTCCTTCTACCACGGTTGCAAACGGACCAATTTCATATTTAATTCCTGATTGCTGAATAACTAATATCGCCTCATCTACCCATTCGTACGGATGCTTGTCCTGTGCTATTGGTAATATTTGTATTGAAGCATTTATCGTATAATTGTGCATTTTTATCTTTTGCTTTTTTTAACCACTAATTCACAAAGGCACGAAGGGTCACAAAGTTTTCTTTGTGCTGCTTTGTGTTCCTTGTGTCTTTGGGGTTCAATAACCTGTAACTTGCAACTTGTAACCTGCAACTCTCATTATCCCCTGCTGTTTGCATCATTCATTCTAATTCGTCTGCCTTTGAATGTTTTGCCATCTATTGAACGAACCATTCTGTCAGCAACGTTTTTATCAACCTCTACCCAGCTATTCATTTCCTTCATATCTATTCTGCCAAGGGCTTCTTTTTTCAAATCACTCATATCGAGAATAAATTGAAGAAAGCTTGCTTTATAAAAACCATCCTTTGTTCCCAGATTTACAAATAATCTTGCAAAGTCCCCATTTCCCCGTGAAAATTCTCTTCCCCGTACTTCTCTTGACCGACCCTGGTCTGGACCTGCTCTTTCAAAACTTCTTTCTCTTACTCTTGGTTCGCGTACGTTAAGATCTTCGGCGTTTTCATAATACTTGAGGAAACGGTCAAACTCCATTGCAGCAACTCTTTTCAAAACATCTTCTTTACTTACGTCAGCAAATTTTTCCTCAAGCATCGGCACATATGTCTCGTAATCTCCGTGGCTAATATCGGTTTGCAAAAGCTTATCCATGAAGTAGAAAAATTGCTTGCGGCATACATCTTTTCCACCTGGTATATCGAGCCTGTGAAAAGGCTGCTTAATCATTTTTTCAATCTGGCGCAGCTTAAATATTTCTCTCGCATGAACAATAGAAACGGAAATTCCCTGGCTGCCGGCCCGTCCCGTACGACCGCTTCTGTGTGTGTACACCTCCATATCATCCGGCAATTCATAATTTATAATATGGCTTATTTCCTTTACATCAATACCGCGGGCTGCCACGTCTGTAGCAATAAGCAACTGCAAGGTTTTATCGCGAAACTGACCCATTACTTTATCGCGCTGTCCCTGGGTAAGGTCACCATGTAAAGCATCAATGTCATAACCTTCGCGGGTAAGCTTTTCAGCTATATCCTGTGCATCTAATTTTGTCCGCGTAAATACGATACCGTAAATACCAGGGTTAAAATCTATAATTCTCTTTAAAGTTTCGTAACGGTTGTGAGCGCTGGTTACATAATACTGGTGATCAATATTTTCATTACCGGTGTTTACCTGTCCAACTGTTACCTCAATGGGATCTCGCATATATCGTCTGCTTACCTGTTTTACTTCAGGTGGCATTGTTGCACTAAACAACCAGGTTGCTTCACGTTTTGGTGTGTTTTTTAATATAAACTCTATATCATCTCTGAAACCCATATTCAGCATTTCATCAGCTTCATCAAGCACCACATATTTTATTTGTTCAAGGTCAATTGCCTTACGTTCGATAAGGTCAATCAGACGCCCCGGAGTTGCCACAACTATCTGCACCCCTCTTTTTAAATCTCTGATTTGGAGGCTTATAGATGCACCACCATAAACAGCAACTACATAAGCTCCTTTTATATGCTTCTTAAATAATTCAATTTCTTTTACAATCTGCATACACAACTCACGTGTAGGACAAACTATCAAAGCCTGGGGAAACCTGTTTTCTGCACTAATTAACTGCAGCAACGGCAAGCCGAATGCTGCGGTTTTCCCGGTACCGGTCTGAGCTAATCCCACAAAGTCTTTAGTGCCGCCAAGCAGCACGGGGATCGCCTTTTCCTGTATCGGTGTTGGGTTCACATACCCCAACTCATCGGTTGCCTGAATTAACCTTGCGTCAATTCCCAACCCTTCAAATGTCATCATATATTTCTTAAAATTTGCGCAAAGGTACTATAAAGTTGAGGCGTTTTGGTGCTTTTTGTTGTTATTGTTGTGTAACAAAAATAATATTATACTGATATTATAAACCTAACAAACAATCATTACTTTAATATTCAATAACCAATTTTCAATACTCAATATTCAATTTTGCTCTGCAACATTATTTCTTTTGGCTGTGATAATACTTTTTGCAACAATTGCAATTAGTTATTCCGTTTCTGTATAAACACTATCTAATTTTTTTAACCGGTTTTATCATTTCCCTTTTTCTAATTAATTTTAAGCGCCACTCTGCATTCTTTGAGTTCTTTAAGAATAATGCCCATTTTATGAATAAAATCTTTGGGTGATTCTGCCCCTTGTGCTTCTCCATAATTGAAAACAGGTGAGTGGCAAGACCGAATTAATTGTCCTGAAAGGTAATTTCCAGCCCTGTTGCAGGTAGAGCTTCCACAACATCAATCATCCTGCAGGTATAATCTACTAGTCTTTCCTCCAAATCATATTTTCTGCTTTGCATTTTTGTTTTTTGAAATATAAGTTGATGCTTTATTGCTTATTGAACATTGAAAGTTGAGCATTGTACATTTTTTTTAGTTAACCCATGAGATAATTGCATATTAAACATTTTTCCGTGCCAACTTGTTTACTTCAATATTCTCCTTATTCCATTGGCATGCTCAATCAGTTCCTCCAGGTATTCATAATTCTCTTTTTCAAGACAACTTTTAAATTTTCGTAATTGAGAAATATGTTCATTTAATACATCAAGCACATTTTCCCTGTTTTGTTTAAATATAGGGACCCACGTTGCGGCATTACTTTTTGCAAGACGTACGGTACTTTCAAAACCAGCACTTGCCAGTTCGAATATTGCATCTTCTTCCTTTTCCTTTTCCAATACTGTATTAGCTAAAGCAAAAGAGGTAATGTGTGAAATGTGACTGATGTAAGCCGCATGAAGATCATGTGCACGAGCATCCATATAGATCAAATGCATCCCTATTTGTATATAAAGATTTATTACCAGCGCGAGGGCATCGGCGTCTGAATTTTCAGCATCGCAGATAACAGCAGCTTTATTTGCAAATGCATTTTTTACAGCAGCTTCCGGACCGCTATATTCGGTTCCCCACATAGGGTGACTTGCAACAAATCTTCTTCTCTTGGGATGATCTGCAACTAAATCAATAACATTTTCTTTTATTGAGCTCATATCCATTACAACCTGGTCTTCTACTTCGTCTAAAACAGCAGGCAGCATTTTATCTAAAGCATCAACCGGAACAGCAAGAACAATAAGTTTGCTTTTTGTAATTGCTTCTTTTAAAGGCAACACTTCATCAACGATGCCTAATTCCAATGATTTTTTCTGGTGTTCTTTATTATTATCAACACCGATTACCCTGCAGGTTAAACCTTTATCTTTTAAAACCAGTGCGAATGAACCCCCAATTAAACCTGTTCCTACAATGGTGACGCCTCCAGCCCCTAAAAGGGAGTTTGACAAATTGTTTACGTGTTCTTGTTGTTTCATAAGATATATGGTTCGTTTTTAAATTTCTCCTTCCGGACGATTTGGGGACGTTATTCTTTCAAGTGCTTCTTTAAGAACTTCTTTTTTAGCACATAAACTTACTCTTATATATTCATTTCCATTGCTGCCGAAAATGCCACCAGGGGTTAAAAACACATTTTTATTGTATAGCACATCATCACTTAAATTATAACCGTCTTTATATTTTGAAGCTATTTTCGCCCAAATGAATAATCCTGCCTGGTTTTTGCCATAAGTACAATGTAAACTGTTCAGAAGTTGAAATACATATTCTCTTCTTTCTGCATAAACAGTATTCAGTTCATTGTACCAATCTTTGCCTAAGCTTAAAGCTTTCGCAGCCGCTAATTGTATTGGCAAAAACATGCCGCTATCCATATTGCTTTTAAACCTGAGTACTTCATCAATTCTTTCTTTGGCACCAACCATCATACCTACTCTCCAACCTGCCATATTACTGGCTTTGCTTAAGGAATTCAGCTCAATCGCTGCTTCTTTTGCGCCTTCTATACTTAATAAACTTACAGGATGATCATTTAAAATAAAGCTATAAGGATTATCGTGACAAATAAGAATACTATGTCTTTTGCCAAATGCTATAACCTTTTCAAACAGCTCAATTGATGCTTGTTTGCCTGTAGGCATTTCTGGATAATTGATCCACATTATTTTTATTCTGCTAAGATCTGTTGTTTCTAAAACGTCAAAATCAGGTTCCCAATTATTTTCTTCTGTTAAATGATATTCTACACATCTTCCCCCGGCAAGTTTAACTGTACTGCTGTAAGTTGGATAACCGGGATTTGGTATAAGCACTTCATCACCTTCATTCAAATACGTCATACAAATGTGCATGATACCTTCTTTGCTGCCGATCAAAGGCAAAATTTCTGAGTCGGGATTAATATCAACTCCATACCATGTTTTATAAAAACCGGCAATAGCAGTTCTTAAAACAGGGCTGCCCTTGTAGCTCTGATAAGCATGAGTGTTTGGTTTTGCGGCTTCTTCCTGCAATATCTTTACTACATCAGGATGCGGTGGCAGATCAGGACTGCCGATGCCAAGATTGATGATTTTTTTTCCTTGTTTATTCAATTCATCAATCTCGCGCAGCTTTTGTGAAAAATAATATTCGCCAATTCCGTTTAGCCTTTCTGAAACAGTAATATTCATTTCTGCTGGTTTTACTATTATTTTAAATTCCCTTTTTTAAAAGCTCCAAAAACTTGTAAATGTGCCGTTAACTTATCTGCCGCTTCTATGACTTCATTGAAATGCTCAATATTATTTATTTCCATATCTGCGTAAAAACCATACAAGAAATCACTTCCTGGTATCGGCATACTCTGAAGTTTACTAAGATTTACCCCTTTTTCTGCAATTAATGTGAGCACCCTGGCAAGACTTCCTTTGCTATGATCAGTTTCGAAATATACCGAAGCTTTATCTGCATCTTCAACGGCTGCAGCTTCTTCCTTTCTTTGCAACATTAAAAACCGTGTGTAATTATTTTTTAGGGTATGTATATCAGGAGCAATGATATCCAGATCATATAAATCAGATGCGAGTTTGCTTGCTATTGCTGCTATATGCTTACTTTTATGACGGTTAATATATCTTGCGCTTAAAGCAGTGTCTTCTGTTTCAACCAACTTCCATGAATGATGTTTTTCTAAAAAATCTATGCACTGCAATAAAGCCATGGGGTGAGAATGAACTTCTTTAATTTCATGCAATTGTACGCCGCGATTTACTAAAAGATGTTGGCGGATATGAAGGTATTTTTCGCCTGTAATGGTGAGATTGCTTTTTTGTAGAAGGTTGTAATTTGGAAGGATACTGCCTGCAATAGAATTTTCAATCGCCATTACTCCCCCGTCACTTTGTTTTTTATCTGATGCAATTTTTATTACCTGCCTAAATGTATCACATGGTATAACTTCTACGTTTTTACCAAAAAACCTTTGGGCTGCTTCCTGGTGAAAACTTCCTTCATAACCTTGAATAGCAACTCTGAAGTTCCCTGACCTACTGAAGGGGGAATCTGACAAACCTGGTTTTGTAACTTTTTTAATTGCAGTCATAGCTGATACATAAAAAAAGTCCCGGCTTTTTTAGCCGGGACTTTATATTTTGATTGTTCTAATTCTTTTTCAATCTTAATAGGTTCCCGGTCCACTTTCAAAGTAGAAATAAAAATAAAAGCTAAACACGGTATTTGCTATCGGTTGTTTCATTACAACGTAAAAGTAAGAATTGATTCGAAAAAGAAAAATATTTTTTAAGTGTTTTTTTCAAATCCCATTCATGTGTTAATTACTGAAAAGTAAATGCGACAGTTTATAAGAAAACTGCTACGCCATTCTCAAAAATAATATTAGTTACGAAAAATCTAAAAAATAAAGCCATCCCCAGGAATAGGGACGGCCTCTAACGATTGCTTGCCATATGAAAAATTTTTATAAACAGCATACAAGATGACAAGGCAGCTAATAAAAAGTGAAATCACATGCCGTTACCTTTATATTTTTTAATAAGTGCTGTTAATGTGTGCTCTTTTTCGAAGTATGTGTCTTTTTGGAAGCAGAAGTCTTCATTTTAGAAGTATCCATACTCATCTTGGAAGTATCCATACCCATCTTTGAAGTATCGGTACCCATCTTTGAAGTATCGTTACTCATAGCACCCCCTGTTGAGCCGGAACTCATTGATGATGTATCATTCATACTGGAAGATGTATCCGTGGCTACAGAAGTTGAGTCTGTTGTTGAAGTAGAATCTCCATTTCCACAGGCTGTAAATGCTCCAATTACAAAGACGAATAATAACTTTTTCATTTTTATTTATTTAATGGTTTATAGTGATAAATACAATAAAGTGAAAAAAGTAACCCCACATAAAAAAATAATTATAGAATTATGCAGTAAAAAAATAAAGCCATCCCTAAGAATAAGGACGGCCTCTAACGATTGCTTGCCATATGAAAATCTTTATTAACTGCATAAAAGCTGACAAGTCTGCTTAATGAGAAATAACACAGTTAAATATATATTATTAGTGAGGAGTGCTCATAGCACCGGTATCAGCAGCCATTTTTGAAGTATCACCACTCATTTTAGATGAGGTATCAGAACTCATTGAACTTGAAGAACCTGAACTCATTGTTGTAGTATCAGTAGTCATAGAAGTTGAGTCAGTAGTTGAATCAGAACCTCCGTTACCACAGGCAGTGAAAGCACCTAATACAAATACAAATAATAGCTTTTTCATTGTTTCTTTGTTTATTGTTAATGTTGATTTTAGAGTTAATGCCGGAAAATAAGAAAGGTAACCCCCGGCAGACAAAAAACCTTTCTATTACTCTTTTTCTAATAACAATTTTGTAAACCATTCTAAATTTTAGTTCTCTATGTCGTAAGTTTATTTGTTTTTAAAATTTTATTTCTCCAATTAATTGAATATTTATTGCAGAGACACGGAAGCTTATTTTAAAAAATGGCAATAATACAGCAAACAAAATTTGTGTAGTTTTTTAGGTAAAAATTTAATTTAAAAAAACAACAAGGTATAAAAGACTGGAGCATAATATATTTTGCAAAATTATTGATGCTGCATTGGGTTACTTTTAATATTACAATCGTATTAAATACAAATCAGTGAAAGCCGAATTCAACGAACAGGTTTTATTGAAAGGATTGGCAAAGAATGATGCAAAGTCAGTTGAGACCATTTATAAAAACAATTTTAACATGGTTCAATCGTTTGTTTTAAATAATAATGGCACTTATGACGATGCAAGAGATATTTTTCAGGAAGCAATGATCGTGTTGTATGAAAATGCTAAATCAGAAACATTTGTATTAACATGCCGGATCAAAACATATATATACTCCATATGCCGGAGATTATGGCTAAAACGCCTGCAATATTCAAACCGCTTTACAACACAGGTTGAAAATCTTGAAGAAACTGTGCCTATAGAGGAAGATCTTGAGCACCAGGAAAAAAGGAATGCAGATTTTGCTATCATGGAAAGAGCGTTAGGCAGCCTTGGAGAACCATGTAAAAGCATCCTCGAAGCCTATTATCTTGAGAAAAAAGACATGACGAATATTGCAACAACTTTCGGTTATACCAATGCTGACAACGCTAAAAATCAGAAATATAAATGCCTGATCAGATTGAAAAAATTATTTTTTTCGCAATATAATATAGGAGAATAAGTGATGGACGACATTTTACTGTTAGATACTATAGAACGATACTTTAAAGGAGAATTGAATACAAATGAAAAAGTATCCTTTGAACAACTTCGTCAGAAAAACCCGGATGTAGACCAGATGGTGGTTGAGCATGGTATGTTTCTTCACCAGATTGAGGCTTACGGTCAAAACCGTGACTACAAACATCAGTTGCATGAAATCCACAATGAGTTAGTAGAAGCGGGTGAATTGAATGAAGGACAGGTAACAAACCGGGGCAAAGTAGTACAAATATGGAATAAGTACAGAAGAGTAACAGCTATAGCAGCTACTATTGCAGGTGTTACTGCCTTATTCATCAGCGGTTTGGTTACTTACTTTACTCCGGTTTCAAACAAAAACCAGATTGTGCAGTTGAACCGCAAAATAGACCAGGTAATGCATAATGTCAGGGTGCAGGGCAACCAATTGAATAATGTATTACAAACCAAAGTTCCTGTAAATGAAGTAGCAACCAACGGAGGCACCTGTTTTTTGATTGATGGAAAAGGATTTTTGATTACCAATGCTCATGTTGTTGCCGGTTCTTCTACTATTCTTGTTCAAAACAATAAAGGACAGGAATTTAAAGCAACAATCGCCCATCTTGATAACGCAAAGGACCTTGCTATTCTAAAAATTGATGATGAGGATTATAAACCTGTTATCACATTACCTTACAGCATTCGTAAGAGTTCTTCGGATTTAGGTGAACAGGTTTTTACACTTGGTTATCCACGCGATGAGATTGTTTATAATGAAGGATATATGAGTGCCAAAACCGGTTTCCACGGCGATACGATCAGTTGCCAGATTGCGGTTAGTGCAAACCCCGGCAACAGCGGCGGACCGGTTTTCAACGGCAATGGTGAAGTGATTGGTATATTAAGTACAGCGCAGATCAAAGCTCAAGGAGTAGTTTTCGCTATTAAATCAAAAAATGTTTACCAGGCCATTGACAGTCTGAAAAAAACAGATACTGCCTATCAAAAAGTCAAAGCTCCCTCTGTTTCTAATATAAAGGGAATGGACAGAGTGCAGCAAGTTAAACAAATAGAGGATTGTGTGTATATGGTAAAAAGCTTTAGTAAGTAAGGGAATAGCCTTGAGCTTTTAGCTGCGAGCCACGAGCTGGTATCATATCTTCCGCGGTATTAAAGTAATTAATAAAACTAATATCTGTAAATATATTTTCCGATTCTATTGAAAGAGGATTACTGTTAAAAGTAAAAACAGAAAAGGCCGTGTTGCTTTTAAGCAACACGGCCTTTTTCTTAAAACTTTGTTTACAAGAAATCTTTATTCTATAACCTCTATATTTCTATTATATTTCTTCTGATCAAATACGAACGTGTCATCAGCAATATTTGCACTTGTATTTATATTTTTTAGATTAATTGTAATTGTGTTACTGCTTTTATCAACCACTTTGGCTTTGGTGATCAGCATTTTTGATTTATCAACGAACACATTTATCTTTTGAAAGTTTTTACGCTTATCAACAGGCGCTAATTGGATTTCGTTATACTTACCTGTTGAGGAAATAAGTTTATAAGTAAAGTCTTTATCGTAAAAACCAGTCAGTAATTTTTGTGGAGTTAATGCCTGATCATCTTCATCTGCAGAAGTTACAGTTACTTCATCATTTCCATTGTAGTTCCATATTTTACTTCCATCACTGAAAATTTCTGTACCTCCCTCCTTTATGTAATATTTGTTTCCTTTGATTGAGGTTTTGCCGGTTACATTATTATTAATTTTTCCCGAACGTGATCGGGACAATAAAGTGAACCCTGCATTTATTCCTTTGTATGTTTTTAATTTAGCAGTAACTGCATCTAATATTTTTTTTGCAGGATCATTTTGAGCTTTAGCCGAACCGGTTATCAAACATAGCGCTAATAACAAAAAGTATATTTTATTCATTGTAATTATTTTGAGTGCAAACTTATGTTTTAAGATAGTGAGGGGAAGGATTTGTTTAATGAAGGTTTGTTAAAAGAAGGGATGTTCCTGTATTGGTTATTTGAACCACAAAGGCACAAAGACCCGAAGCGTCACAAAGAGCGAGTGCAGACTTTGTTTTATGCTTACCTTAAATATTTCAATTAGGAAACGATTTGAGGAATTTGTAATAAAGTTTAAAGACCCACAAAGGTACCGATAAACGAGCTCCGCCTGCGCGCGGGATGATTGCAAAGAACCAAAAGCCGGTAGCAAAAAGACTGAATTAATGGTTAGTTTAAGATGCTTTAATAAGCCCCTAATATCTCCTCAAGCTCCATTTCAGTTCTTACCTGCACGTCTCTTGCCTTGCTGCCCTGGTTTGGGCCGACGATTCCTGCGGCTTCAAGCTGATCCATCAGGCGGCCTGCGCGATTGTAACCAAGCTTCATCCGGCGTTGAATTAATGATGTGCTTCCTATCTGGCTGCTTACAACAAGGCGGGCTGCATCTTCGAATAAAGGATCGCGGCTGCTGCTGTCAAAGTCTTTGCTTTCCAATTCTTTTTCATCTACATATTCTGGCAATAAAAATGCCTCAGGATAGCCGCGCTGGTGTCCGATGAAATCAGTTATGCTGTCAACTTCGGGCGTATCTACAAAAGCACATTGCAGACGCGCTATCTCTCCATTGAAGCTGATAAGCATATCACCTTTTCCGATCAATTGCTCTGCCCCGCCGGCATCTAATATTGTACGACTGTCAATTTTACTGGAAACTTTAAAGGCAATACGGGCAGGAAAGTTTGCTTTGATCGTACCGGTGATAATATTTACCGAAGGACGTTGAGTAGCAATAATAAGGTGAATGCCAACAGCACGAGCCAGTTGTGCCAGGCGTGCAATCGGCATTTCGATTTCTTTACCGGCGGTCATAATTAAATCAGCAAATTCATCTATCACCAATACGATGAAAGGAAGGTATTGGTGACCTTTTTCAGGATTTAACCGCCGTCCTATAAACTTATCGTTGTACTCTTTTATATTACGGCAGCCCGCCTCTTTCAACAGGTCATAACGATTGTCCATTTCAATGCAAAGGGCATTCAAAGTATGAACAACTTTTTTGGTATCGGTAATAATGCTGTCTTCTTCACCCGGCAGCCGGGCAAGGAAATGCTTTTCAATAGATTTATAAATGCTTAACTCCACCTTCTTAGGATCAACTAAAACCAACTTTAATTGTGACGGATGCTTTTTATAAAGAAGTGAAACAAGAATAGCGTTTAATCCTACAGATTTACCCTGTCCTGTAGCGCCCGCCATAAGAAGGTGAGGCATGGTAGCAAGGTCAACAATAAAGTTTTCGTTATCTATTTTTTTACCGATAGCAATGGGTAAAGAGTAAGAATTATTTTGAAATTTTTCTGAAGCAAGCAAAGTTTTCATGCTGACAACAGTTTTGCGCACATTGGGCACTTCTATACCGATAGTTCCTTTTCCTGGTATAGGGGCAATAATGCGTATGCCTAAAGCAGCAAGGCTCAGAGCTATATCATCTTCAAGATTTTTAATCCGACTGATACGAACCCCTGGTGCAGGCACAATCTCATACAAAGTAACTGTGGGCCCAACGGTAGCTGCTATTCGTTGAATAGAAATATCATAATTTTTAAGCGTAGCAATAATCTGGTTTTTGTTGCTTTCCAACTCAGCAGGGTCATGCACGATCTTCTCACTTCCATGAGTCTCCAGCAATTCTAAAGAAGGATATTTGTAATCCCTTAAATCAAGCGTAGGCTCATAAGGGTCAAGCGGAACTTTTAATATCTTTTGTTTATCTTCAGTATTATCCGGTTCTGTCTCATCTTTTATTTCCAGATCCAAGTCCTCAATGGTTTCCCGCTGATGTATGTCCTGCACTTTCGTGAGTGTCCGTTCTGACGACGAGATATCTGTTTCAGCCGCAAAATTATTTTCGTGTTTGACTTCTTTTATTTCCAAAGTAAAAGGATCTTTTTCTTCGGCATCTGCTTCATCTTCGGTATCTTCTTTAAAAAGTTTCCCTTCTGTTTGGTGTTCTTGTCTTTCCACTACTCTCAGGTCATGCAGCGGATTTTCAGATACTTCGTCCTCTGGCATTAAAATAACTATTCCTTTACCTTCTTTTTTAAGTTTATTATTTGAAACTGCTGCACCCTTTTCAACATATAAGTGTGCACCATTATCATTTTCAAAGTCTTTCATACCTGTCCCTTCTGCGCTAAATCCGTTTTCCTCACTCTTGTCATCAGCATTTACAGAGGGAGAAATCTTTCTTTGAGGCAAATTAAAAGTTGGATTAAACTTCCATATAAAATAACTAAAACCAGTTATCAGCAATAAGGCACCAGTGCCTAATAGCCCGATCCATTGGATCAGCCAGTCATTTATTAATTCACCGAAGGCACCTCCATAACTAAACTGGCTGTTTCTTAAAAGAAATGACAATGAAACGCTTAACACCAACAAACCGGTAAGAACATATTTTACATTCCGCTTCAAAGAGAAAACCTTACGGCCAAATAACAGGTTAATGCCCAGCACGAAAAAGAAACTGCAAAAAAGAAATGAAGCAATACCAAAACCCTTATACATAAAACTATGTGCAATATAAGCGCCTAATACACCGAGCAGGTTGCTAACCTGTACATCATCAACACTAAATATCTTCACTCCGAATTGATGTACCTTATCCTGGTCGTCCTGCCAGGTAAAGAGATAAGATGTAAGCGCAATAAATAAAAATAAGGATATAAGAAGACTTACTGTACCGGCTATTTTGTAAGTACGCTCATCTTTCACGATTTCTTTTACAGTCACATCCTCCTGCTTGTCGGGTGACAATTTATTGGGGTTTAGAGGAGAGGAAGCTTTATTCTTAAGACGATTAGCCATAGCGTATATACAGAACAAATATAACAGAAATTAAGGGTTATAGCATGGTTGTGGAAATTAACAATACAAGTTGTAACATAAGTTTAAAAATGTGCAAAACAATTATTGCTGATAGTTATACAAATGACCTTGATTCTTAAGACGCCCTGAGATTTTTTTGAACCAAGAGGCACAACGACAGGGAGAAGCTCAGAATCTCTGTGTAGCTCTATGCTCTCTGCGCTCTCTGTGCTCTCTGTGTCTCTTTGGTTTAGAAACAACTGCTAATGAACATGAGCACACCAGGAAAGCACATGGGGTCCAAAAAATTTTTTGAAGGTATACCGGTTGACCTTATAAAAAATACTGTATTAGAAAATTAGAAAACTTCTTGAAAATGTCTTTTCATTAAATGTATTTAGTTCTCATACAACTTAATTAATGTAAAACACATCATTGTGATATTGATTTTAAAAAAACAATGAGCTGAAAAGGTTCTGATTCATTGATTAAGAAATATTTATATGAAAAAAAGTTTACCCTCTATCGTTATTAAAAATACAACCGTCCGTACAAAAAAAATTACGGGATGTTTTAGAAAGTTAAGCCTTACTTTTTTTGTAAGTGCTTTTGTTTTTTTATTAGGTTTGATGCCTGGGAGTACATTCGCAGCTTCAACAAAATTTAATAGCGCAACTATTAATAGCGCAACAACAATTTGTTCCGGCTCCTCTGCAACTTTAACAGTTACAATAGGAACCTGCACCGGAACGGGAAGTGGTTCATATACTGCATCCTATCAATGGCAATCATCATCAGATAATATTTCTTTTACCAACATTTCAGGTGCTGCTCTTTCCACATATAATGCATCTCCCTCTGCTAACACATATTATCGTTGTGTGCTAACTATCGGCGGTGCCGGAACCTGTTCGGGTATTACTTCACCATATACTGCAACTTCTGTATTAATAACGGTAAATCAACCATCTGTTGCTTCTGCAAGCTTAACAGCATCGCCAAATATTATCTGTAATGGCAGCAGTACTACGTTGACACAAACTGGTGGAAGTTTGGGTACAGGCGCAACCTGGAAGTGGTATTCAAATGCAAGCTATACTACATTAGTGGGTACAGGAACAGGAGCTACCGCAACTCTATCAGTAAGTCCAACAACAACTACGACATATTATTTAAGAGCAGAAGGTGCAAGTTCTCCATGTTCCGGAACTGTTTCAGGCCCTGCTGGCGGAGTTACGGTAACGGTTAATCAACCATCTGTAGCCCCAACAAATCTGACCGCTTCATCTAATCCAATCTGCATTGGAAGCAGCACTACATTGACACAAAGCGGTGGTAGTTTAGGTACAGGAGCAACGTGGAAATGGTACTCAGATGCCGGCTATAACACTTTAGTTAGTACAGGAATAGGAGCTTCAGCAAGTCTGACAGTAAGTCCCGCAACAACTACGACATATTATTTAAGGGCTGAAGGAACGACATCTCCGTGCTCAGGTACAGTTGCAGCTGCAGGAAATGTCACTGTAACAGTAAACACTCCCCCAAGTATAACAGCTCAACCTGAAACAGCAGTTCAAACTGTTTGCCAAAACAGCACTGCAACAGCTTTATCAATAACTGCCACAGGTACTGGTTTATCTTATCAATGGTATAAAAATACTACAGCTTCCAACACCGGGGGCACTTTAATAACTGGTGCTACATCTTCAGATTATACTCCTGTAACATCGGTAGCCGGTACTTTATATTATTATTGCATAGTCAGCAGTGCCTGCGCTGTTGCAAGTAATATATCAGGATCTATAACTGTGAGTCCTGCACCATCTGTAACAAATTCTTCAACAAAAACAATTTGTACCGGGGCAGGAACAAATATCACCCTGACTGCCAGTCCATCAAGTAGTTTTACCTGGACAATTGGTGCAATAGCAGGAGATATTACAGGAGCTAATGCAGGTGCAGGACCAGGCATTAATGATATATTAACAAATCCAGGCAATTCAGCAGGAACAGTACAATATATAGTTACACCAACTTCAACAACAGGTTCATGCCCGGGTGCTGCTTATACAATAACTGTTACGGTAAATCCATCACCTACGGTTGCAACAATTTTAAATCAGGCAGTTTGTAATGGCAGCAATACAACACCTGTAAACTTTAGCGGAACGGGAACAACGTATAACTGGACAAATGATAATACGAGTATAGGTTTAGCAGCAAGCGGCACAGGTAATATAAATTCCTTTACTGCAATAAACACCAGTTCAACTGCTGTAACTGCAACTATAACTGTTACCCCCGTGGTAGGAAGCGGTTGTCCGGGGTCTTCATCAACATTTACCATAACTGTAAATCCTACGCCAACTGTTGCCACAATATCAAATCAGTCTGTTTGTAATAACAGCAATACATCACCTGTCACCTTTAGCGGCACAGGAACAACTTATAACTGGACGAATAACAACACAAGCATAGGTTTAGCCGCGAGCGGAACAGGTGATATTGCTTCCTTTACTGCAACAAACAGCGGTTCAACTGCTGTAACTGCAACAATCACTGTAACACCTTTTGCAAATGGTTGCCCGGGCAGTGCTAAAACTTTTACTATTACGGTTAATCATACTCCGACTGTTACCAGCCCTTTAAATGCAGCACCTTGTAACGGCAGTAATACAGCAGCTATAACTTTTAGCGGAACAGGGACAACTTATAACTGGACAAATGATAATACAAGTATAGGTTTAGCAGCAAGCGGCACAGGTAATATAAGTTCCTTTACTACAACAAACACCGGTTCGGCCGCTGTAATTGCAACAATAACAGTTACACCAGTTACTAATGGATGCCCAGGTACTGCGAAAACATTTACTTTAACTGTAAATCCTACTCCGGCTGTTGCCACAATATCAAATCAGTCTGTTTGTAATAACAGCAATACATCATCTGTCACCTTTAGCGGCACAGGAACAACTTATAACTGGACAAATAACAACACAAGTATAGGTTTAGCAGCAAGCGGAACAGGTGATATATCTTCCTTTACTGCAACAAACAGCGGTTCAACTGCTGTAACTGCAACAATCACCGTTACTCCGGTTGCAAACGGTTGTTCAGGTGCTGCCAAAACCTTTACTATTACAGTTAATCCAACACCATCTGTTACAAATCCATCAAAAACAATTTGTAACGGTTCAGGCACTAATATTACCCTGGCTGCAAATACCGCAAGTAACTTTACCTGGACTATAGGTGCAATAACAGGAGGTGTTACAGGAGCTAATGCAGGTTCAGGAGCAACCATAAGTGATATATTAAACAACCCGAATACAGCAGCAGGAACAGTACAATATATAGTTACACCAACTTCAACAACACGTTCATGTCCGGGTGCTGGCAAGTCAATAACTGTTACAGTTAATCCGTCTCCGGCGGTAACCAGCGCTGCTACAGGAAATGTATGCAGTGGTACAGCTCAGAATTATGCTATTACCGGCAATATCACCGGAACGACTTATACCTGGAGCAGAGCAGCGGTGACAGGTATCTCTAATACAGCAGTAACAGGACAAACATCAAACCCTATCATTGAAACCCTGATTAACAGTACATCATCACCTAAAACAGTAACTTATATCATTACTCCGATCGCTAACGGTTGCCCTGGCACTCCTTTCAGCTATGTTGTTACCGTAGGAACGCCTCTTTCCGGTTCTTTTTCAATGACAGGTGTAGCAACATGTTCCGGGTCTGGTATTCAACTGCAAGTATCAGGTACTCCAACTGGCGGGAACGGTACTTATACTTATCAATGGCAAACAAATTATGGAGAGTGCGGCCAGGGAAACTTTCAGAATATAGCCGGAGCTACAATGCCAACTTATATAGTTCCTACAGTACAATTAAGTAAAGATTGTCATCGCTTAATAATAAGTTCTGCCGGATGCAGTTTAATAAGTGCTAATAAAGGCAAACCGCAGGATATAACTACAGCACCTCCGACTATTAATTTCGGTACCAGTGTAACAACAATTTGTATAAATAGCAGTACAACATTAACAGCACAAAGTGCAGTTTCGTATACCTATGCCTGGAGTCCCTCAACAGGATTATCACCGGCTACAGGTGCCTCTGTAACTGCAAGTCCTGCAGCAACCACCACTTATACAGTAACAGGTACAGCTACAAGTGGACCCACTTGTTCAAGAACAGCGGAAGTAACTGTTACTGTCAACCCTTTAGCGACTTTAGGCAATGTTGATGCCTCTGCTGCCTGCAGCGGAACAAATACTACCGTTACATTAAATGGTCTTTTAAATAGCAGTACCTCCACGATTAATTATACAATTGGAGATGGAAGCGTAAAAACAATCAGTGGAGTCGTTAGTAATGGATCAGGAACAGGAACTTTTCAGATACCTGTAACTTCTGATAATAATGGAAAAACACTTACTATTACTTCAATGGCCAGCAGCATTAGTTCGGGGCCAGCATGCAGCCAGACTTTTAGCACAAATAATAAAGTAACTTTATCAGTAAACCCGGTACCTGTCATTAATGCCACTACAGCTTCTATATGCAGCGGAACTTCTTTTACTGTATCGCCCACAGGTGTTCCTGACGGAACAAAGTATACCTGGATGGCACCAACATATAGTGGCTCTGTCAACGGAGGAAGTCAACAAATCATTGCTCAAAGTTCCATAAGTCAAACACTTACACTTACCGGTACGACAGCAGGAACTGCTGCTTATACTGTTACCCCAATATCAGGCACTTGTTCCGGCAGCTCTTTTACAGTTACTATAACCGTAAATGCAAATACATGGAATGGTATTACAAGCAATGATTGGAGTGATGTACGTAACTGGTGCTCAATAGTGCCAACAAACACAACTGATGTTGTTATACCAGCCGGAGTACCTAACTATCCACATTTAACAGCATCTTCTGCAGTCAGGTCCGTGGAAATTAAACAAGGAGCCCACATCACTTTAGATGGTAAAACATTTACAATTTATGGAGACGTTTCAGGTACAGGTATGCTTACAAGTGACAGAAATGCACGCCTGGTCTTAAATGGTACAAACACTGCAGGTACGTTGTACTTTGATAACGCAACAGATACTATAACTAATGCTTTAAAAGATTTTACCATCAACACTACAGGCACATATATCTTAGGTAACAAGTTATACTTAATAAATGAATTTGCTTCCAATGCCGGTACGCTTAACACTGGTGGTTACCTTACTTTACGGTCAACCAGTGTCGCAACCACAGCACGGGTAGCCCCGGTAGCAGGTACTATCACCGGTGATATAACCGTTGAGCGCTTTATTCCTGCAAAAAGATCATTTCGTTTTCTGTCTCCATCTGTTACAACAACTACCGGCATCAAATACAATTGGATGGAAAACGCAGTTAACTCCGGCGTTTACAACATAAATGATCCAAGACCTGGTTTTGGGACAAATATTACCGGAGCAGGCGGTAAAGCAAATGGTTTTGATCCTACTATAACCAATAATCCTTCATTGTTCACTTTCGATGCCTCAAATCAGAAATGGGGGCCAGTTGCAAATACCAATGGTACATTAGAAGCCGGCCAAGCCTACCGTTTGTTGGTAAGAGGAAGCAGAAATACAGATATGACACAATCTGATAATAATCCCGACTCTACCAATACTATTTTAAGGACTACAGGTACACTTAAAACAGGAGATTATGCTCCAGGCTTAAGTACAAAAGACACTGGCTATACTTTTATTGGCAATCCTTATGCATCACCTGTTGACTTTGAGAAAATGATAGCAACTGCTAATAATGTAAAATCCATCTACTACGCCTATGACCCTATGATAGGAAGACGTGGTTCTTATGTTCTCTATGATGCAGAAAAACATTCTAACAGTATCCCCGGTTCAGACGTTAATGAAAACATACAATCAGGTCAGGCAGTGTTAGTACAAAATACCGGCAGTAATCCTTCAATAGAATTTAGGGAAAGCTATAAATCAAGCGGTAACACTAAGGTATTCAGAGATCCTTCCCGGATAACTAAACTTTCTCTTCGACTCCTGTTAAATCTTAACGAAGGACTGCAGAATACAGCAGACGCCGCAGTTGCTTTCTTTGATAATAAATTTTCAGCAGCTATAGGCAAAGAAGACTCTTATAAATTAACTAACCTCGATGAGAACGTCGCTATTAACAGAAACGGAATTACATTAAGTATGGAAGGCCGTCCGACAGTAGTTGCGGATGATACTATACAATTGCAGATGTGGAAGTTCAGGCAAAACAGCTACTACCTTCAGTTAACAGCCAGCAATTTCTCTGCTGAAGCAACAGCATTCGTAAAAGATGCTTATCTGCACCAGCAAACTCCAGTTGATCTGTCATCGGTTACCTTGCTGCCTTTCAGCATCACTGCAGACTCTGCTTCTTTTGCAGCAAACAGGTTCAGCATAGTATTTAAAGCCGGCAGCACATTGCCTGTAACACTTACAAATGTGAAAGCTTACCAGAAAGACAAAGGCATACAGGTAGACTGGACAGCAGAGGCAGAAATGAATATAGCGCGGTACGAAGTAGAAAGATCGGTTAACGGCCAACAATTTGACAAGGTGACTGCTATAACTGCTAAAGGTAACAATGCACTTACTCAAACCTATGGCTGGTTCGATGAAAATGCAAATGCCGGCAACAACTTCTACCGTATAAAAGTTATAGAAAAATCAGGCGCAATAAAATACAGCCCGGTAGTGAAAGTAAATATAGCTGAGCGCAACAGTGGCATAACAATATTTCCAAACCCGGTAAAGGGCAGTGTGATAGGCCTTCAGTTCAGCAATATGGAGAAAGGAAGGTATTCAGTAATGCTTTACAACGATCTTGGTCAAAAGATATATGCAACCGGCATAGATCATACCGGAAGAACAGGAACTTACACAATTGCATCAGGAAGGTTAATAAGTAAAGGAACATATACACTGCAAATCACAAAAGGCGATACAACTATGACTGAAAGAGTGATTGCAGAATGATACTGACTTCACCCCCAACCCCTCTCCAAAAGGAGAGGGGCTTTGAAAGCCGGTATTATTCGTTGGGTCTAAAGACGGCAGGGAAAAGAGAAAATTGCACTCTTTCGCCCTGCCGTTATTTTTATATCTAAGATTAATTTCGCCTTTTTTTTGAACTTCCCCCTTCTCCTTTTATAATGTCCCGATAACTATCTAAAGGGTATGAGTTATAATAAAATAATAGGATTAGGTATTTAGTTCGCAAACCTTTTAGATAGTCGCTCCATAGGAGCATCCTGTTTATAGAAAAAGATATTAAACGAGAGAGATTGGCTCCGTAGGTGCCATTTAAAAGTATGGGAGTTACCTACGGAGCCTGTAATACTTTATAAATAAATATATCTATAAACAGGAAGCCCTTCCAGGGCTGTAAAAGCAAAGCAAGATGGATCAGATTGTTAATAATGGTTACCATTAGTAAAAGAAAAAACCTTTTTCTAAAAAATCAAAACTCTTATTTCCAACTCCCCCTTCTTCTTTAGAGAAGGGCCGGCGTAAAGGTTTTGCGAAGAATAAATCTTATACTCTCCGCAGATCATGAGGAAGTTATTGAGCCTTTGCTGCCAATAAAATCCTTGCACGAGTGTTGAAAAAGGCTTGCTTTTGGGAAAGATGTAAAACAATTCCTTTTAACACACAACAACATCTTAAACTGAATAAACCTTTAGGCGGATTTGAAGGAAAACAATCTCGTAAACATGGGCTAAATTTCCAAATATTTCCAGGAAACAGCATTACGGGAGGTTCATGCTATTATTTGCTTCATTGAAGGCTTTCAATTCAATCTCTCCTGACTTCATTTTTCGGAGTATTGCTTTTTGTTCCTTAAAAGATTTACCCCGTAAATGTTAAGCAATTTGTTCTTTAACGCTGCGAAAGAAAGCAACCGTATCGAAGTTCTTTTTTATTTGAGTGTCAATTTCCATATTTTATTAATTCTTTTGGTGCCGAATGTCTATCGCTGGATAACCTGGTTTTATGTTTATAGAATTAAATAATCTTATTTTGTCACGGTTAACTATATGCTTAAAATTCCAGCTTACTAAAACATCAATTCGGTTTACTGTTTCAATGGCGATATGATATGCGTCGTTGAACTTGCATTACACAAATTGAAAAAACCCTTGTTCAAACAAAAATCCGCTTCCCAAAGATTCCATTCTTCCCGTTCAGGAAAATCTCAAAATTTTTTTTGGAAATTATTTTTTTATCAATATATTTATGGCCTCGTACAATTTTTTGTGATTCAAACCAGGCTATATGTATAATTGGCAATAAAGAAATAGGATGACTTCTTATTTAAAAAAGATTAAAAATATGGGTTGCTTAGCCCTTTATTAAAAGATTTTAATAATAAGTGTTACGGAAATGATATATCATTGTAACGAATTCGTTGTAACATACTCCAATAACTTCTGAAACTCCGCCTGGTAATCCCAATTCTTCTATCCATAACAGGTTTGATAATTCTTGTCTTTTGAGTACCTTTTTTATTGATCATTACACTAGCCGGTATTCTCTACTCAATAAAGTTAATTATCAGTTTTTAAAAAATCTGCCTGTTTTTATAACTGCATTCATTTACTGTTTAAGATTTTAATATATGGAACAAAATTTACCCTGCGCTATCAACAGCAATACAAATTGGTTTAAGAAAAACATCAGCGGGTCTTTTAAAAAGCTAAGCCTTATCTGTTTTATAAGTGCTTTTGTTTTTTTGTTGGGGTTTGTGCCGCGGGAAAGTTTTGCTCAGGGAGTGGTTACTACTATAACACTTAATTCCTTGTCTTCTTCAAGTGTTTGTAGAGGAGGAAGTTTAGATGTAGATTTTTCTAGTTTAGCTGTCGGCACAAGTACGTATACCGTCCAATTAAGTGATAATTCCGGAAGCTTTTCCAATCCTACAGATATTGGCTCCGCTGATATTAACGGCCCCGCAGATAATGCTACAATTTCTGCAACTATACCTGCTGCTACTGTTGCAGGTTCAGGATATATTATCCAGGTGATAAGTGGTATTGCGAATGATAACAAACCAATAACCGTTAAGCCAAATGCAAGCATTACACTTACATCAAACAGCGGGACAGATGATCAAAGCAAGTGTAAAAATTCTTCTATAACAGACATTACTTATGATGTTAATAACGCAACAGATGCATCAGTATCAGGGCTGCCTGCAGGAGTAAGCGGTTCTTACAATTCTGGAGTGTTTACCATCAGCGGTTCACCAAACGAAACCGGCACCTTCAATTATACAGTAAGCACAACAGGTGGCTGCGGAACTGCAAATGCAAGCGGAAAAATAACCGTTAATGCTAATAAACCTGTTAGTGTAAGCATTGCCGCATCTTCTACAACAATATGTTCAGGCTCTTCTGTAACCTTTACTGCCACACCTACTAATGAGGGTTCAACTCCTTCTTACCAATGGAAGGTCAATGGAACAAATGCAGGAACAGACAATCCTGTTTTTACAACGTCAGCACTTTCAAACAACGATGTGGTAGCTGTTGTGCTTACCTCAAGCATTACGACTTGTGCTACGGGAAATCCTGCTACAAGCAACAGCATTACGGAAACTGTAAATACTAATAAACCTGTTAGTG
>JAABUS010001772.1_pt1 | contig 44793 bp, 32 predicted proteins | sample 5560161 | NCBI WGS metagenome assembly JAABUS01 (sample SAMN10711885, study PRJNA513376) | rock metagenome | isolation source: Antarctica rocks | place: Antarctica: Victoria Land, Trio Nunatak nord | collected 2016-01-04
TAATTGCTATCAGCTGTCAGCTTTCAGCCATCAGCAGATCAAAGCGTAGTGGGTTTCCTCCTGATAGCTGACCGCTGACGGCTGATAGCCGTAATACGACGTTTTATAGTTGACATGACACTAGTCTCATGTCTACAATAAAAAGTCTGTAAATGTTTGCTATCAGCCGTTAGTTATCAGCTATCAAGAGGAAATACATCATACATTAGCATTCTGATAGCTGACAGCTGATAGCTATTAAACTTTCCTTATCTTACCTAAAACTCTGATAAATTTGTATTCTTTGTTTTTATCATGAAAGAAATCAGGTCTATAGTTAAAGCATATGATTCTATTAACTTTACTACTACTAAAGCCGTTCTTGCTACAGTAGCAAGGGTTGAAGGGTCGTCTTACCGGCGAACCGGAGCACGGATGCTTGTTTTAGACGATGGCACTTATCTGGGCGGTATAAGTGGCGGATGCCTGGAAGGTGATGCCTTGCGCAGGGCTCGTAAAGCGCTTGTACTTGATAAACCTGCAATAGTAACTTACGATACAACACAGGAAGACAATCACCAGATTGGCGTTGGACTTGGATGCAATGGAATCATTGATGTGCTATTTACTCCTTTAGATAATAAAGACGAACAAAACCCGGTAAGATTGTTATCCGGATTAACCAATATCAGGCAACCCAGGGTGGTGGTTACCATAACTGAATGCAGCAACCGGCTTAATGGCCTGGGCAGAACATTATTATTTCAAAATGATGATCAATTCCTTGAATCCTTTGTTATAAAAACTGTTCGTTCCTCTGTATTAACCGATCTTAAGGAGTGCCTGGTTCAACAGCGGTCTCAAACCATTACTTATAATGATGAAGGTGATATAATAAAAGTTTTTATTGAGGTTATCTTGCCCGTTACCAATCTAGTGATTTATGGAAGTAATACTGATATTTATTCCATGATTAGAATATCCCGGGAGTTGGGTTGGGATATTACGGCAGTAACAAATGTTTCAAATGCGGATAAAAGCTTGTTTTCGCTAACAACAAGAGTTATTAACAGTACCGGAACAGAAGAACCGGTTACGGATGACTACACCGCAATTCTGTTGATGGCACATGATTACAAGACTGACTTTATGAATTTAAAAAAGGCATTACTAACAAATTGTTCTTATATCGGGCTTTTAGGTCCGAAAAAACGTACTGATAAAATGTTTGAAGCCTTATCGAATGAAGGAAATCCTATGTCGGCTGCAAATCAGGAACGTATTTTTTCTCCTGCCGGACTTGATATCGGAGCTAGCACACCGGAAGAGATTGCCTTATCTATTGCCGCCGAAATTCGTTCTCATTTTGCGGGCAGAAATGGGATGTCGTTACGATTAAGAGAGGGAACTATTTATGAAAATTAATCAAAGGAGTACCTGTGCTGAAAGATAACCATGGCCGGATAGTGAATTATTTAAGGCTTGCGGTAACAGACCGCTGTAACCTGCGATGCTTTTATTGCATGCCGGAAGAAGGTTTGGAATGGCTATCAAGGAAAGAATTAATGACGTATGAAGAAATGCTTCATGTTTGTTCTTTACTGGTAACAATGGGTATTGATAAAATACGCATCACGGGTGGTGAGCCATTTGTGAGAAAGGACATCATGCATTTTTTAACCGCACTTTCTAAACTGGAAGGACTTAGGCAAATAACCATCACAACAAACGGCGTACTAACTGCCCCGCATATCCCAGCATTAAAAAAGCTGGGAATCCATTCTGTAAACCTGAGCCTTGATACCCTTGACAGGAACCGCTTTTTTTCTATTACCCGCCGCGATGAATTACCATTGGTAATGGAAACTTTTAACCAGTTATTATTTCATGATATGGAAGTAAAACTGAATGCGGTTGTTATGGATAAAAAAAATATTCAGGACATTATTCCCCTCGTAGAGCTTACAAAGAACTTACCTGTCAGTGTGCGGTTTATTGAAGAAATGCCTTTCAATGGCGAAGGCAGTCATTACACCGGATTGCCATGGGATTATATCCGCATATTCAAGCATATCAAAGAAACCTTTCCCGACATTAAAAAAATTCCTGATCCTCCTTATTCCACGTCATATAACTACCAGGTTCCCGGTTATAAAGGTAGTATTGGAATTATAGCTGCTTATACACGTTCCTTTTGCGGAAGCTGTAATCGTATACGCATCACTCCGCAGGGCATGCTTAAAACGTGTTTGTATGACGATGGTGTGCTGAACATTAAAGACCTAATAAGAGACGGTAATAATGATGAGGAGTTAAAGCATTCCCTGCTGAATGCATTTGGGCATCGTGCCATAGATGGATGGCAGGCTGAGAAACTGCGAAAAGAAAAAGGTCCTGTTCATGAATCTATGGCTACTATCGGGGGATAGAAGCTATCAGCCGTCAGCTATCAGCAAATTATTGCTCGTAAATGTTTTCATGACAGCTGACAGTAAATATGTTATTAAAAATGAACATACAATTATTTTATGCTTAGCGCTGTTGTTTTAGCTGCAGGATCGTCTTCAAGAATGGGAACAGATAATAAGCTGTTGCTTCCATTTAAAAACAAATATGCCATTGCCGTTATTGTGGAAACTATTATTGAAGCGGGCATTAAAGATATAATAGTGGTAACAGGATATGAAGCGGGCCATATTAAAGATGCGCTAAAAAATTATCAAGTTGTATTCACACACAATCTTCGTTACGCCGAGGGAATGACCTCTTCAATACAGCAGGGTGTAATTGCAGCAAAGGGAAATAATTATATGATCTGCCTGTCTGATATGGTAATGATAACAGCAGCCGATTATAAGTTGCTTGAGAATGCCTTTCAAGAAAAAATATTGTTTGATTCGCAGTGTATTATTATGCCCCGTTACAATAACAAACATGGAAATCCTGTTATCTTTTCAGGTTTTTATAAAAAAATGATTCTTCAAAACCTTCAACCGGAGGGTTGTAAAAACATTGTTCAATCAAACACTGAACATCTTTACATGATTGATATGGATACACCACATGTATTGCAGGATTTTGATTACCCTGACGATTATAAAAAGCTGCTTCAAAATCATGGCTTGATATTTTAAGTGTATCATTTAAAACAATTAATTATGAAAAAGATACTATATCTTATTATTATTATTTCCGCTCTTGCTTCCTGCGATACACCTAACAACGTAATTGGTAACCCACAATCAGCAACTAACACTTCGGGTACTACAGGGTCAGCTAACATAACGGATGGTAATAAAGCTGATTCTAAAAATATCCCTGGAACACCAGCTGACAGTACTATTACAAAGAAAGATAGCATACCACGTTAATCTTCGAAGCAAGACGTTGACTTCCGAATTCTTGAATACATACGCTGACTTCCGAAGTCTTGAATACATACGTTGACTTCCGAAGTCTTGTATTTCAGCAGCTTTTAATACAAACGTAGACTTCGAAAGTCTTGAATTAGGGAAAGACTGTACTTAAGACTTTCGAAGTCTGCGTTTGTATAATAAGATGTCGCAATACAAGACTTCGGAAGTCAACGTCTTGCTTCGAAGACCAGCGTCTTGCTTCGTAGACCAGCGTCCCGCTTCGAAGACCAGCGTCTTGCTTCGAAGACCAGCGTCTTGCTTCGAAGACCAGCGTCTTGCTTCGTAGACCAACGTCTTGCTTCGTAGACCAGCGTCCCGCTTCGAAGACCTGCGTCTTGCTTTGAAGACCTGCGTCTTGCTTCTTAAGTCAGCGTCTAACTTCACAGACCAGCCATTCTATAAACTTTCTTCCTTTACATCACCAACTCTTCTTACATTTATCTTACATACAATCACCAGCCATGTTAAGAAGGTCTTTTATAAGAAACACCGGTTTAGCTGCAACAGCTTTAAGTATAAGCGGAACTAACGCTATGGTATTACCTACGTTAAAAGCTGCCAACAAACTTCCAAAATGGAAAGGCTTCAATTTACTTGATTTCTTCTCGCCTGATCCATCAAATGAAAGAATTCAAACGACTGCTGAGCAACTAAAATGGATGCAGGACTGGGGTTTTGATTTTGTACGTATCCCGATTGCTTACCCTTATTATCTTGACATTGACCATAAAAAAAACATCAGTGCACCGGATGTTTATAAAATAAAACAGGAAGCGGTAGATCGTATAGATGCATTGGTAACACTTGCGCAGAAACATGGCATGCATGTAAGTCTTAACCTTCATCGCGCTCCCGGTTATTGTGTGAACGCCGGATTTAATGAACCTTATAATTTATGGAAAGACGTGGAGGCGCAGGAAGCATTTTATTTCCATTGGAACATGTGGGCGAAACGTTATAAAAATATTTCTTCAAAAAAAATAAGTTTCGACCTGGTGAACGAGCCAAGTTCGCGTGAGGATATGAATGACCAGTTCTCGAAAAGGGGCCCGGTACCCGGAGATGTTTACCGTAAAGTTGCTAAAGCCGCAGCAGAAGCAATCCGGAAAGAAAACAAAGATCACCTGGTTATCGCTGATGGTAATAGCACCGGAAGCAATGTAATACCTGAAATTACAGACCTTAACATAGCACAAAGCTGCCGCGGTTATTACCCCGGAACTATTTCGCATTATAAAGCACCCTGGGCAAATAAAGATGTTGATAACCTGCCAGAACCCAAATGGCCTGGCCAGGTAGGTAACCAGTACCTGAGCCGGGAAAAACTCGAAGCTTTTTACGCACCCTGGATCGCATTGGTGAAACAAGGTGTGGGCGTACATTGTGGAGAATGCGGCTGCTGGAAAAAAACACCTCATGGGGTTTTTCTCGCATGGTTCTCTGATGTTTTGGATATACTGTCTTCCAACGGAATAGGATTTGCCCTCTGGGAGTTTTCAGGCGATTTCGGAATTCTTAATTCCGGACGAACAGATATTGAATACGAAAACTGGCACGGACAAAAGCTTGACAGAAAATTGCTGACATTATTGATGAAAAAATAATATTCAGTAAACAATCATCAATTTTCGATATTGCTATATGCTCAGGCTTTTTCTCCTTAATATTTTTTATTAACAATTCAATGTCGTTTACTTGCATGATGAAGATGGGTAGGTTCCTCTCCTTGAGAAACATTGACTACGAACCCGATTGATCAAACCAGCAGCTCTCTTTTTACTCCGGGCACTTCCATTATTACATCTTCTCCATAAACTTTGGCGGGAGTTTGAAAACCAGGAGAATAATTTCCATTTAGTACATTGCGGGCAATAATCAGGCTGCTATGAGCCGTCATCGTGTATCCGTCTGGTCCTGATAACCTTGCTGCTACTGTTTTCCCTGCTGCATTGGCAACACGTCCCCATACCAGCACTGAGCTTTTACTTCGACTGTCTTTATCAGGACCAGCAGGGCGTTCATCAATTTTCTTTTTAATAAAATTGCGAATGGCTGAAGTTCGCAGTATCCAGTTAAATAATCGTTGCAGCTTTAACGCATTATATAAAGTTGGACCTATGGCTGTATAAGTTTCAATATCAGGAATTCCGGTTGTAACATAGGCAGTTGAGATATCGCCCCAGGGAATTGACATAACCAATAATTTCTTTACTCCGAAATCCACCCACATTCCTTTTTTACCAATTGGACTTTTAATGATCTTGCCGTTTTTACGAACGGCTCCTCCTTCACCTAATTTATTGACCATCGTGGTGGCAGTACCGTGAGACAATCCTCCTCCCTGAGAACCGAAAGCCAGTTTCAGACTTACGGCTTCGGGCATGCGCTTTTTTAGCAGCAAGGCAATACAGTCTGTAGGTACCACATCAAAGCCTACTCCGGGCATAACCATTATACCTGCTTTCCTGGCCTGCTCATCATACCCTTTTAACATTTCAAATACGGCAATGTCACCATTGATATCAAGATAATGAGTCCTGGTTTTTAAACAGGCTTCCACCATCTGTTTAGCAGTAAACTGGTATGGACCTGCAGCATGAATAACTAACGCTACTTCCTGCATAGCTTTCTCCAAGGATTCTGTATCATTCAGATCAACTATAATATTAGGAAGTGAATACATATCAGCCAGGGATAGGACAGCTTCTTTGTTTCTACCAGCCAGTATAGGATATAGATTATAAATAGGGGAAAGTTCTGCAATCAATTGACCGGTATATCCATTTGCTCCATACAGGAATAAAGAATTTTTTGGCATCATGGAATTTACGAAAGATTGTCTGAATTGGAATGTGTAATATATTTCCTCCTGATAGCTAACTGCTGATGGCAAAATTTCAAACTCAAACTATCTATTGCCATAAAATCCAACAAATTTTAATTCAGATAAATAACTGTTAAAAAATAAACATTGCTGCATTTTCTTTTTGATGGTGTAACGTTAATACCTATTTTTACTAACGCTGTTAGGAATTATAACATGTATATGGGAATATCAGAAAGAAAATTAAGGCAGAAAGAAGAAGTGTATTCTTCTATTTTGCGTGCTTCGTGGAAGATTGTAGCAAAGGAAGGCTGGCAAGCTCTTTCTATCAGAAAGATAGCTGAGGCTATTGAATATAGCGCCCCTGTAATTTATGATCACTTTGCTAATAAGGAAGCTATCTTACTGGAATTTACCAGACAGGGTTTTCAGCGGTTGAATGAAGAATTATCTAAAGCTAAAAAATCATCTGATTTACCGGAGCAACAATTAATCGCTATGGCAGATGCTTACTGGAATTTTGCTTTTTCCAATAAAGAATATTATCAGCTGATGTATGGCTTGGGAATGCCAACCTGTGAAACCGTAAAGCAGATTGCCGAATTGAATTCTTTTACTGAATTAGTAATGGATTCCATCAAGAGCCTTATCGCAAATAGCAATAACACTACTAATGATGCCTTTCTGAAATTACATACATACTGGTCTATGTTACATGGATTGATTTCAATAAACATGATGGGAAAGGAAAATAGCAGGGATGAGTTAAATGTTATGGTATTGAAAGATTTTATCAAGGGATTCATCGCCAGTATAAAGGGGTGATTTTTTTTGTTTAATTAGCTAACGCTGTTAGATAATAAATGAATGTTAGTTTAAGGCCGAACATAAAACTTAGCTCAAATAAATTCTTTAAATATTACAAGTAAATTCTTTTTTCATAGCTGAAAGCTGATCACTGATCAACGACAGTTAATTAATCAATAAAACAATAATAAAATGTCAACAACAAAATGGGCTCTGGATCCCGCACATTCAGAAATTCAATTTAAGGTAAAACACCTGCTGATCTCTACCGTATCAGGAGATTTCAAAAAGTTTGAAGCATCCGCTGAAACGGAAGGCGATGATTTTACTACAGCAAAAGTTCAGTTCAGTGCTGATATTAATTCTATTTCCACAAATAATGAACAGCGTGATGGACATTTGAAAACCGGAGATTTTTTTGATGCCGAAAATCATCCTAAGCTGAGTTTTGTAAGTGACAAGCTGGTAAAAGTTGATGATGATGTTTATGACCTTCATGGACAACTTACTATGAGAGGTGTTACAAAAGATGTAACATTAAAAGCAGAGTTTGGCGGTTCTACAACAGATCCATGGGGCAATACACGTGTAGGTTTTGAATTATCAGGAAAAATTGATCGCACCGATTATGGTGTAAGTTTTGGAATGGTTTCTGAAACAGGTGGATTGTTATTGGGAAATGATGTAAAGCTTTTTGCTAATACAGAATTTGTAAAACAAAAGGTGGCAGAGCTGGTGTAAAATCAGGGAACGACTTGGCGAAGCTCATTCGCTTCACTGGTCTCTAAAGACCTCACAGGTAGGCTGTTCAAAAGTCCATAGAAGTACAGTTTTTCTATCAGCCCTGAAAGGGCGACATTACTTAGCACAGGGTGAAGCCCTGTGCTAAGTAATGTAATGGTACAGAGCCCTGAAAGGGTAAAATACTATTGCCATCATAATCGCTACTGATTACTATGGCGCCCTGTCAGGGCTGTGTTCCATCAATAGACATCCTCACAGGGCTTCACCCTGTGCTAATGTATGGAGCCCTTACAGGGCTGATCAATTCATACCAAACCTTCAAACGGATTTATTAAAACTGTTTTCTTTTAAATAAGGAGATAGCCGTATTATCCCGTTTAAAACTGTACGAAAACACCTGTGGACTTTTGAACAGCCTACCTATAAGGTCTTGAATAAAGGTTTATTTTCTCCTCTCAAGACCTTATAGGTCTTGAAAGACCTCGCAGGTTGTTCTCTCTTCTTGAAGGTTTATAATCATCCTCCACATAATGCATGGTTGAAACTTAATGACATTGAACTGCGGTATAGCTTCTTCCTGATAGCTGATAGCTGACAGCTGATAGCTAATATGTGAATGTAACAATATCAATTACTTAATTCTTAAAGTGGCAGTTTCATTATCGAACATTTGTGACCTGATCATCATCTCATTTTTCGTAATGGAAATAATTTCTATTATGGTAGTTTCCTCCTTCTTCCGCGGATCTGTAAACATCATGGATTTACCATCAGAATTAATGGTATAATATACAAATCCGGTTGTTACACCATTTTCATACATATAGCATTTTCCGTTTTCCTTAAATTCTAACTCCGACTTCATTTTTCTATTTCTCTGAATAAGGTTCTTTTTATTCTTACCGGTAATATCTACTACCTCCCACCGGTTTATTATTAATTTGTTTGATGAACCATTTATATTATCATCTTTTCCCTGCCTAGTTTGTGCTGTTATATTATCAGCCGGATTACCGGAGAATGGTTTATTAATTATAAAAAGAAAAAATATAACAAGAACAAAAACACCTATCGGTAATAAATTTATAGTGAAGCTGAGCTTATACTTTTTCCAGGCAACTAAACTTCCACAGATAGCGCCGATCAGCATGCCTGGCAATATCCAGCCAACAAATGGCGGCAGTGATTGCGCAAACTTTAAAAGATTATCTAAGAAACCAAATATTTCGAAACTATTCCTTCCTAATGTTTTTCTTAAAAAATAAATCAGTAAGGCAATGGCAACAATACCAAAAAACCCGGGGCTGCCTGTGCTTTTCCGTATTGCCTTTTGTGGTGCTATAATGTTTGGAGCATCTTTATAACTTGCTGACGGCTGCCGTACATATTGTATGATAACAACTATCAAATAGATGAAGGTAATAACGAGTGCAATGTTGAGAGTATCTGAAAGAGAGTAGAACAAACCAGAATGCCGGATAAAGTACATGAAGGCAAGGAGGGCGCCAATGCTAATAATTTTCTTCATACCTTTTCAATTCTTTTAATTAGAAAGATTGCGCTGATAAAGCTGCCTAAAAAGAGAACCAGTCCAATAAAATAAGAAAAATATTTTTGCGGCAGGTCCGTTGATTCTGGTACAAACCAGGAGTCGTTACCGGCCAGAACACCGGTAACATATCTTATAAGTGCAAAGAAAATTCCGCCGAATATTGCATATTTAAACAATTGGGTAAGATATGCCTTAAGCGGAAATACTACTTTCACTTCTACAGGAATGGTAAGACGTTCAAATTCTGTATTAATAAAAAGATTTACCGTGTACAGCATGTCTCTTACTAATTGAGAAGCATCCACAGTTACTGTAACCGCATCCGCTTTTGTATTGTTCTGACTCCAAAATGTAAAACTATTGTGGCTTACAGTGATTCCATCAACCGGATTCTCAAAATAATAAACAGCCTTTGTAAAACCTGTATTTACCAATTCTAAAGAAATAGTATGATGTGCCAGTTTATTTCCTTCGACTGCCAACAGTTTAATTTCCTTCTGATCACTGTGTATTTTTGGATCAGGAAGCTGCGGATTTACCGCATTGATAAGATAATTTACAACAGCTAATCTTTTATCCTCTTCCGAATAATATTCATAACCATTTATGTTGCTTTTATACTTATTGTACTTTTCAGTTAAATCATTTTGGCCGATACCTGCAAACCATGTTGTGAGTTGCTGGTTCTCAGCTGCATCGGCTATCTTAAGCCAAAGAGAGGCATCGGTTTCTGCCTGTTTCATAAGCTGATTAGGCTTATCAAACTTAATTGAATTAAGATAAAAAGGATGATGACTGTTTATCTTATAAAGAAACTGGAGGAAATTATTAAAATCCAAGCCACTTGTAAGTTTATCTGCATTGGCAGGATCAGTTTGATTTAACCAGATATGAATGTACCGGTTATTATAACTTTCAGATGCAGCAATAAACAAATTATAATCGGTGGCGGTTTTGTTGAACAACAAATTGATGTTAGCAAAATCCTGGTCGTTTAAACGAAACGGCAGTGCAGGATTTAACAGGTACAGAACCTTTAGATAGCGCTTGTCTATATCCGGTTCGTTTTCTATTATTTTCGAAAACTCATCAGCCTTAGAAGCGCTTTTAGTAAGAGTGGTAATACTGGGGACAAGGTAATTAGCATTACGTAAATAATATTTAGCTTCTGTAGTTTTTCTATAAGATATCTCACCAAGTTCAATAAGTGAGTGCGCCTTTTCTCCCAGCCATTCTACTTCATTTTTTTCGTATTGATATTTTGCCCATGCTTCATCAGTCATCCAAAGGTTCTTGAATGAATCGGCTTCAAATGAATTTTTTTCACGAGGTAAAAATCCACGTTGCTTTATAGTAGCCAGCATGTAGTTTATAACTTTAGGTCGTTGTAATTCGTTGGAGGCGCCTTCAATTATTTCTTCTGCTTCATTATTAGAAATGCTGCCTTGCAGCATATTTTTTTCAAGTTTTGCATCAATCCGTCTATAGGGAGATAAGTCAAGACCGGCAAATATTTTGGAAGCTCTCCTGCTTAATTCGTTACGGCTGATTCCAAGTTCCAGGGCATCCTTAATAATTGATGGATAATCATCAATATCAATATCCCCGTTTACTAAAATAATATCCTTTATTTGTTCATCCAGGTTCTCTGATGGAGTCATGAAAAAATTATTGGAAATTAAACGAAACTGATCTTAGCCGGTGTTGTAATAGTCCATTTACCGCCATTTAATTTAATAATGCCTGGTGAGTCCGTTTGAATGGTTGCATTTTCAAAAGGAAATGAATCATACAGGCAGGCTATGCCTAAAAAATATTGGGCGTTAGACAGCGCATATTTTTGAGCATTCCGGTTGCCGGTAATTTTAAATTCACCCGTATTATTAGACAGTGTAGAGATTTCAAAAATTGTCTCATCATCTGGCTTGTCTAATAATTCAGCATTGGAGAACCCATCTCCCATGTCTGCATATTTTGCAAACTTCAAGGTGGCTAATGGTTGTTTCGGCTTTTGAACAAATGGTTTTGTTGCAGGTGCACGGGTTGTTTTTTGAGGAGTTTCCATTTGTAGATTGTCGGGTAACTGATTTTTCTTCGCTTCTAATGACTGTATCATTTTATCGGAATTTTTCTGAAGCTGCCTGGCATCGCTTAATTCTTTTATTAGCTTTTCATTTTTACCTGACAATTCCGATATGCGTTTGTTTTTTTCATTTAATTCCGGACTGGTATCATTGAACATCTTTTTATAATATGCTTTTCTTTTCTTTAACTCATTATTTTTTATTACCAGGTAAATAACCAGGCCGAGTAATATCGCTGCAATACTGTATGGTATCCATAGAGAAGATAGAAAGTTATTTGCTGCCGATGCCGGATTGTTTTTAACGGTTGAATCCCCAGATGAATTTTTTGTTTCAGGTTTTGTAGCCCGGGATGAGTTTTGCACCAGTACAGCTGATGGTTCTTCATCCGGAACTACTTCCTTTACAATTTTATTCAAGCTGGCTACATAATCATTGTAACCTGCCATTTTTTTTCTTTTTTCTTTTCCGGAACCTGTAGTGATTTTATCATGTGCCTGCTGTTTAAAAAGCAACAGGCTTTCACTCCATTTATCAGGAGCTGTATCTATTTTCAATGTCAATAGTGGATCAATTACATTTTTTACTGCGTTTAATAAATTGTTATCAGTAGCAAATTTTTTCAGGTCTTCATAACTTTTGCAGTTACTACAGTTATTTGAATGTACATTTTTAAATGTGGAAGTATCGGTACTCAAAAACTCTAAAGTTTCTTTTACAATATCCAATTTTGCCACTTCTAACTGGTCTTTAAAAGATATTTGCGCATTTGCGCCTGTAAAACAAATAAGTGCAAAAAATAACAACATCAATTTTTGCATGTGGCTGTAATTTAGTTTTTAGTATCGGTTATATACTTAGACAACTGGTATAAGGAATCTTTTAAGGCAAAGAAGAATAATGACTCAGGCAAGGGGCTTTCCTTATCCTGGTTACGCAGGTTGTTTAACACTTTCCTGTAACTGTCGTACACTAATCCTTCACCATTATCAATGTTTCCATTCCATTTTAAAACATCATATGCCTGCTTAAGATTTTTTACTTTAAAATCATTCATGAAATCAATTATGCTTCGGTTAGTGAGCGTCTTTTCCAGAAAACTATTAAGGTTATTCAACACAGCAATATTCAGCGGGCTATTAATTTCAAGCGTATCCTTTATTAAAAAAGAGTTTCCATTATCAACGATCCTTTCAACAAGATCGTTATGGATTTTTGGATCAAAACCAGGATGGATAAATTCAAAATCACCTTCATACTTTTCTTTTTCTTCTTTGCCGGCCAACGCGTACAATACAGAGCCATTTGCTGTTATTTCCTTAGGGTTTGAATTAAGGTGAATTTTAAAACTGTTCTGGATTGGCTGATCAGTATAAGCTTTTATCAGCAGCTTTGTGAACTCCGCTAATTCTGATTCATCACCACCACAGATCATTTTAATATACTGGCTGCCTTTGCCGGTAAAGGACAGGTACCTGGGCAAAGGATACTTTTTCACTTCAAGTATCTGTATGATATGAAAAACAATGGCGCTGTAATGCAGATATAGCAATAATGACAGATTAGGATTACCAATAGTTATAGAATCGCTAAACCTGTATTTATTATCATACTTAAACAATAAACTGATAAGATCATCAGCGCTCAGGTTGCTGTCATCTATACCCTTGGCGAAATACATCATTTCCTTTTCAGGATTGATATTATTCGCTTTTTGATACACCTGGTAATTTTTTAAAAATCCGTTATCTTTTATTTTTCCTTTATAACCGCTGCCCCATAAATCGTTACCGGCGAACCGGAAAGAGGTGGTCAGGTATTTATCCTGCCTGTTAGCACCTGCTGATTCCATAAACATCATTACATCGGAGGTACCTCCTCCAATATCAATATTCACCGCGTTAGCTATATCCTGAATCCCGGAGCCTGATTTGGTTAAATAAAAATATGGAGCAACCGATTCGGGTATAGGGTCTTCTAAAATGGCGCCGCTGTTTGCAAACACATTTTTAAAAGCTTCTCTTAAAACAGATTTCAAGGTAGTTCTGTTACCACGCTCCATACTTTGGGGAACCGACCATACAATCCTCAGTTCAGCGAGGCTACCATTATTTAATATTGCTTTTGCTTTTATCTGCCAAAGCAGCTGCTGTAAAAAGAGCTTAACCCTGCTTTTATTAGAATCATCATTGTTATTTTCCAGTAACCATTTAAGGTTTGTTGTATATACAACATTACCCTTCATCAGTTCCATATCTATATAATACCCTATATTAATATGACTGAACAGGTCTACTTTAGATTTTTCCGAATTACTGAAATCAATTACCTCGCAGGTAGCGGTCTTAAATGGGAAGGCAATAGCCGCATTGTCTTTAGAAGTAATAACTGCAGGCAAAAATTCTCGTATTAATGTCAGGTCTATTTCTGGGAACCGTCCATAGGTAGCATACTTCAGATTGAGATCGGTAGTGTTGGAAGGTTCATTCAGCAACACCATTTGCTGATCTGCCGGTTCTATTTCAAAAGGGTGCGGCAGGGCCTCCCCTTTTTCCATAAAGGCTACATGAGTATTAGAAGTGCCAAAATCCAGGGCATAAGTAAATGACTTAATCAGGTTGCCTTTATTAAACGTTTTGTTTGAAAAATCAGGTACGATTAACCCACTGCAGCTACTGCCCATCTCATCAAAATAATATGACAGCTCCATAAAATCGAAAGCCGTTTTTACCCGGTAATACTTCGATGTAACAGAGGCTCCGGTATCATACATAGAACGAATAACAGGATTACTATCCAACCGCATTTCTTCGGAAGCAACATTTTTAAATGAGAAAATATGCAGAGCCAGCAATTCTTTATTTTTATCTCTTTCAATCCGGTTGGCAAGCAAAACAGTATAATCATTCAGGTCACTGTCTGTAACCTGGTAAAATGGATACATACCAATGTCAGCCCGGCATTCTACGATAGTTGCTTTTGCCTTGCTGTAAGTTTTAGCAAATAAAATATCCGGTACTCCTTTTTTATTTTTGACAGGTATTTTAAGGTTTACTTTTACCAGTCCTTCATCCAGAACAATTGAAAGATTATTCTTTAAATCTGCAAGAGTAAAAAAATTAAAATACTCTTTCTTGATAGGCAACAGGTACCTGAAATCACCACGGAAGCCGCTATAAAACTTGGAACTGTTTATGAAGAATGGCATTTCTACCAGAAAATTTTCTAAAAAATCATCAGTGGTAACAAAAGGATAAGTCAGCGACTGGGAATTTCCCTGCGGTAAATTTCTTTCATAAAGCGGAACATATTTGTGATAAACATCCCTGATTTTAGTATTGGAATTCCAGGGTATATTTCTTTCCATATAATCACCACTGTAGTTCATACCATCAACCAGCACCAATGGTGGGTAAACAGTTTGCAGCTCCCCTTTTTCATTCTTCTGGCTGCTATATTTTGTTACACTGGCCCTGATTACAAAATCACTTACAGTTCTTATCTTTTCACGCTCCTTTCCTTCCTGCTGGTGATAGAAATAAAGGCCGCTGATGGTAAGATATTTATTCTCCACATTGGTGAGTACCTTATCATATCCCGTATCCATTGCATTAGTCACCCCATCCTCGTCATTTACAGTCAGGGCGCTGAATGGAGCAAATTCATTCCTCCAATGCGAAAAGTAAGAATCGATTGTTTTGTTGATATAAGATCTTAGTCCTTCGGCCTTATTGAAAGTTTCTTTGTTTTGAAGCAACAATTTGTAAACGTATTCAACAAATACTTTGTCCCTTTCATGAAGGGCCTTATAATCTTCACTAAAAAAAACATGACCATCAGAACTCTGTGGAGCATTGTTGATAGCACCGTCTTTCAGGTACCGGTTCCAGTTAGGACTTGTAAAAAACAAGGTAAGCGGAGAGGTGCCTCCCACCAGTTTGTTCTCGTAGTAAATAAGAAAAATGCTGTCTACTGCTGCAAAGCGCGGATTGATTTTATCGGAAAAAATCTGGTCGAGTGATTTTCCCAACAGGTAATTAGGATGGGATTCGCCTTTAGCTTTAAGCTTATCAATGTTCTCTTTAACTTTCCATTCTTTAAACCAAATTTTTTTGCCCGAGCCTATATCTGCATTTTTAATATTGAAGATCATCTGAAGCACATCCAGGCAATCGGAAACAAGCTGGTGATAAATGGTTCTTCCTTTTAGTTGGGATTTATCGGAAGCGACAATATGAAAAGCAGTATCAAAAAGTTCCATTCTTGCCAATGGTGATGGAATAGAAGTACCGGCTTTCAGGGAGCCTTTAGAGTAAACAAGATTTTCCGGTTCAAAACTGTTGGTATCAATTACGGTACTAACACTCCAGTCTTTTATTTCATTTGCATTGTAGCCGGGGTATTTTCTAAATATATATGGAGGCATAGAAAAAGGTATGATTACAGTAACAGCTTATTAAATTATGTAAAGATGGGTATTGGAATTACCAATCCTTTTTTGAGGGCAGGTCTTCCAGCTTTTTAAAACATTCAAGCGATATCTCATTGAGCAATTTCAAAAACCGTTTTTCCTTTTCATTATCGGGTAATTTTTTCTTAAGCTCATCCTCGATTTTACCTAGCTTTTCTTTTAATAAAGAATCGGTAATACCGCCATTCGTTATCACTCCTAAAACTTTTTTTACTTCAATTTGCTTTTCACGCACTAAAGAGTTTAAATCTGAATTAATATTAAACGGTTGGAACTTCCTGTCATTATCTACCATTTCATTCAGCCATGGTTTATAGTGTTTAGTAAAAAAGGCAGTTAGACTTTGATAGAAAGGATCAGATGAAATTTTATCGTCAAGGTTAAGTTCTTTGTAAAAAGCTTCTCCTTTGAAAGCAGGAATTTTCTCAAGATAAATTTTCATAGCATAAGTAAACAAAGTAAGCGGGTATAATATGTTCTTCCGCGTATTGTCGAAAAAATGCCTGATGTCAATAACCTGGTCTTCGTGCTGAATGCCAAAATCGAAGTATTCTGTTTTATTCTTTGGTTTAAAAGCAGCAGTTGATTTATTAGCGAAATCAATGATGGCAGTGGCGCCGATCATTTCCATCAGGTGTGCATTATTTTGCTGTTCCACCCCGCCTTCTTTATTTTCATATTGTTTCAATGGTGTATCCCATAGCTGGTAAAAACAGTTTATTTTACCTTTTAAATATTTTGAATAATAAGTCAGTGCCGCTTCAGTTTTTGAATTGAACCTGTCGGAATTAATAGCGCTTTTTTTATCGTCTGTTACATTAAAATAAGGCATAATAGTTAAGGCCCCGAATACATTAGCGCTAATCCGTTCTTCTTCCTGCAACAGGCGTATGAGTTGCGGAAATCCTGAAGATCCTGTTCCACCAAAAATAGAACTGACAATAAAGATGCGATCGTTTTCACCGATGCTTTTCATTATAAACCGGAATTCTTTAGTATGGGCAAGATTATTAAAAACCACACAACCAATATTAGGATTGCCTTTGAAGCCGAGGTCAAGGCGCAGGTTAAGTTCTGTATGGCTAAAGCTATTATGCCCGGCTGGCGTATTGTCGTATAGTGCCTCCAGAAAATCCATGTTAATATCACCGGCCAGTTCTTCTTTGGGATCAATATATTTAATGAATGAAGTTTCAAGATTTTCAAACTGTAACTGGAACGAGTCTTCCATTTTCTCAGTGGCTCCGTTTTGCGGAGTCACCGAGCTAAGCGTACTAAGATTTGTATGGAAGAAGCCATCTTTTATCTCTTCCCGATTGCCGTAACCTCTTTCACGGATCAGCCTGTAAGCTTCCAATGCTTTGAGTGACCTGGTTGTATCAGCGTTCTTCGCATCCACATCAATGATAATAGGAATAATTTTATTAGTTTCCGGAAGGGTAACTCCGGACGCCAGTAACATAGTCAGTGAGCGTATGATTCTTGCTCCTGTTCCACCAATACCAAAAACATATACATTTCTTGTCATTTTATCATATAATTTTAAAAGGGGGTGCGCTTTGCAAAAATGGAAGCCCTTTTCAACAGCATAGAAAAGATAATGAAATAAATGGAAGCATATAAAGCGTTCACCAAAGAAAGTTTATACATGAACGCATCGTAATCTTCACCGGTAGCGCCTTTGGCTTGGGTAAGCGCAAAATAAACAGCAACAGCTATCAGCACAATTAAAGTAATAATCCAGTGAACAAGCTTGTCCCATACCGGTTTCCACCTGCCTAAAGCCAGGTAAAACAACAATGCAAATATAAATGCAAAAAGCAGCGTAAAAAGCCCTACCGACGGGTACACGTCTGTACTGTACACCGGATCTGCATTTGTTCCGGTTAAAATTTCGTAAAGGGTTTTAAACATGTTTATTTTTTTATGGGGATAGAAATAGAAATAAAATCCTGGTTAGGATTTTGATATGCCGCACGCACACCGTCTACTAAATGTTCAAAGGCAAATGTTTTACCTGATATATCTTTTAAACTCCTGTCATCCATTATAGAGATGTTGCGGTAAGAAGTATCATATTGTAAAGGAAGACTGATTTTCATTTCAGTATCTGCTTTATAAACATTACTGACCTCTATAATGAATACATGCGATGACTTTGCTAAAGCGTCCAGCTCATTTTTCTTAAGATCCGCTTTATTAATATTTTCAGGAATTAAAATTGAAATAATCCTGAAGTCAAGATTATTTTTATCAAGCTTTACATTTCTTTTCAGGTAATTGGTATCCTGGGCATAGGCAGGCAGTGCTGACAGGTTAGCTCCTATAGCAATGACAGCAGGATTGGATTTATTAATTTTCATATTAGTAAGCTTATTACTCTCAGGCTGCCATACACCCATCTTTTTAAATCTGAAAAATATATTATAATCAGTAACAGCTTTATCAAAGACTCCAAAATCCATTGCTACATTATAATGTTTAAAAGGTTCAAGTTTCTGTAGTTGAAGGTTAAACTTTTTTAATAATTCCTTATTCCCTATCACCCATAAATAATAAGGCCTGATGACACTGCCTTTTTTAATAGGCAGCCTGTTATTTTGATAAGTATAATAAGTGCCATCAAAATCAGAATTAAATCCATATACCAAGGCGCACATATCATTCTTCTTTTGAAGTTTGCTGAAAGTACTGGTAATAAAAGGCTTCAGTCCACCTTCGGCCTTTTCACGATTAATTTCCTTATTGCCTTTAATGTCTGCGTCACTATAAGATAATATGCAATCAGAAACAAACATAGAAACATCATTGGAGTCCGTTCTTTCAGCAATCATTTGAAAAATTTTATGCATTTCAGAACTTTTTTCACGCGCAGGATGTTGGGTGGCAATGGTATATATAAAATCTTCTGTGGTTCCATTGAATGGCAGCACGGATTCAGCTATATAATAATTATGGAGTTTTAGCCTGCCGGAATCTACCTTATGCTCAATTGCAACAAGCAGGTTTGGAATTGTTTTAACAAAATCAGTTGATCCTTTAAGATAGCCCGCCATACTTCCCGATACTTCCATGAAAAAATTTATTTTTTCAATTTTATGTTCAGAAGATACAGGTGTTTTATCTTTTTTTTTATTTTCAGTGCAACTAAAAAAGATAAATAAAAGGCAAATCCACAAGGTTTTTTTCATTAAAGAGATTTCGTTAAAAATACTAAGCTTTTTTTACTATACGAATATTAATAATAAGTAATAAACATTTTTTAAGTACTTATTAAAAGGATTTTAACAGACTTTTGCAGGGATATTTTTATAGGAAGAAGCCACCTAAAATTGAGATAGCTTTATTACTTAAAATAACTAACGTAGTTATAATTAAAACATACAACACAAATGTTTCAACTAAAAATAATAATTGCCAGCACAAGACCTGGTAGAAAAGGCCCTGCTATAGCTTCATGGATAGAAGAGATAGCCCGCAAGCACCCTGCATTTGAGGTTACTATGTTAGACCTGCACAAAATAAATCTTCCGATCTTTGATGAGCCAAACCATCCGAGGCTGCAAAAATACGAACACGATCACACTAAAAGATGGAGTGAAACTATCGCAGGTGCGGACGCTTTTATTTTTGTTACACCTGAATATAACTACGGCTATACAGCTCCGTTAAAAAATGCCCTTGATTATTTATTCCTTGAATGGAATTATAAACCTGTTGCCTTTGTAAGTTATGGTGGAATTGCAGCCGGTACCAGAGCTGTTCAGATGCTTAAACAGGTAGTTACAGCACAGAAAATGGTGCCGGTTACCGAAGCGGTTAACATTCCATTTTTTACAAAGTATATTGACGACCTGGAACGGTTCAATGGTGATGAAACGCTTCAAAAGAGTGCCGATGGCATGCTCATCGAGCTTGCAAAATGGACTGAGGCGTTAAAACCGATGAGAGGATAGATAGGAGGTATGGGGTATGAGGTATGAGGTATGAGGTAAAAGCCTAAAGGGCTGATGTGATTATAGATTATTAATAATGATACATAAACCCCGAAGTGGTGACATGATTCTTCTATAAAGGCAATCATGTCACCACTTCGGGGTTTTACCTCATACCTCATACCTGATACCTCATACCTAAAAATCGGTAAGTAAACATACAATCAGGTTATAAATCGTTACACAACGATAACTACCATTTAACCTTTATAACTTCAGAGCCTGCTAATAAAAAAGCTCCTGCGCCATATACTTCCCAGCTTTCAGCGCTGAAGTTTCGTTTTGGATCACCGCCGATTGGCTGAACCCAGCCTACACGGCCTTCCGGTGAAACAAGTGTATTCAACCCTTGCCAGGCTTTCTTTACTACAGGCAGGTACTTTTCTTTGCTTAAAATTCCTTTATTAATTCCCCATGCCAGCGCATAACAAAAAAATCCGGAGCCGCTGCCTTCTCCGCCAGGATAAGATGCTGGATCAAGAAGACTTGCACGCCACAGCCCATCTTCCTGCTGAAGCGACATAACTTTCTCCGCCATTTGCCGGTAGATGTTTATATAATAATCCCTGCTCTGGTTACTTTTAGGAAGCTCTTCGAGGAGGCGTACCAGTCCGCCCATAACCCAGCCATTACCTCTGGACCAGAATATCTTCTTTCCATTTGCTTCACGTTTACCTTCACCCTGCTCATTGATTAAATAATTGGCATCACGTGCAAAAAGATGTTCTTCCTTACTGTACAACAAGTCAACAGTTTGTTTAAAGAGTGAGTCGTTTAATGAAAAATAGGTTGGATCTTTTAAAGTAACTCCTAATTTTACCAGGGTTGGCGGGGCCATGAACAAGGCATCGCACCACCACCAGGTGATACCATGTTGTGCCACTTCGCGCCCGGGTATAGTTCGCATCTTTTGCACGGTATCTATAGTGGCCTGGATCATATTTTTATCTTTCTTTATTCTATATAAATCAATATAAGTCTGGCTGATAGCAATATCATCTGCATGATCATAACGCCGGCCAGGCGACCATCCTGTGCGTTCACCCAGTGCCATTAATGAATCGTAAATAAGTTTTGATTTCAGGGTATTATAAGCTGCTACAACACCGGCATAGAAAGCGCCGTTTGTCCAGTCGGTCGGTGCGTGATTTGGATTTTTTAGTTGCCAGCCGGTTACCTTCATCATGGTAGCTTTAATGTAATTGCGTTTGAATACATCTTCTACCTGCAGCTTTATTATTGGATTGTTTTCGATGGGTTTTGTTCCATCGTTATTATGATACCAGGATATAGAACCTGCACTGATTAAGATTAATAAAATTTTAAGAAGAGAGGTGAAAAAAAGCGTTTGTTTTTTCATATTTGAGAAATTTGTTCTTTCAACTACTCTTAAGCGCGGGTTAAAAAACCACGGAGACACGGAGAAACATAGGGCCGTTATTAAATTAAAACCGTGTTTCTTTGTGCTTTCTTGCCTCCCTGGTTCCATTATCAACTATTATTTTTTCGTATTCTACAAAAAGACAATATTAAAACCTAATGTTGTTTATCGTATATAATTAAGAGAATGGAATAGCTATCAAAAGGTAAACGCCTGATTGGTTTCCTCCTGATAGCTGACTGCTGACTGCTGATAGCAAAAACGCCCATTTGAAATAACTACATTAATTAAAATTCTATCTGCCCTCTTATCTCTCCGCCAGGATTCTTTGGTGTGTGAATATTTATGTAGTAAAACCCTGATAACAGACTATCTTCTTTGATGGCGCTGCCATCTATCTTTACTGAATCTGTAAAGCTGCCTTTAGTTTCTTTTACAAGTACACCCGACAAATCTTTTTTTACACCGGCATTTGCTCCTTTTGGGGCTGTTCCATGAATATGCGCCATGGTAGGTTTATCAGTTAAGCCACTCCAGTTAACCGTATAGGTTAGCATGTGGCTGTCTTTATTGTATTTAACATCTGCAGTGCCGGTGGCTGTACTGCTGTTTACCGGAACTTCATTTTTTGCGCTTAAAGTCAGTCCCGTTTTATTTACTTCATTGTTAGTGCTTGCCGGCATATCGGTAGTTGTTGTACCCGGGGAGCTTAAACTGTCACTGGTAGTTGACTCAGCAGTGGTAGTGCTGTCATTATTACATGCTGCCAATAATACTAAAGAACCTGTCATTGCTGATAAAAAGAATCGTTTCATAATTGTTGGTTTTTGTTATAGTATAAAAAATCTGCTTATTAGTGCTAGTGTCATGTCACAAATAAATTGCCGCTTTTTGTTATCAGTTATCAGCTGTCAGCTATCACGAGGAAACATCTCAGACATTTCTTCCCGATGGCTGATAGCTGACTGCTGATAGCAAAATTAACATTACTGTACGAAATCTAAAAGTAAGAAATAAAAAGACATCATCTTCAGCCCTGTTTGTTTTATCCGTTTTGATAGATGATGTGATCCCTTTATTGTAAAATGATAATAAATAGTAAATTCGTCACTAGTGTCATGTCAACCTTAAATTATCGCTTTGCTATCAGCCGTCAGGAGGAAACTTAATACACATTGATCTGCTGACGGCTGATAGCTGACGGCTGATAGCAGAACGCGTCATTTTAGAGTTAATTTATCACTAATTATATAACAAACAAAAATTGAAACTATATGAAGGAATCTCAGTTTAACAGGCGCAGGTTTATGAAGGAGGCAGCCACTACTGCCGCCGGAATGGTAGTATTTGCAGGGTTACCAGCAGAATCACTGGCAGCAGCAAATTATCAGGAAATAAGTAGCCATGAAAAGTTTATTTCTCCGAAAGCAGATCGTATAAAATTTTCTGTCATGGGGATCAATCACGGACATATTAGCTCCCAGGTAGAAGCTGTAAAAAGAGGTGGTGGCGAATTTGTTTCTTTTTATGCAAAAGAACCTGATCTGGCTGCTGCTTTTGCTAAAAAATTTCCACAGGTTAAACAAGCATCAAGTGAGAAAGAGATACTGGAAGATAAATCCATTCAGCTGGTCCTAAGTTCGGGTATACCTGTAGACCGCGCTCCACTTGGTGTAAGAGTAATGCGTGCAGGTAAGGATTATATGTCAGACAAGCCTGGCTTTACAACGCTTGAGCAACTTGCCGAAGTGCGGCGTGTTCAAAAAGAAACCAAACGTATTTATTCCATCATGTATAGTGAGCGTCTCGAAAACAGGGCAACTGTTAAAGCTGGTAACCTCGTTAAAGAAGGCGCTATTGGCAAAGTAATTCAAACTATAGGTCTTGGGCCTCATAAGGAAACACCGAAATCCCGTCCTCAATGGTTTTTTGATAAAAAGTATTTCGGAGGAATTATAACGGATCTGGCGTCTCACCAGTTTGATCAGTATCTTTTTTTTACAGGATCTACAAAAGCGGAAGTGGTGGCTTCACAAGTCAGGAATGTAGCCCATCATGATTATCCGAATTTTGAAGACTTTGGCGATGTCATGTTGCGTGGCGATGGCGGTACGGGCTATATAAGGGTTGACTGGTTTACGCCGGAACAGCTCAGCGTATTTGGCGATGGGAGATTGACAATTCTGGGAACCGATGGCTTTATTGAAATCCGCAAATATATTGATATCGGTGGAAGAACAGGAGGCAATCATCTTATTTTGGTTGATAAGAAAGGCACCACTTATGTTGATTGCAGTAAAGAACCGCTACCTTATGGGGAGCAGTTGGTTGATGATGTTATTAACCGAACCGAAACCGCTATGACGCAGGACCATTGCTTTCTTGCAATGGAACTGGCGCTAAAGGCGCAGAAGCAGGCAACGAAAGTGTGATAAGAAGATGCTGCCTTCAAACAAACCTATAAGGTTTTAAAAACCTTATAGGTTTAAATTCAGGTTCAATTAAGCTTCGTCTTTAACAAACTTCATTGAAATAGAATTAACACAGTGCCTTGTATTTTTTGATGTAAGCCTTTCGCCTTTAAATACATGTCCTAGATGGCCTTCGCAATTAGTGCATATAATTTCAATCCTTCTTCCGTCGGCATCGGGCACCTGCTTCACCGCGCCTGCAATCTCATCATCAAAACTTGGCCAGCCGCAATGCGAATCAAATTTATCAACCGAGCGATATAATGGCGCATTGCAACGACGGCAGATATAAGTACCACTTTCCTTGTTATCGGTGTACTCACCTATAAATGGCCGTTCAGTTCCTTTTCTTATTATTACTCTTTCTTCTTCAGGCGTCAGATCATTAAACTTCATGGTTAATATTATAGCGTTAAAAAACTAAATTAAGTCAGACTAAAAAATTGTTATACACTTAAGTAACAAAATGAAAGTTCTAAAGTTCATTGTTAGGGAGGAAGTATCAATTGCTTAAAGAATTGAACCACGGAGGCAGGGTGACATGGAGATGATATGTGTTTAAACTTCAAATAACACTGTGTTTCTCTGTGTCACCCTGTCTCCGTGGTTTTACTACAGGTTGAATCTTTTTCAGTAAATTTAATAAAATATATTTCTATGACTGCAGCTTCAAAATCAAAATTACGTTTATGCGCACTCGTTATTCTCGCATCTTTTACTTCCTGTGATCAAAACAAAAAATCTAATGCAGCATCAGATAACCCGGATTCAATGCCGGTAATAAAAATGAGCACAGACAGCAATAGTGCCATGCCGGTTCATACACCAAAAGACTCCACTGAAAGAATTCCGAATCCATACGATTCCTCAAAAAAATAATGCTACTTAACCAACTCAATCACAATTGCTGTTTTAGGCGGCAGCTTTATTGAAGGCAGGCTGCTCACCTGTTCAGTAATCACATTGTGTGCAGCTGAAAATCCATTAAGGCGCTCTGCAAAACGGGCGATGTCAATGCTCATCTCTTTATCGTTTGTATTGGTAGCAATCATTATGGTTTTATTTGCATCGTACCGAAAGTAAACATACACTCCCTGCTGTGGCACATACTGCATAAGTTTGCCGGAATGTAATGCCGGCGTAGCCTGTCGGTAATTTGCCAATTTTTTCACGTACTCGAAAGCCTCCTTTTCTTTTGCGCTCCGGCCATCAGCTTTAAATTTATTTTCCTTATTTCCAGGAAAGCCTCCCGGGAAGTCAAGTCGCACTTCAGCATCTGTAGGATTTTTAAAATTCTTCATCAGTATCTCGGTTCCATAATACCACGAAGGAATTCCGCGTGTGGTTAACAGCCATGTCACGCCCATTTTATATTTGTCAAAATCTTCGCCGATCACAGATAAAAAACGATCCATGTCATGGTTATCGAGAGAAGTTACCAGCTTCATAGGATCTGCATAAACAACGTCCTGCGCTATTGTCTGGTACAGCCTGCTAACACCTTCATCCCAGCCAAAGTTTTGTTTTAAAGCATCATCAATAGCACCGTTCAATGGAAAATCAAGTGTGCCGGGAAGATTGGTTTTGAACGGAAAATTTACATTACTCTTTACAAAATATGATAGCGACAAAGGATTGGAGGCCGTTGATTCACCAAAGAGGTGAATATGCGGATACTCTGTCAATAATGCCTGGTTGCAACGATTCATGAATGCCAGGTCATTATATTTATAAGTATCAATACGCCAGGCATCAACACTAAACATTTCTGTTGACCAGATAGCATGCTGGATAAGATAGTTTGCAAGGAAGGGATTCCGTTGGTTAAGATCAGGAAGAAAGGAAGTAAACCAGCCATCAGAAAGGAGCTTGCGGTCGATGGCAGCGCTATGAGTATCAAACAGCGCTTGTTCCTTATGAGAACTACCGGTATAAGCGGGCCAGTTGTTGAGCCAGTCTTTCGAAGGAAGGTCTTTATAAATCCAGTGATCGTCGCTGATATGATTGTACACCGCATCCTGTATCAGCTTCAGTCCCTGCCGGTGAACTTCTTGTGAAAATTTGATATAGCCTTCGTTGCCGCCGAAGCGTTTATCAATCTTGTAATGATCGGTAAAATGATACCCATGATAACCTGCCTGCATTTGGTTGGCACCTTCCTTTTTTAGTGTTTCATCGTTTTCAATTACCGGTGTCAGCCAGAGTGCTGTTACGCCAAGTTCTTTAAGATAATCAAGGTGATCTGTTATGCCTTTGAAATCGCCACCATGCCGCAGGTAAGGATTTTTAGTGTCGGCACTGGGATCGGCCATTGTTGCAAATTTATCATTGGAGGTATCCCCGTTAGCAAAACGGTCGGGCATGAGCAGGTAAATAAAATCAGCAGACGTAACACCACTACCTTTAAATTCTGTTGTACGTGCTTTTAACTCATATGATCTTGTAATTTTTTGTGGTCCTGATTTACCGGTAACTTCAAATATTCCGGGCTTAGTTGAAGGAGCTATTTTTAAATCAAGAAATACGTAGTTGGGGTTTTCAACCTTGCTTGTCATTATTAATTGAACACCGGGATAGCTGATAGAATAATTCAGTGTTCCGGCATTGGGTCCATACACGAGTAACTGCAGATCGGGATTCTTCATTCCTACCCACCAGTTGGTTGGGTCTATACGCTGAATAGCGGCAGCCGTATTTTGTGAGTAGTTAGTCGCGTAAGTAATTAAGCAGGTGAAGATGATCAGTAGTGCTTTCATGCAGGCTAATTTATCATTTTAATATGAATGTTAGCGTGAAAGTTTACTGTAAATTTTATAACCACAGAGGGTAACGCCAGAGAAGAAGAAGAGGTTACACAGAGGACGCCTCTGTGTAACCTCTTCTTCTTCTCTGGTATTTCTCCGTGGTTATAAAAAATTCAATTGGAGACTTATGTTTTTACCTGCATTTAAACTAAACACAATCTTCCCTTTTGTATCGCTTTTGAGCTTTAAAAATGATTTATCATCTTTCAACAATTTATAATCACTCAAAGGCTTCAATGAAAAAATCTCCATACTCAATTTTGCTCCAACAGATGAAACCTTCCACTTCTTTTCATCACTCCACTCTTCCACCTGCACTTTCACATCAGCAGACTTATCACGTGATATTATCATAGAAACCTCCGGGGAATTGCCGTTAAAATATTCAAGCTGGTTCTTACTGCTATTCATACCAAAATCAAAAGCAGATTGAATACTAAATGAATTGGCACTTATATTATAATTTCCCATTGAAAGCTGCACCATATAATTCAAACCCCTGAGCCAGTACTTTATTTTAGTACCGTTAAGCTCTTCTGTTATATGAGGCTGCAGGTATAGGCGGTTGTATGCAGGTTTAATTCCATAGATGTTACGATATAACCCAACAACAGCCATTGAGTTGTTAGCAAGAATGTCATGACCCTGCCCTTCGCGTTTTACTCTGTCATAACGCTGGAATGCCAATCCGTCTTTTTCATACTGAGCTAAAACATTTCTGATATAACGGATAGGGACAGACGGGTTATAACTTTGATAAGCACGAACGCCCAGTTCGCCCCAGCCTAAAAAGATATCACCGTTCTCATAATTAGGAAACGGATAATTTATTTTATATCCTTCGTCGGCTTCATAGGGAAGGAAACTTATGGGCCACATAAATAAATGTTCCTTCTGCATCAGTTCTTCCGTTTTGTTCAGTATGGCTTCCTGTCTGTTTTTATCATCACAAATTCCATAAGCGATGGCCATAAAGTTTACCGGTGTTACCAGGTTACTTCCATGAACCCGGTCATCTTTATCACGCCAGTAAACATACCACTGCTTTTCGGGATCCCAAAATCCACCATCTTTTACCGGCTGATTAAAATGTGTTTTTAATTTTTGAGCCAGCGACTGGTAAACTGTTGCATGCTGCAAATCACCCAATAATTTTTCCACTTCCGCCCATTGAACAAGGGCTTCATACATCTCAGCATTAAGAAATGCGTTTTCGTAAGATGCCCAGATAACATCTATCCAGTCACTACCTCTTTTTTCTGTGTAAGAATCTGTCATGGCCTCTATCAGTCCATCATTATCAGAATCCCGTTTAATAAGATAAGCCAGCACTTTTTCACAACTTTCCTTATGGGTTCTAACCCAGCTAAGGTTGCCATTCAGCTGGAACAGTTCGGCAACATTTATAACCTGATCAGTATTAGCATCCAGTAACCTGCCCCATTGCGCTTCATAGAAACCTTTAGCATCATAGGTTCCGGGTTCTGCATCATTGTTATTATATGCCCAGCGTGATTTAACGCGGCCCTCATCTGAAATGGCATTATCACGATAATAATCTATTGTATTCTGATAATTATTAAGGTAATTAGAATCGTTTATGCCAATACCCATTTGCGCGATCCATTGTTCGTGAAGCACCGCATATCCTTCATTAACATGCCAGTTGTTAGAACCCATAATATTTTCATCAATCACTCCAACCCTTGCGATGGTATTTTCTACGCTTCTGATGGAAGCTCCGTTAAATCCGGGAAAGTTGCCCCTATAATAAACTTTGTCGTAATCAAAAGCAGTTAACTGATACGTGACTTTTGCGGTGCCCGTAACCGTTAGTGAATCCCAAATGTCCTGTCTGTCATTAATAAACCTGCTTAATGTATGTTTAGTATTGGTTCTTTTTTCACTGGCGGTATAGTTGAGTGTCCATTTGTTATCAGGCTGCCGGCTGAAGCGCAGGGCTATCTGCTGCCTTGTATGTTCAACGGGCTTTATAGATAACCCGGCATTGTTCTCCTGGTTCCAGAGCGCCACTTCACCGGTATGATTTGCCAGCGATGCGTTTACCTTATCAAAAAGCTTGCACCAGGCAACGCCACCGGTACCAAGCAGTGCACCGGTCCAGGTTTGCATGTTATCGAATGACCATTGGGGGAAGCCGGTATCTTCTAAAACCATCAGACCGGGATATTTCCTTTCAATGGTCCAGTCTATATGATCTGCATATGTTCTAAAGATCCATTTTTCTATGACCTGTTTATTTTTATCACCAAAAATAATATTGCTTATTTCAACTTTATCATTAGTAACAGAAACTTTTGGCTCCGGGATACCCTCCTGTGTTGTAAACCATTTGTCCTTAACCTGGATGGCACTGTAGATTCCGGCATCGTTGGTAACTACCTTTTGGTTCATTACCTGCACATTGTTTATTACGCACCTGTTTTTATATTGCAGGTTTAAAACAAGCGTTCCTTTTCCATCCCTGATTATAATGGAGGCATTTTGTTTGTCGTTCACTATCATTGGTTGGGAGTACACTTCACTATTAAGGAGTGACACAAAGAGTATGAAAACATATTTAGACATAACGATTTTTGATTGATGATCAATGGTTAATTATTAATGATTAACGGAGAGATGACTCTTTATTAAGATTGATCAAACGGAGTATCAATTAATATAGATTATTACCCTGAACACGACGCTAATAACCACTAACCGTTAATCACTAATAATTAACTCAGGCAATATAAGTTCTAAATTAGTCTTCTTGCAGTAACAAATTCTCTCCCTTACACAATAGTTCATGAAATATCAAAAAGTATAAAAGATATGTCATTAACTACATAGCGGTGCAGTATCGTCAGAATTATATTTGCTTAGTACATGTAGTAACATACTTTTCGAGCAGCTCCTAAACAAATTGTTTGTTTATGAAGAATACCGATCAGGTATGTGTACCTACAAATAAGGCCTGAAAAAACTTCAATAATCTTTAAAGTATTTTAAACACCAAAACTATGTTAACAAAGATTTTCTCAATTCGGTCACGCGCACATTTGCTGGTGTTCTTGTTCATGTGCCTCTTACCCGCTTTTACGCTTTATGCCCAGCAACAAGGTAAAATTTCAGGAACGGTGGTTGATGCCAAGGATGGTAAACCTTTACCGGGGGTAACTGTGTCAGTTAAAGGTTCCAACCAGGCAACGGCAACTAATGCTTCCGGGGCATTTCAATTAACAGGTAAATCTACTTCCCTACTGGAAATTTCGTACATCGGCTACCAAACTCAGGAAGTGCAGGTTAAAGATTTTAATGAACTATCTATCCAGATGGCAGTATCAGGCGCCAACTTAAATGAAGTAGTTGTAGTAAGTTATGGTACTCAGAAAAAAAGGGAACTAACCGGTTCTATCAGTTCATTAAATGCAGAAGAAGTTAAGGATATGCCGGTTGCAAATATTGGTCAGAAATTGCAAGGTAAGCTTGCGGGAGTGCAGATCAACCAGAACACCGGACAACCTGGTGCAGAAATGGCTATTCGTATCCGTGGGGCTGCATCTATTAATGCAGGTAATAATCCACTGATTGTTGTTGACGGGTTCCCTATTCAAAGTGGCCTCAATTCGATAAATCCCGATGTCATTGAATCTATTTCTGTTTTGAAAGATGCATCGGCTGCAACACTTTATGGATCACGTGCTGCCAATGGTGTGATACTTGTAACCACTAAGCAGGCTAAAGTAGGTCAGAAAAATATTGAGTTTAGTTCTTATGTCGGTGTACAAACAGTATCCGACAGGGGAAAACCTGATTTAATGAATGCTCCTGAATTCGCCCAGTTTAAAAAAGAATATTATGAAGATGCTGCGAAATATGAAGGGTACACAGGAGGAGTTCCTGCGCAATACCAAAACCCTTCCCAGTACAAACCAACTGATGGTACCAACTGGTTTGACGTTTTATTAAGAAAGGCCATGATCCAGGATTATGATTTAACCCTTTCATCAGGCACAAAAGACTTACGATCTGTAGTAAATCTTAACTTCAACAAGCAGGATGGTGTAATGATTAATCAATCATCAAGCAGGTTCACAGCAAGAAGTAACAATATATATAATGCCAGTGATAAATTAGTTTTTGGGTTGAACCTGGGTATTACTTACCAGGTAAATAACATAACACCAGGCCTGGGCAATGGCCGTAACATTATCCAGGTAGCTTATTTAACTGATCCCACATTAAATTATAAAAATGCCGATGGTACGTACCCTATTGGTTTTGCGCCTCCCGGCATGTTTTCAACGCCTAACTATTACCAGGTTTTAATGCAGACCGTTAATCCGAATAAGGACCTGATACTACTCGGCAATGCTTATGGTACGTATAAATTTTTTGACGGGTTGGTATTTAAATCGAGTATCAATGTAAACATGGATAATGTTATTAACAGGGCATTCAGGCCATCAACAATTTTAGGAGGCACGGCTCCTGCTGCTTCTGCGTCTGCATTCTATAATACCAGTACTTATTCTTCCTGGTTATCGGAAAATACACTGACTTATACTAAGAAGTTAGGCACAAACCATAATATCGAAGCTTTTGTAGGATATACTTCTCAAAAGGTTCATGCTGAAAACAGCGGTATAAATGGGTCTCAGTTTCCTGATGACAATATCCAGTGGCTTAATGTAGCGGCTACAAGAATCGGAAATGTAGGAGCGAGTGATTTTTCATTGATCTCCTATATAGGAAGAATAAATTATAATTTTGATGAGAAGTATTTACTTTCTGTTTCTTTCAGAAGCGATGGTTCCTCGAAATTTGGTTCTAATAATAAATATGGAAACTTCCCTTCGATTTCAGCAGGCTGGGTTGCTTCTGATGAAAAGTTTTTGAAGAATATTGACGCAGTAAGCTTTCTAAAAATCAGGGGAAGTTATGGACAAGTTGGTAATAATAATATTGGTAATTACACCTATTTAGCCGGTGTTAATCAAAGTAATTATGTTTTTAATAACAGGCTTGCTTCCGGCAGCACTCTCAGTGGTATCGGGAACGCAAATTTAACCTGGGAAACTACCACCGGCTACGACCTGGGAGTAGACCTGTCACTTTTCAACAACCGTATTTCTTTTACATATGACTATTACTGGAAGAAAACAGATGGGCTGCTTTATGGCATTGATATTCCGGTTCAATCCGGCTTTGGCACCGTCACTTCCAATATTGGCAGGTTTGATTTCTGGGGCCACGAGTTCTCTATTGATACTAAAAACCTTAACGGCAAACTTAGCTGGAACACCAATTTCAATATTTCATTCAATAGGAATATAGTTAAAAAATTGGGAACAAGTGATGCTCCGATTGGTGGATACAATGAATACTGGGACGATAACAGAACAGCTGTGGGCCATCCGATTGGTGCGTTTTATGGATATATAAACACCGGCGTGTACATGACACAGCAGGAATTTGATACCCAACCCCATGATGCCACTGCCATGGTGGGTACTGCAAGATTTGCTGATCTCAGTGGCCCTAACGGTAAGCCTGACGGAAAAATTGATATTAATGACAGAACATGGTTAGGCAATCCTAATCCTGATTTCATTTATGGATTAACAAACTCGTTTTCATATAAAAATTTGGACTTAAGTGTTGTGATAGCTGGTTCTGTTGGTAATGAAATAGTAGATGATGCATTTCAATCAACTGAAAATCTGGACGGTGTATTTAATGTAAGAAAAGGAGTTGCGCGCCGGTGGAGATCAGTAGACAATCCTGGTGATGGCATCTATCCAAGAACCAGGGCTGGCACCACAGCAGATTTCCGCAATTTCACAACAAGGCAAATATTCAGCGGTACTTATCTTGCCGTTAAAAATATTGTTTTAGGATATGCTATTCCAATACCACAAAACAACACAATTAAAAGCGCACGGGCATATTTCAGTACACAAAACCCTTTTATGTTTACAAAATACCCTGGAATGAATCCTGAAGTAAGCCTTAACGGACTTAATGGTTTAACACAGGGACGTGATTTTACCGCTTTTCCTATCGCCAGGATCTATACCTTAGGTTTAAACGTGAATTTTTAACATATTTATCATCTTTCATAATATAATAAATGAAACATAAATTATTAATAATAGTAGGGGTAATAATTGGCTTGTCGTCCTGTAAAAAAGAATTCCTAAGCCTTACACCACTAACCTCCTTAAGTTCCGCTTCTTTCTTTAATAACAAAACTCAGTTCCAGCAAGCGCTGAATGCTGCTTATGTGCCAATGCGCGCAATTGTTAACACAGGCATTTACCAGGATGAAATGCGTTCTGATAATACATTTTTCACTATTTATCAGGCGAACAGGGGTTTTGAAAGAATACATGAAGCGTATGCGCAATTCACAGACAATGCAAATTCCAGTGCAACTCCTAATTCACCGGGCAGCAGGTGGAACAGTAATTATTCCGGTATTTCGCAAGTGAATACAATATTGGGTCAGATAGCAACAACCACCTATTTAACGCAGGGAGCAAAAGATTCTATATCAGGAGAAGCATATTTTCTGAGAGCTTATTATTACTATGATTTAGTTACTCATTTTGGTGGCGTGCCTTTACAACTCACACAAATAACTTCAGCGGATCAATCTTTCCAGCCTAGAAATACAATGGAAGAAATTTATACCCAAATAAAAGCGGACCTGGCTAAGGCTGTTCCGTTACTTCCGGTAGTAACTTCATTTCCACAATCCGGACGGGCAAGCAAAGGAGCAGCAAAAATGCTATTAGCTTATACATACATGACAGAACCTACCAGGGAATATGCAAAGGCGGAAACAGAACTCATGGATATCACAAAAATGAATTATGACTTGTTGCCTAACTATGCTGATGTGTTTGAGCCTGCTAATAAAAACAGCAGGGAGTCAATATTCGAGGTTCAATATATGTCTGACCTTATCAGTGGCCAGCAAAGTAATTTTGCATGGGTTTTTATTCCTAAATCCACTAATTCTGAAATTATTGCCGGATACCACGATGGCGCCATGAATATATTCAGCGGCTGGAATGTTCCCACTACGGAAATGGTTGCTTCTTACGATGCAAATGATACCAGACTGCCAGCTTCTATTGCTGTTGTAGAGGGTAAAATAAGTGGCGTAGAAGATTTTACAATTACGGGTCTTAAGAGCCCGGTAGGATACACACCTACGGCCGGACTGACATATGTGTACATGATAAAAAAGTATTTCCATCCCCCTTATACAATAGCCTTTAATACACCTGATGACTTTCCTGTGTACCGTTATTCAGGTGCATTGTTACTGTTAGCGGAATGTTTGGTAAGTGAAAATAAAAGTGACCAGGCGCTTCCTTACTTGAATCAGGTGAGGAAAAGGGCTGGTCTTCCAGCCTTGGCCCAGGCTACTGCCACCAATGTTTCTGAAGAAATGCGTCATGAACTGGCTTTTGAAAACCATCGCTATACTGATCTTATACGTACAGGAAAGGCAATTGAAGTGTTGAATGCAAAAGGAGTAAGACTGAAAGCGCAGTATGGATGGATATTGCCCAGTGCTTTTAATGTAACCTCTGAAAAATTGTTGTACCCGATACCGTTCAGGGAGATACAAATTAATAATAAGCTTGTTCAAAATCCTGGATATTGAATACAATATGTAAACGAATAATTTTAAAGTGAAAATTTTGAAAGGGATTTAAATTCTTTTTAAATCCCCTCCTTTATAGCAAAGAATTAAACTTGTACACTTTCAAAACCAGACTTTAGAAACACAGTTTAACGCTGCAAAATTGCCTTCAGCTATCTATCACCTGACTTTTTACGTTTCCTCCTTATAGCTGAAGACTGTAGACAAAATTTGGATTGACATCGTTTAAAAAATACCATGCTTTTACTTAAAAAGAAATTATTATTTACGAACCTTCTTTTTTTCAGTTTAACACTATTCTTGTATAGCTATAATGATTCTGCTGTTTCTCATAAGGCAGTTGACAAGCTGGGCATCGAAGAACTAAGAGCTGGTTTTATTAATCCCCCTGATTCAGCCAGGCCTGGAGTATACTGGTATTTTATGGAAGGAAGTATATCAAAGGAAGGGATGACGAAAGACCTCGAATCAATGAAGAAAGCTGGTATTGGAAATGTTTTATTTATTGAAGTAAATGTAGGAGTTCCCCGTGGTCCTGTTAATTTTTTAAGTGATGAATGGATGGTATTATTTAAGCATGCCGTGGATGAATGCCGTAGATTAGGAATCTCCATGATGTTGGGAATTGGTCCGGCCTGGACTGGTAGCGGCGGTCCCTGGGTAACACCGGGACAGTCTATGCAACATTTAGTGTCGAGCACCCTGCAAGTAACCGGCTCTGAAAACCTGCCAATTAAACTCCCTCTCCCAATTCCTAAGAAACCGTATTTCGGTGAAGGTCCTTTTACACCGGACCTGAAAAAGCAATGGCAGGATTTTTATGAAGATATTGCAGTTCTTGCCTTCCCTAGTACTGATGGCACTAAAAAAATTGATGATACAGATGAGAAAGCGCTTTACTATCGCGCACCATATACTTCCGCGCCTTCAGTAAAACCTTATTTGGCGTCTGCGGTAGATTATGATAGTGTTCCTGCCAGTGCTTTAATTTTAAAAAAACAGGTAATTGATCTTACCACAAAACTTCAGCCGGATGGAACATTGAACTGGAAGGCACCTGCAGGCAAATGGACGATTATGCGATTTGGCAGGCGTAATAATGGCGCCACTACAAGGCCCGCACCTGTACAGGGACTGGGATTTGAATCGGACAAATTTGATACCATTGCTTTGAATAAGCAATTTGAAGAGTACCTGGGTAAGATTTTAAATAAGGTTGGAACACAGGATAAAAATTCAGCAGGTGGATTTAAAACACTTTTCATGGATAGCTGGGAATCAGGCTCACAAAACTGGACACCCAATTTCAGGCAGGAATTTGTTAAAAGAAGGGGTTATGATCCATTACCCTTCTACCCTGTATATGCAGGCAATATAGTGGAAAGCCGGGAAATTAGTGAAAGGTTTTTATGGGATTTAAGACAAACAAGCCAGGAACTGATATTGGAATATCATGCATTACATATTAAAAAGTACGGCCGGCAGCATGGATTAAATATAGCTATTGAACCTTACGATATGAACCCTACTGCAGACCTGGAACTTGGTGCCATCGCGGATATTCCTGCTGCTGAGTTTTGGAGCAAAAGCTTTGGATTCAATAGTGCATATAGCTGTATAGAAGCCACATCGATTGCTCATGTAGAAGGCAAACCTGTGGTATTGGCTGAAGCATTTACCGGCGAAGCATCTGAAGGATGGAAGCAATACCCCGGATCAATGAAAGACCAGGGCGACTGGGCCTTCGCAATGGGACTTAACAAATTCTATTACCATACTTTCGCGCACAAACCTTTCAACGATTCATTGCAACCCGGCATGACGATGGGACCGTATGGCGTTCATTGGGACAGAAAACAAACCTGGTGGCCTATGGCTGCAGATTACCATAGGTATATTTCAAGGTGTCAGTTTATTTTGCAACAGGGAAGGGCTGTTGCAGATATTCTATATCTAACACCCGAAGGTTCTCCGCATGTATTTCTTCCCCCACCATCAGCACTAATTGGAAACGATACTATACCAGATAGAAAAGGATATAATTTTGACGGATGTTCCCCAGGCCAGCTATACGCAGCCACCGTAAAAGATAATAAGGTTGTTTTTCCGGGAGGAGCTTCTTACAGATTACTGGTATTACCCGCCGTTAAAACTATGACACAAGGCCTGCTTGAAAAAATACGCTTATTAATTAAGGATGGCGCTATAGTAATTGGAGAAGCCCCGGTTAAATCCCCTGGCCTGTCAGGCTTTCCTGAAAGTGATCAAAAAATTAAAGCTGTGGCTAAAGAAATCTGGGGCGGTTTAGAGCCGCCAGCTTCACAAAGTGAACATGCTTTTGGAAAAGGCAAAGTAATATGGGGTGGAAAATTGACCACTACTAAAAAAAATACACTGTATCCGGAATATGACTTTACAGCTACACTATTAAAGGAGGCAGGTGTGCCACAAGACTTCGAAGCATCCGGACCGGTTCGTTATAGCCATCGCAGCTTCAATAATATGGATATTTACTTTGTAGCAAATCGAACGAACCGGCTTATGAGTGCATCATGCAAATTCCGCACTGCAAAGGGAACACCGGAACTTTGGGATCCGTTGACAGGCAAAACAAGGATGCTTCCCGAATTTTCTAACAGCAATGGACAAACTACTATTCCATTGCAGTTTGAGTCCTATCAAAGTTTCTTTATTGTATTTGCAAATGGTAAGACCAAAACTTCATCCGGAAAAAAGAACTTCCCTGCTAAGAAGCATGTAGCTACTTTAAACACTTCCTGGAAAGTTTCATTTGATCCAAAATGGGGAGGCCCTGAAAATATTACTTTTGATCATCTGGTTGATTGGACAACCCGTTCTGAAGAAGGAATCAGGTACTATTCAGGAATAGCAGTTTATAGTCAGACCTTTGACCTTCCAGTTACTGGTAATAAGAGTGATAAAAAATTGTACCTTGATTTGGGTGAAGTCAAAAACATGGCCCGTATCAAACTCAACGGCCAGGACCTTGGCGTAGTGTGGACAGATCCCTGGAAAGTAGATATCACCAACGCAGTAAAGCAGAAAAATAATCAACTGGAAATAGAAGTAGCCAACTTATGGCCAAACAGGCTGATTGGTGATGAGCAATTTCCTAATGATGGGGTTAAGAACGGAAAATGGCCTGAATGGCTGCTTAAAGGTGAAAAGCGCACTAGTGGCAGGTTTACTTTTACTACCTACAACCCCTATAAGAAGGATTCTCCTTTATTAAAATCGGGACTTATTGGCCCGGTTACTATTCAGCAAACTGAATTTTAAAGGTGACATAATTTTCAGTGTAACTTCACAAACAAGCTATAGATATTTATGAGACATAGTAGACGGAGGGCGTAATAGTAATCAAAGACACCGTAGTTAAACCTATAAGGTTTTGAAAACCTTATAGGTTATAGGTGCTTATCAGCATAATTACTATCCACTTCAATTCTAACGGGCATAGGTCCTGCATATACCCAAATCATGGCCATGGCTTGTGTGGATTGATTGATAAAGTAGTGAACCCTTCCCCGCGGCTGCATGGCAGTTGCCATATCAGACATAATGTATTTACGGCCTTCTACCAAACAAGCCGCTTTACCTTTAACGATGCATATAGATTCATCGAAATCATGCAGATGAGCCGGCAATCTTCCGCCTTGGTGAAACAGCCCATACCCGCCACTCATGCCGATTCCGGGAATGAGGGAATCATTAAAAAAGTCGATAAATTCAGTTCCGGGTCCGGATGGATAACGGTAAGCAGTAGCTGCACGCGTAACCCTCTCAGGACCCATATGACCATTGAAATTGTCCGGAACATTTTTTGTTACAGTTATTATCTGCTCAACAAGATCACGCTGGGGATGATCAACGGGCATCGCAACGTGAAAAATTGCAGGTTGATCGGATTTATTCTTAATGCAATGTACATAACCCGCAGGGATGGTAACATTATCAAACGGATGTAACGTATAACACCGGTCTTCTACCTCAACACATGCATAACCTGAAAGCAAGGTTATTGATTCGGAATGAGGATGGGTATAAATCGGTAAGATCGCATCTGCCGATGCAAAAGTTACGATTGCAGTAAACAAATTTACAGAGTTAGTATGCCTTCCTACAAGCACTTCACATTTTACACCGGGTGCTAACTCAATCAATTCCCCATCACTAGGCTTACTTATTCTCTCAAAACGATCCGGTTGAAAACCCCCTGGAATATTTTTATTTGATTCTGATCCATTTGAAATTTTTCCAAGAGACAGATCAGGCGTTATTTTCCTGTCACGGCCAAGACTAGCCGAAATCTGGCGAATGCTTTTGATAAGCAACCCAGCATCTAAACCGTAAGCCAGCATTTGATACCCTTCTTTACTTCGTCGTTGAAGGTCTTCTATACCGGTAGTTACGACGCCGCAATTTTTCCCTGCTGCTAACACTTCATTCTTTGCATTGTTCATATGCTCTATAACTTCGGGCACTTCCCATTGTCCTGCGAAACCGGCAGAGGCTGAGTAATCAGCAGGGCCAAAAAAGAAAACATCCGTACCAGGAACTTCGAGTAAGGATTTTATATTATTACCTGCAAGCACCGATTCAATTATCGGTATCACCAGTACAGCATCATTGGCTTCACTTACGTGTTCAACGAAACATTGACCCCAACCAGTGGCACGCTCGGCGCCAATGCCACGGCTACCTGCAGGGGGGTACTTTGAGAATGCTAGTGCACGGATTAGTTCTTCAGAAGTTTCGATGTGCGGGATAACAACTCCATCTGCACCTATATCTAATACTCTTTTAATAAGTCCTTCCTGTAACTCAGCGATGCGAACCAGCACTACTGTTTGACTACGCACCGCACCACGGATATGATTAACAATATCTGCCCAATCCAGATGGCCATGCTCAGCGTCTATAACCACCCAATCCATTCCCGAGGCAACGGCTATCTCAGTAATGCTGGGTGATTCAAGAGTGATCCACAGGCCATACAAGGATTCTTTGCCAGCTAACTTTTGACGGAAGTTTTTGAGGGCTTCGGTTTTCATTGGTGAAGTTTATTAGTGATTAGATGCTGCAAGATGATATTTTTTTTAACGCAGAGAGCACAGAAGAAGAAACACAGAGAATACAATGAGGCGTATGAATTTAAAGTCCTCTGTGTTTCTTCTCTCTGTGCTCTCTGCGTTAAAATTCTTATACAACGGACTGCCTTTTATCGATAAGCGGCCTTTATAATATCCCTTAAGCGAATAGTCTCAGAAAGTGTATCCACCTGGTTGCAGCCTTCCCAGTTTATCCAGATATACTCGAGCCCTATCCAGCCACTATAATCTATTTTTTTTAAATTTTCTATAATCTTCAAATAGTCAATGGTGTTATTGGTCATGGATACCTGCAGTTGCCCTTTCCTTGCACCACGGGCATGAAAGTGGCTTGCGTAAACCAGTAGCGGATCCACCTCTTCCTGAGTATATCCATTACGAATAAAATGCGTGTAATCTAAAGTTAACGTTAAACCGGGAACAGCATCTATCAACGCCTTGGCATCTTCCGGAGTTACAAAAGGAGATCCTACATGCGCTTCCACTCCAAATGAAAGTCCTGAACCGGTAACCTGCTCTAATCGCCAATTCAATTCTTCATAAGCAAGTTTAAGGCTTGCCGTTTTCTCTTCATTATTAAAATACATTCCAGGCAATGTCGTTATATGGTCTGCACTCAATTCTGCAGCATAGTCAATTAATTTTAAGAAGTTGTCCCGTGCATATTGCCTGCGGGTATTATCAGGATGATTGATAGCAAAAAGAGAAAGATCAGTATCCAGTTGCAAGTAAACATCTGTAGCCACCAGGCCACGGTCTTCGAGTTGGGTTTTTAATAATCTTGCTCGTTGATTGATTTGCTGAAATTCGCTTTCAGCGGTTAAATGCGAGCGGCCACTAAAAAGTCCTATATCTACTCCTTCACAATCCAGCATGGCAATCAGGCTTAACACTTTTTCATGAGGTAGCAGGGGAAATGTAAAATCGGCACAGGCAAATTGCAGTTTTTTCATATTGCTGAACCTCCTTTCCATTCTGCAGTTGCCAGGTAACCACCGTCTATAAGTATACTGGTACCGGTAACCCCGAGAGAATCATCACAGCTGAGATAAGCGACCGTGCGAGCTATGTCTAAAGGACTTAAAATACGTCCTGTCGGTACCCGGTTTAATCTTTCCTGCAGTGCCCCGTTTTCACCCATATGTTCTCTTAGCATAGGGGTATCCGTTATACCTGGGCATACTGCATTACAGCGGATGCCATCAGCAGCATAATCAATTGCGATGGATTTCGTAAGCATAAGAACCGCGCCTTTAGAAGCAATGTAACCTGGTGTTCTTGCCTGGCCTACAAAGCTGCTGACTGAACCCATATTTACAATGCAACTTGATTGCTGTTGTTTTAGATAAGGATACGCATATTTAAAGCTGAGGAAAATTGCTTTCAGGTTTATACCCATCTGCCAATCCCATTCTTCACTGCTATACTCATGAAGGGATCTTACTATATTAACCGCAGCATTATTAATCATTACATTGATACCATCAAAACAGTCTATGGTTTTAGCAATGCAATTTTTAACAGAGGCTTCGTTGCTTACATCACACAAAAAAAAAGCGGCTTTGCCACCATTGTTGCAAATGGTTGATGCTACTTTGTTACCGGCTTCTTCTTGAATATCAGCGAGTACTACAGACGCTCCTTCACCGGCAAAGTATTCGGCTATACCCCGGCCGATGCCTTGGGCAGCTCCACTGATCCAAACCACTTTGCCTATAAATCTTTGCATCATTGATATCAATTTTTAAGCAGATAATTTATTATTAAGACTCATTTTTTTAATGGTGGCTTTAAAGGCAATTCAAGCCAGGCAAGACCTATATCACGGCGCATATGGCTTTTATCACCGGATGGGATTTCAGCTGCATTATTACCGTCATATAATATTGCCAGCTTACTACCTACTTTAATAACTGATGGCAATCCGATTATTTTTTTACTCCAGCTGCAGTTTACTGAATCCAACACTACGGCTTTATTGTCAGGGTCCCATTTTTTTAAATCTTTGGTCCAATATACCCAAATAGCATCGGTATATTCCAGCTTATTCCTAATACCTACATGATCCGTAAATACAAACCAGGTTTTGTTAGCCGGCTCATAATAAACGGCTGAATTTTCCACCTGCTCTTCTATAGGTAAAAATGGTGAAGAATCAGGTATCCATGTACTGTCGAGATTCTTTGTACGTGCATAACTTAGTGTGCGCTTTATCACAGGCACATCGGTTGATGCAGCGAACAGCATCAGGTATTCATTATTATGTTTGATTATATTTCCCGGACTTACAGATCCTGCATAATAAGTTCCCGGTTTTGTTTGGATAGGATTGATATCATAACGTTTTTTCCAGGGGCCGCCAGGAGCATTACTTTCTGCTTTTTTTGTTAGATAGGGGAAGGCCGGAATATAATTCGGTGCCGGTGATACATGAGGTGTTCCCATATAGAACATATGCCATTTAACTCCATCAAAGTAAACACTTCCATATGATGCGGACCTTGAATCATTGCTTCCTGGTTTTCCATAATCAAGCACAGGACCTTTAACCTGCCAGTTCAGGAGATTTTTACTTGTTGCAAGGCAAGCCAGCCAGCCTTTTATTCCTGCCCCATCATAATGCATATAATAAGTTCCATGGTGCTCATACACAAAAACATCTCTTGCGCCAAGATAATCGCTGCTATCGGGGCCAGTTCCATATTTTAACACAACACCCTGATCTTTAGCATTAAGCCGGTATTTCGCCATAGGGCGGCCATCACTATACTGAATGACTGTTGTAGCGGGCTTTACCTGAGATCCGGATTGGGAACTAGCTTGGCTGTTAGCAATTATAAATATTGCTGCGACAAAAAATAATTGAGAAATTTTAATGGGCATTAAAGGATTTGTTTTATGAATGATTTTAGAGGCCTTGATTTGCATTACCTTTTCAAATGGAAAAACTATACTGAAAACCAGGCTGGTGGCAAATCCCCTCCTCGGAGGGGACGTTTGAGCCGAAGGCCAAACGGGGGTGGGTATGATCGTGACTTCTTAGCAAATACCACCTGAAACGCTCACAAACAAGTACAAATCATACACCCGTTAGCACCCTGCCCGCATACCCACCCCTGCTACATCCTATGGAAGTAACGTCCCTTCCAAAGGAGGGGATGGAATACTACCATCACTTTAATATATCAACTCAAGAGCTTTTAAAACTTGTTGTCCTAACTTTAGTTATTACACTTTAACTTTTTGAACTACTAAAACCCAATCCTGGTCTTCCACAGGCGATGTTGCTTCGCTATCTCCTGAAGCGTCTGCGGTAAGTGTAAAATCAGCCTGCTTTTCACCACTTACAGGGTTAAACCAGTAGGCTTTGTATTTGCTACCGGCAATGAGCGAACGAAGTTTGATAGTGCCTGATGTAAGAACATAAATTACCCGGAGGCGATCACCGTCAGCAGCACAGAGTGGTGCTAGCTTCGATGAATCACTGGTTACCCAATCAGTTTTCGGTTCCATCTTATTCCATAAAGGTAATGACTCGATTAATTTTTTAGCTAACCCAAGCTGTGTTGAGCCAGGCAATAGCATGGCATCATTCCAGGGAGTTACTCCCCAATTGTTACCACCTGGTGAATTACCATAAGGATGCTCCCGACCATTTACCTGCCATACACCATTTGCTCCATAAGTGTGACCGGCAAAACCTGTGTTAATGGTATGTGACCAGAATGCCTGTCTTGCTGCTGCTGCCGGGAGTGGCTTTGGTATTGCCAATGCTTCATAGCGTGATTCCCCACTCATAACGGGCATGACCGGTTGATCTTTCCAACCTTCCAATGCAAGAGCAGCTTGCTTAGGTCCTGGTGATCCATGACCGCTCTGATGCATATCAAAATCCAATACCGAAGGATCGGTTACAGAAGCCCGTGCCGTTCTGGAGGGGTGCGATGTAACGAGCCGGTGAAACGGATCTGTTTCTCGCATATAGCGCATAATATCTGTCCATTCTTTTTTCTGTTGTTCTTTATCAGCATCTTTATTTTTTGAAAGATAAAATGGCATGGTTGTTTCACCTGCTGCAACCCAAACAACCGGTAAGGTACCCCAGCGTGCAATAATATAACGCCAGTGTTTTTTTAGTTTGTCTTCACCAAGCCATTCAAGGTGATAACCCCATGCTCCTACCACGCAAGGCACAAAGCCCTGTTCAGCGATATACATAATACGTTTATCGGCTGCATCAAAATACTCCGGCCTGATGCGCGAGTAATCACGTTCCCAGGGAAAACCCGCTTCATTTTCACCACGCTCATCAAAGGCCGGCATATCAGGATACAATCCAGCTACAATCTGTATGACATTGAATCCTTTTTTGCTTCTGTCTGCAGCTAGTGCTTTTACATCCTCAGGCCATACCAGTCTTTTTGTAAGTCCCATCCACCAGGTATCTCCAAGCCAGAAAAAAGGAGTTCCATCCGCATAAGCAAAATGACGTTTATCATCGGCTATGCGTAATGCACCATGCTGTAGGAGCGGATTCTTACCTTTATAAGCGAGTACATTTATCTTACCTGTAATGCCGTTCAGTCCTTTGTCATCAGCCTCGGAACATACACTACGAAAGCTATGCGTTCCCAAAATAGCAGATGAGTATCGAACCTTCCACTTGTTATTTCCATCCCAGAAACCGGGTACCTTAAGTACATGGCCTTCGGGGTCGGTAAACACGGCATCCAGTGTAATCTGGTTGAAAGGATCAGGATAATTACGTGTAGCGGTGAACGTTAACTCAACCATCCTATTTGCCTGTGTCTTCAGTACAGTATCTTTTATCATCGCCTGTAATGAATTCCCTGATGAAAGTAGTAAGAATAATACAGCTGTATTCATCAAAACAAATACAAGCACCTTTCCGGCAAATTTTTGTATCAGCTGTAATTTTCTTCTGGAAGGATAGTATTTAATCATAATAAAAAGAAGTAGAGTTTAATTTTTAAAATTGATTAATTCGATAATTCTGTCATTAAGTTAAGGAATTTGGAGTGTAATAGGGATACGTTCCCCTCCTTTTTTAAGGTGGGGAACGTTACTAAACGGTGCGAAGCACGTTTAGCAACGGGGGTGGTTATTGACTGTGAATAATATTTAACTTGCACGCGATGAGCGTCTCTGACCAAAGCTTATCATCAATCACAGCCACCAACCACCCCCGTTTGAAAACGTGCTTCGCATCGCTTTCAAAGCTGCTCATTAAATCCTTAACTTAATGACATTGCCCTTCGGGGTTATATAACTTCTTTATTATCTTTGATCCCCTACATTACACATACCTCATACCTCATACCTCATACCTCATACCTCATACCTCATACCTCATACCTCATACCTCATACCTCATACCTCATACCTCATACCTCATACCTCATACCTCATACCTCATACCTCATACCTC
>JAABUS010001773.1_pt1 | contig 44792 bp, 57 predicted proteins | sample 5560161 | NCBI WGS metagenome assembly JAABUS01 (sample SAMN10711885, study PRJNA513376) | rock metagenome | isolation source: Antarctica rocks | place: Antarctica: Victoria Land, Trio Nunatak nord | collected 2016-01-04
CTGCCCCTGCAGCAGTGCTCTCTTGAACTAGCATGCAGTATAGCCGAATGTATTAAAAGGAGAGGGAGGGTTGGGAGGTGGGTGGGTGGGTTGGGGGGTGGGGCAGGTGAGAGAGAGGTGGGTGGGGTGGGAAAGCAGGCAGGGGAAACTGCTTGTGAGGTCATTCCCAAGACCAGCTTGTTTGAGCAGATCATGTCAGCAGTCATGATACTGCAAGGCTCTGCATGCTCCCAAGTTGACAGCATGGTGGTGTTGGCAAGGTGAATCAGCACAGCCATCATGCATTATGTGAGCGCCTGTACTCAACAGGCAGATGAGTCAAGCTCTTAGGGTTTGTGGTCCAGGGTTCACTATTGTGCAGAAGATGGAGAACAAGCGAGTGCGCAAATGAGTGACTTGGCACAAACAGGTGGGTGCGCAAATGAGTGACTTGGCACAAACAGGTGGGTGCGCAAATGAGTGACTTGGCACAGTATACTTACCAGATTCTTGTGTGCAGACTGACCAACAAGCCAACAACAACCTCAGCGCTCACGTTTACAACCCAAAGACATGAACATGAAAGCTGTGTCACATGAAGAGTCTGCACGTGAGTACACTGATGCTACTGCCTGAACCTGATATGACAGACTATGACATACAGAACCTGGTATGACATACAGAACCATTTCAGCAAAGAGACAGTACCATTCAGGCTTAATAGAGAAGGAAAAGAAGACAGCGCCGGTGCAGAGGCAGGGCGGGGAGGCGGGATTGGTTGGAGGGGAGGGGGGGCCTGATGATGAGAAAATGGAATTGAACCGGGGTAAGCTGCAATGGAATGCAGCAGGGTGGGGGGAGGGGTGGGTGTGGGTGCTGAATCATGGCATCAAATGCAAGGGACACTATCAGCAATTAGGGCTTTGGGGGGTCACCTGTCAGGGTTTTCTGCAGCTTGTGTCTGTTGTTGGCACTCTCCAGCAAGCCTCTCAAAGAAATGATAATGTCTTCAAAGCGCGGCCGTTTGGACGCGTCCTCAGTCCAACAGTCCTGAAAACAATCACAAAGCAGAATGTTGGGTCAGAGTTGGGACCACATCTGCATGTCGACAAATGCATGTGCGCGTGTGTCTGCAACCTGAGAGCTTACCAGAACAGTGGGACAGGGTCTGATATTAGAGGGGGGAAGCCCTCATGGTAGCCCCTCACATTGTTCACACAAAACACACAAACAAATCAATCATTTACACATTGCTAACGCATGACTCATGTATATGAGCTGCATCTGTTATTAACTAATGGATTATAGTATGTCCACAGCTTTGTATGAGCATGATAGAATACCTGCATGAGACCGATGTAGTCCTCAATCCCTGGGAGGGGTTGCCCCGGGAGGCTGTCCAGGGGGGGGATCTCGGGCCTGTCACGCTGCTGAGTCAGCATCAACATGATCTGCAGCCCATTACGTTATGATCAGTCACATCAACAGTGATATCAATGTCATGTCATGCCAGGTACAGATAGGATCTGCAGATGCCTGAGTGACAGCATTGCTGACTCAGCAAGGATTGAACAGACAAAGCAGCATGAACTGAAAGGGTGTGTCCAAATCGAGTGCACAAAATGGACTCGCGACCTATACTGCAAACTGGAGCCTGTTTCGCTCACATGTACCAGTCAAGCAAAGCCTCTGTGCTCAGTGTGTTGGCAGAAACGACTGTCTGTCCCACCCTTGTGTAGCAATTTACCTGGAAAGGATTCAGATCATCCCAGGGCAGTCGCCAGGTCATCATCTCCCACAGGATGATCCCAAATGAGTACACATCAGCCGCCTTGCTGTAGTCATGCTTGGAGACCACCTGCATTAGTCACATACCTTGCAACACATGCTGACAGCCAACCCCAGCGTTATGTCTCATCGGTGTTTACTGTTAGGGTTTTGAGGAAATTAGGGTTTTGAAAAAACCCTAAAGATTCCAAACTTTTAATTTTATTAGGGTTGTTGGATAGGTTGTAGGGGCTAGGGGTATAGCGCTTGTTGTATTTTGGGATTTTAGGGTCTGAGAACCGATGAGATACAATGCTGGGCGATGGCCAATGCTTGACCAAGCCCCAGCTGCATGCAGAGACCATGCAAGAGTGCCAGCTGGCAGTGCCAGCTTTGTGAGCAAGCTGTGTGGGTTGGAGTCCTGCTGCCCAATTGATTGTGGCCCAATTGATTGTGGCCCAATTTGTTGTGGCCCAATTTGTTGTGGCCCAATTCATTGTGGCCCAATTCGTTGTGGCCCAATTCATTGTGGAATGAGTCATTGATGTCAGTCTGTTTTGAAAGCTTCAAACTGACGTTTTCAGCCGCATTGGGAGCCTATTGACACGTGCCTGAAACATTGGCAAAGGGTTTGATGATCCTGCTACTGAAAGACTGCGGCATGACGTCTCCCAAAGCTGTCATAGAGATTAGTGACTAAGATCTGAACAGTTGTTAAGTCTGACTCAGGGCACACCGACACACGGCATTATTGGCACGCAGACTGCCAGAACACAGCTTGTGCAGGCAGCAATTCAGGACTGCACATGCCTGAATCTACTGAGTAACAGGTCTCAAGTGGTATAAGAACAGACAGCACCATGTTGGGTGTGTCACCTCTGAGGCCAGCCAAAGCTGTCAACACTGTCGCATCAGTACACCTTGCAATTGGAATGTCATTGACTATTGATAGCACTATGATCTTGCATTTGTTTTATTCTTGTCATTACCAATAACCATAATTTCAGTAAAGATTATTAGTATCGACACGTTGACGTTATCATTGTTGCTGTATAGGCACCTCTGGGGCAGTCCAGTATAACACTTGGCTTCTCATCAAATTGATGCCAAAAACTGTAGTCTTTCCTTTTCTTTCTTAATTTATTGTTGATTTAATTATCGATTTTATTCTTAGTTCCTTTCTACTTGTTACCTCTGGAGCCAGCCAGCGGGGGTTGTTGGCCAGCATGGAGGTGACAGAAGCATTGGATGAGCCACTCTTGACCATGCGGCTCAGGTTGAAGTCAGTGACCTTGACCCTCCAGTGGCGGTCCACCAGCATGTTAGGGGACTTGAGGTCTCTGTGCAGAATTGGCGGCTTGTGAGAATGCAGCTGCAGCACCCCCTGTGCGGCAACAACATGCTTAGAATTCTGTGCAGGATTGGCGGAGTGTGAGAATGCAGTTGCAGCACCCCCTGTGTGGCAATGACAGGCTTAGAAGTCTGTGCAGGATCGGCGGCTTGTGAGAATGCAGCTGCAGCACCCCCTGTGCAGCAATGACAGGGTTAGATCTCAATGCAGGGTTAAAACTTTTGTGACAATGCAGTTGCAGCACCTCCTGTACGGCCAAAACACATGCTTAGATCTCTGTGCAGGATCGGCGGCTTGTGAGAATGCAGCTGCAGCAAACACCTGCTTAGATCTCTGCGCAGGGTTGAAACAGCTGTGAGAATGCAGTTGCAGCACCTCCTGTACGGCCAAATCACATGCTTAGACCTCTGTGCAGGGTTGGGACATGTGTGAGACAGCAGTTGCAGCACCTCCTGTGCAACAATGACAGGCTTAGACCTCTGTGCAGGTTAGACCGCTTGTGAGAGTGCAACTGCAGCACCCGCTGTGCAGCAAAGACATGCTCATACAAAGCAGCTCTAGCAAGCCTTCTGCTTACTTGGCAGCATTGAGGATCACGATGATGTGCCTGAAACGAGTTCAGCTGCTAGGTCAAAGCTCACATACTTGCCAAGGCAGATATGGTGCACAGTGTAACAGACACAGACAGAGTGGGCTAGGAGTAAGTGGGACAAGCAATTGTTTCAAATGTACAGCAAGCCTGTGAGTAATGACAGAGCCCCGGGCATGATCACATGGATGCTTGGGGGACATCTCTTGTGGCAAATGAGGACCCAGGAAACTTCCAAGTTGCACTGATTGTGGACCACCAAACAAATATTCTCGACTGGTTTCTTGTCTATGACAATGGTCATCATGTTCCGCGAAAAGTCTTAGTCTCAAGGCAGCAGTGAGTATAGCTCTGGGCTGCCGCCTTAGGAGGCTCCCGTTATGATCGCTGCAAAGCGTTAACTTTCCATGTTTTTTTGTCTTGCTGGTTTTTTTTGCCGGTTCTTGCCGGTTTTTGCCGGTTTTTTTCGCCAGGTTTTTTCCTTTCTGGCAGTGAGTACCTTGGCGGCATCCAGGGCCATGCTGATCCGTCTGGACCAGTCCAGCTGTTGGGCAAAGGCTGGAGCGCCTCGGGCCTTCTTCAGCACATCATACAGGGACCCCCTTGCACAGAACTCTGTGACGATGCAAGGAGGCTCCAGACACAAGCCCATGAACATAACCACATTCGGATGCCGCAGAGCAGCCATGATTGACACCTGCAGAAGCAAACGCTCTTTTCAATCTCGATACGTCTATGTCAATTCAGAAACGTCACTCCTTCACTGGAAGTTTAGACTCATAAACGTCTGGGGACAGTAGAAACATTGTGTGGATGTTTTAGCTATGAGGCGAGAGCACAGCCATGCAAGGAAACGTGAGACAGCATTGTTGGTCAGAAGCTGCAGGGCTGCTGGCTCCCTGTGCAGGAAATGCTTTGAGACCATTGAGTACATATGCCAGCTTGGACGTATGCACAGACTTGGTGAACTAATGAGAGAGCAATTGGGTTGTTGTGTAGTCTTTGGTTCTGAGGATGACAGCACTTCACATGTCAGTCATGTAACCAGCATGTTGGATGATGCCAGATCAGGTCTTATTGCATCAGCCATCCCCACGAGGCGCCATTCAGACTCCCAACAATCACAACAGGTCAACAACAAGGCGTCCTGAGAGCGGTGCAAGAGTAGACAATGAGTAGACAAGAGTAGACATGGTAAGGCAAGAGTAGACAGGAGTAGACACCAGTGGACAAGAGTAGACAAGAGTAGACAGTGAGTAAACAGTGAGTAGACAAGAGTAGACAGTGGGTAGACAAGAGTAGATGAGGTAAGGCAAGAGTACACAAGAGTAGACAGTAAGTAGACAAGAGTAGACGAGGTAAGGCAAGACAGAGCAGCTTGCACATACCTCTCGCTCCAGAGTTCGTAGTGCCTCTTGTCTCTCCTCAGATGGCACCACTTCAGAGTCCGCACCAATGCTAGACACACCATCATCATCATCATCATCACTTCCCCACCCATGGGAATCTGAATCTACGAGCTTCAGCCCTGCTGCCTTAGTGACCTTTTCACCCCCCTGGCGCGGAGGGGGCCCATTGCCCTCCCAGGTCTCCATGTTAGAGGGGTCTTGGGGGTGCACCCCCTCATAACATGACAGATTCTGCATTTCTGTCAGCACTTTGACAGCCACATCTGTTTCCTGCCACTTGCCTAGGTACACCTGCACAAATATTGACATTGTCATTCACTTTGGTCATACCATGCAACCTGTTGCTTAGCCTACGCACCCATGCACTCCATAAAACCACACAGGAGAGTCGAATGTCTCACATGATGAGAACCTAGCAGCCATACAATTGTTGTGCTCGTTGAGGGATTTGGAAGGTGCGCACAGAATGTCTTCTGACTTTGCCCCTCAGAGCAGCATGTCCACGAAAACCATCTCTTGTGTCTGAATGCAGCCACACTCAGATTGTGTGATGCCTTGGTGCAGGGATTGTGTGATGCCACACTCAGATTGTGTGATGCCTTGGCGCAGAGATTGTGTGATGCCTTGGTGCTGACGTGATGCGCAGAACAGGTTGCTCTGAGGTGACCAGGCTTGTCTTGCACGTACCTAGCTCATGATGAGCTAGAAAGTATCATTGTTTGGTCATTACTTTTATTGTTGACGATGTTGTTATGATTGTCATTTGTACTAGTATTAGTATTAGTATTGTTTTTATTGATATTATTTTTTCTCGTTGTTGTAGTTGTAACTGTAATTGACGTTGTGATTTTCACTACTGTTTATCATTGTTGTGCTGCTGACCTGCCCAATAGACCCATCACCAATCTTGCGCTTGATCTCAAGCTGGCTGTAGTCGATGATGGGGCAGTTCATGCTTTCCACTGAGGCCAGAGTGTCAAGACCCAGCTTGCTCTTGGTGCGCCGCATGTGCTGGCCAGCGGTGGCCACAGCCGGGGCTGAAGAGTCTGGCTCAGGCTGGGAGTCTGCTGAGATTTGCTCTAGGCCCTGACGCAGATTCGCGTGGCTCTGGCTACGTGGCATGCCTTGAGGCGCAACATTGACCTGTTCTATGCCCTGTAGGGCAGCAGTGCGGTTGATTGATTGATTGATTGATTGATTGATTGATTGATTGATTTTCCACCTGTGCCAGCCTTTGCTCTCGCATTAGCCAGGTCAGGTATCAGGTGTGCCTCACCCCGATTCAGAAGGCCATACATCAGGCTTATTGTTATCGCCAAAGGGTATGCAGTCGAGGTGGCAAGCACCGCGCTGCATATCAACCTGTACCTACTGAAACCGCCGTCAATCCAAAGACCAAGTTCCAAAAACCTGGAATCAAACTGCCAACCGAAAGCCTGAGAGGCGAATCGCTTATTCCATAGGCTAGGTGGACCTATTGGGGTGCAATGCGGTGAGCTGGAATAGGTGGTAATATGGCAATCAGCACAGAAGCAACAGCGTGCATTGATGTACCCCAAATCAGACTGAAACACTTCATGCCCTCAGTGACTTTGACCAGCCCGTGTTTTGTGCCCGCCGCTAGGCAAACAAAATCCTTTTAGTGAGTTGAGGGTGACTGTTCTTGAGCAGTCATTGCAGAAAAGGGATGCATGTGTTTTAAGTGCACATCCTGCTGTGACAAGGACTCGGGGTCATGATTTTGAGTTGCATGCACACATGCACACACACATTCTGACATAACCCAAGCTTGGTGCTGGACAATACACAGTCTAGACTAAATAAAATGAGCACATAACTACTGATTATCTTACCTGCAGCATGCTCAATGAGCTGTGGTCCAGGTTTGGTGGGCCACCGCTGCTCTTCACACTCTGCAAACCGCAGCCACTGCCCCCGCTGGCACCACCACTGCTACCATGTGACTGTACCACATGGGCCTCATGTGTCCGAGACTCAGATGGGCTATGGCTAATGCTCTGATGAGTAAGTATGCTGTCCCTTGTGACTCGGGAGTGTGAGTGACTCAACGCTTGGCCCGAGGAGGCAAGCGCGGACTCAGGCATGGTCAGAGAATCCTGCCGAGAGGAGGTGGGATAACTGAACGGGTCTGAGGCACGTGACTCGAGTCTAAGAAGCTGACTCGCTCCCCTGTGAGTCGAGCCAGCTGGGCTGGAGTGAGCCATGCTTTGCTCGGAAGTAGTACTTCCTCTTCTTGGCAGCAGCGCATTGACTGAATGGTAAAAGGCGCTGAGCTGTGCTGCACTGGGTGAGCCCTCACCTTGCTGCCCCTGGACCACAACAAAGTTTGATCCTTCAAGGGTGATGACCATGAGGGGAAGGAGGAGTAGATGGGCAAACACCGCTGTGGAAACACCCATCACTTGCTATGCAGCACACCTTTCTCCTGATTCTGCACGTCTTTCAATATGGAAACGACACTGACTGCAGGTCACGTGTTGCATCTACACCCAAACAACATGAATCAGGCAACAAGGATCATGAGGCATACAAACTGCTCATACAACAATTGTGATTTGCAAACCACACTGGCTGATTTGAATTGCAAGGCCCATTGGCAGCCTGCATGATGATACAAGGCAGTGTCTTACTCACCTGAGGAATGCTTGAGTACTCAGCAATGGGAGGCGGCGGTCCAGCTCTCGCCGGCTCAGGCTGACTCGCCTCAGGCTGAATTGACTCAGCGTGAGCTGCAGCAATGGCTGCTGCATTTTGGAAGTCAACATCATCTGTGAAAGAAACCCTGCAGGTGGTCCAAGTCTCAGCATTCATCCGTTACTTCATTCATCCGTTCTTTCATTTGAAGAAGATTCATGCATTCCTTCGTTCAGTCGTATGTTTGCTCATCCGCTTGTTTGTTCTCTTCATGATCCTTTTTTCAGTCATTTGCTCACTCATTCACTCACTCACTCACTCACTCACTCACTCACTCACTCACTCACTCACTCACTCACTCACTCACACACACATCCATTCACTCGTTTGTTACATGTCTTCCCCTAGGGTCAGGTGCGTGCAATCCTGAGTAGCTCCTTGCATTAGGTCCTGCTCTGGCTCACGTCGCAGCCACATCTACACTGAGATCTTGTGGAGCAGCAATGTGACACAGCCAAATCTACACTCAGATTTTGTGGAGCAGCCTTGCCAAATGAGCTCTGGCAGTGGCAGAGACTCAAGCAGGCAGCGTTAACCCAACAGGACGCATCTTCAGCCCAACAGAGGCAGTGTCTGCCCAACAAAAGAGTGAGCTCACAAGCTGTGTCTGCACAGTCTTTGAAACATGTACTGAATTCAGCATCGCATGCAGCCTGTTGCTGCTTGACGCAATGCAAGAACTATGTTCTGCACAGTAGCATCCATGAAGTCAATCAATCCATCCAATCAGTGGACTGCTGTTAATGCCTTGCTGCTCACAAGTAGCACACAGCAGACTCCTGACAGCCAGCACAAGAGATGATGTCTTGTGACAGCTGTGTAATGCATGTGTCCAAGCTCTTGTGTGTTCACTGCAGTGACTTGGGGAGCCTTGTAGACAAATACCTGCGCTGCAGCCTCTTGTCATCCTCGGCATGAGAGTGCCATGTGGACCAGTGTGTGGCCTGCTGACGGGCCAGCTGCTCCTTACTCATGCACCGCACCATCTCACGAGGTTGCTGCTGTGCTTGCTGAGGATCAGCTGATGGTCTGTGCACGAACTCGCCTGACCGTCGCTGTGCATCAGCAAAGCACGATGGTCTGTGCACAAACTCGCCTGACCGCCGCTGTGCATCAGCAAAGCACGATGGTCTGTGCACAAATTCGCCAGACCGCCGCTGTGCATCAGCAAAAATTCCCTGGGCGGCTTCCCCTGTTTGCTGTGATATGGACTCAGGATCCGTGGATTTCATGTAGACAGACTCACCAGAGTTCTGCATGAGAGGATACTGAAGGTCATGACTCTGAGCTGAGGCAAAGTCGTGTGCTGTACCCGATGAGTATACAGACCCAGCTCTGTGACTCTGAGAGTATTCATACGACTCTCGCTGTGAGTGTTGAGGCTCAGTGCTCGGCCCTCGGAGGAGGTCAGGCAACTCCGGACGAGAGTGTTGGCGTTGATACAGGACCTGCTCTATAGGGCTGAGGGCAGCATGCTCCACAAGCCTGGGGCTGTTCAACATGCCCTGCTGTGTGAGAGGAAAACCTCCTGGAGACGCCTCTGCAATGCCCTGATACCCTTTAGGTGGGTTTTCTGCACCCCCTTGATACCCCAAGGGTGACCGGGCAGGCACCCCAGGCTGGTGGGCAGCCAGAGGCAAATCATTAGAGTCAGCATGTGACAGATTGAGGAGATGGACAACCTCTTTCAGCACGCCTGGCGCATCATGTGAGCTAATGAGATCACCTATAGTGCAATCACATGCATTGGTCAAAAAAGGATCCCAACAGACTAGCTATGAATACATGAACGCGCTCATGGGGATCATGTGCACAGTGACAGAGGCCTAAGGTGCATGTGCATAAGGTTTGCACAGCCGTTGTCTGAACTTCATCAGTGATGCATTGCTGCACGGCATGCACTCTCTGGCTGCTGTCCCATACCCTGTTGCAGAAAGCAAGGTACTGACGGTGGTCATGGGCATTGTGCATGCTGTGTGATGAGCATGATAGGACACTGCCCACATGTGCATGTGCACATTCGCTTCAGCATCTACACACTGACACGCACCTCTTTGCAGTGCAGCCAATCCTGGTGACAGTCTGTGTCCCTGTGCTTCTTCTTCCTGGGCAAGTTGCTGACCCATTGCCCCCAGGGCCTTTTCAACAGCCTTAGCAGAGCGGGGTGTGAAGAAACGCTCCAGGTGCGACATGTGCTGGCGTGTGTCTGTAGCGCCAGCTGACGCCACAGTCTCCTGATATCTGCGCCACCCAAAAAGGTAACAGTAGGCTTTGACGTTATGTATGCATCTCTAGCCCAACAAGCACAGCATGGAAACAAGAGGCGGCAGCAGATAGTCTGTCTCCACAACATGTATGTGCCAGTACAAATGTAGGAGTATATATATATATCTCTATATGTGTGCATACTCCTATATGTGTGTATACTCCTACATGTATATATGTGTATATATCATTATGCATGTACTGCTTTGTATCAATGTGCACGTATCCATATGTGTTGATATGTATGAGCGCATTATATGCGTGCATACCTGGCGGCCAGCTGGAGGCCTGCAGTATGCGCTGCACTTCTGAGCTCTGCCTCAGGCCACACCATGATACTGCCATGAGCCCCAACACTGACCAGCCCTGAATCCCCCGCCACACACATTTGCAGCCCGCTTCTGTGGGCTTCAAGGCAAGTGGACGCCAAAGGAAGCAGATGCAGAGCTTGCCCTTCGCCTGCCTGCTGGGAAGGCAGAGGTTGCCCTTCACCTGCCTGCTGGGTACGCAGGGCCTGCAGCTCTGCTGACTGGTCTGGCATGACGCAGAGCATGATCTGGCCATTGGCATGAGCCGAGCAGACTACTTGTAGCTGCGGCAGGACAACCAAGGACTTGACAGGGCTGTCACCCATAGCCCTTATGACGGCTAGGGCTTGCAGCAGGTTCTGCTGTGATCCCTGCCAGAGTTTCAGGTGCCCACTGACATGGCCTGTCAAAAGCTGCCAGGTGGCCGCGTCTGTTTGTTTCTGACCAGGCGTTGTAGAAGACAGGCGAGTCAGCTGCTGCCAGGTGGCAGCTTCTGAGGGTTTCTGACTAGGTAGGGGGAACGAAGATGATGGTAGTGGTTGGTATTTTACAGAATCTGGAATTGGGCTGATGCAGGTGACAGCCCCTGCACGCACAAACAGACTTCACCAGAACATGGTGCAGACATGCCGAATGGTAATGTCAAGCTTAATGATGACATGACAGAGAGAGCATGGATGGCTGTGTGCAATTTCATTGGTTGCGAATCAGTGCACTGTGCCATGAAGCGTGGCCTTTTGTTGCATGAGTGGGGCGTGCCAGATACATGAGCAGTCAAGGCAAGTGTACAGTCCGCACATGTACACATAGCATCCGGTGCGAAATTGCGGCCATTGCACAGCTTTTAGTGCAAGAAGTGAACGGTGCCTTAGTCACAGCAATGGTCTGCTGGTGTTCTCACCCAAGTCATTGCAGGCATGACTCATCAGCAGCTCCCCGTCAAGAGACCATTCCTGCAGACAATCGCTGGCCTTGGCTTGCATGCTGATCACCACCCGACCTCCCACAACAGCGACAGCCTGCACTGGCGAGGCTTGACTCCCGTGTGCTGCTGTAAGCATAGATGGTAGATCACCAAGTTCATTTTGGAGTGTGGGGAGTTGCCTGGGAGTCTGCCCTGTTGCAGGCACCTGCCCCTGGCTCTGTTCCAGCCTAGGTAACTCAGCAGGACTCATGGAGCTGGATTGGTTTCTAGGGGTGGCTTTGTGGGTCAGAAGGGTTGACGCATGCATCAGCTCAGCAGACATGGTCCTGCAAGGAGGGTGACTGGGGGGTCGAGCCATGGGGTGTGACCCTCGCCCGAGCAGAGGAAGACTGGAAAGGGGCTGCCCAGTGAAGTGTCCGCTGGATTGCCTACTGGGCTGCCTACTGAAAGGGGTAGAGAGGGGACTGACGGCTAACGGGTTGCTCCCTTCTAGCGCTGTTCTGGCTGAGGCTGATGCTGCAGCTGGCTGAGGCAGCTGACGTTCATTACTAAGGGCAAGCTCCACTGCAGCATCAGCACCGTGGTATGATGATGCAGATGAGGAAAGTGTGAGGCGAGGCTTCTGCGCAAAAGGAGTGGTCAGCTGAGGCTGAGTCGCAACAGGGTCTAGGGGTGCAGGGGTAGCAGCAGTCACATGGCTTGTGCCATGGACTTGTGCTAACTGTAGGGTCTGGACTACATCCGTGTAGTAATTGAGGCCCGTGTCCGACTTCTGGGCAGTGAGGCGCAGCTGACTAACCCTGCCCCTGTCTGTGCCCACCCACATGCTTTCTGAATCAGCTGTGATGACCCTGAAGCGCAGAGGAGTTTGTTCCTGCTACTTTCCAGCATCACCAAAATGGCAATCCTGACTGCGACTTGCAATGCTGTTTGTCTTTTCAGACAAGTGCAAAGTGTGACAGAAGCAGTGAACTGTGTAGCAGGGAGATGTATAGCAGGTGAGTACACCACCCACTGCCACGCACAGCTGGTGATGCTGCACTATGGCAAAAGGAGCATAGTCTGTGTCGGCCCACCTGATATCCGCAGGTGCCATGTGCAAACCCTGGCACAGGCATGCACGGCGATCAGCGTCCCATACTTGCAGCATGCCGCCCTTGAAGCCCATCCACACATAGCCCTGGCTGTCGACTTGCATGCATGTCACAGCTGGCACCAGACCGCTTTGGAAGCTTTGCAGCTCGCTGGTGGTGGTTGTCGCCAAGTCATGTGCAAACAGCTTGCTGCTGGTCGAGCTTGTGAGACACCACCAGATCTGTGCCAAGATAATCACTATACTATATTTGTATATAAACCCTAGAATATGCATGATGTTTGTATAGTATACTGTCATCAATACAGAAACTGTGCATTCATGCTTTCATTAACTGTGTCATGAGTACTTGAGCATGCCGTGGCAATTTCACAGTACGCTGCTACTTGCCATAGCTGCTGCGTCAAGCGCAAACTCACTGCTGATGCTCACACCCTAAGCCATCATTGCATTTTTTTGGGCAGTCATGCAGCACCTGACTACTCTACATTGCGCATCGCTGTGCCAGAACATGTTGCCAAGCTGCAACATGAGACTGTACCTGCCCAGAGGTGTTTGCAGAGTCATTCTTGCCCTGCGTATGGCCCACATACAGCACAGACTGCACGGCGTGGCAGTGACAACCACGCCGCAGCCTGCTCCTTGTCAGGAGGCCTGTGTTTGCCAGTTGGAGGCTGGTTGCTGGTTCCAGCCTGCTGTTTGCATGGATCCTGCAGACAAAGACAACTAAATCACAACACAAACCTTGCAAATGCCTGGATGATTTAGGCCTACAGGTTGTAATGCACGTACACACCGCCTATGCCTAGACCTTGGACTGTTAGTACTGGGTACAAGAAGTGATTTGAGCGATGTGCTTGTCCGGACTTCTGTTTTGACTTTTAGAGTTACCAGAAGAGCATTGCATGCCAGCTGTGCCGTACTGTAAACATGCTACATAAGCAGCATGCCACATGTCTGCAGAAAATGCTACCATGCAATGACAGACATAAGGTGTTTTGCTAGATCTGCAATATAATGTTGCTCTTCTGACCATGCTTGCTTGCCATATGCAGTCACTTATGCCGCTATACAGGCAGAGCATCACCTCATGTCTTGCTGAACATCGACTGGCTTGCTGCTGTTCTGCAGAGTCCACGCCTGTTTTGTCAGCTGCTCAAGACGCTCCACAATATGACTAAACTTGGCTTCAATAGCGCTGCGCCTGGCCAAGCTAGCATACTTCCTTATGCCAGACTGGCTGCCATATACCTGCCATAGCAACGTGACAGGCTGAATTTTCTGGGTGCATGCAAACAACAGCGTGCAGCCTATGTTTCCAGCTGCAGTTTCTGCTTCTTGTATTTGCGCTACAGGAGCAGATGAGACACTTTCAATTCACCAAGATTTGTGATGAGCCATCAGCACCCATGTATGCTGTTGCACGCCATTACTTAATTGCATGCTGGTGACAGGCAGCTGTCATGCGCATCGGCATATGGGTTTGGTGGCCATGCAAGCTTGAATTTGCTACTAGGGAAGGTCTGTGGTCCCTTTGAGCAGCCAAGGACACAAGGTCTGTGGTCCCCTGTGAGCAGCCAAGGACACAGAAGCAATTGCTTGCGTGCAATGGCAGCAGCAATCAGGATGGGCAGCTGACTGCTCTGCTGCTAGTGGCTACTGCTGCTAAGGGCGCTGCACAAGAGCCGATGCCGCCTCATGGGGTAGGACCTTGGTCTCAGCAGGATTTGTCAGTCTATGCTAGCAACCATCCGGTTATGCCTTGTACAGTAGACCTATCACGACCAAATAAAATGAAATGAGCAGCTGACCTGCACACGCTGCTGGGCTAGCTCAATGGCAGCGGTGACTGCTGCACACAGCCGCTGCAACTCTTGTGCAGCTCCCGTGTGAAGAGTGCCACTGTACACAGCTTGTTCCAGGGCTAATGCCGCCCCTAAAGCAGCTCCTAGCACTGAGCAACATTTCTCCCTGTATGCCCTTGCTTGCTTGATGCACATGCGCAGAGTGTGGACAGCTTCTTTGCATTCCTGAATCCACTCAAGATAACGGGCAAAAATCCTGTCTGCTGGCGCCTCAGTTGTCACTGCAGTCAATAGTAGGTCACTCAGTGAGGCAGGTGGAAGAACAGGTACATGAGAGGAGCATTAATACCGCTTGTTGGCACCCCGTGAAGTTTGTCTGCAGGAGGATATATGTAAATTGTACAGGCTACATTTGAGCACACGTGGGTAGACGCGCTTGGTGAATCACAGAATGTGACAGCATAGTGTACACAGCAAGACAAGTACAACATGTGTGCAAGGCACTTGCCTGCATGTCTACTTGCATGGCCAGCTACTGCAGCCATCCCCCAAAGCAGAACTGCAAGCTGTGTAGCTGTAACCTGTGGGAAACAGCTCAAGCTTACCAAGCTGGGATAACAGCAAGGCCATGCAGATCTGGATGCGACTGAAAGACGATAGACTAACATTCGCTACAGCAAACGGAAGTCAGTCTGTGATGCCGATCGTGACAGCAGCCTTACCGTGACGTCCAAAAGCAATCAAGATTTCTGCCACTGCGGCGCCAGTTTGGCTTCCTTCGGAAGCGTCAACGGAGTCACAGATGCATAGGGAAAACAGAGTAACGTCAGGAGCTAGAACAAGTTGCTTCTACGGAACCAATATCAAAATAACCGCAGTTGTCCGTGTTTCGTGCGTTAAACGTGTAACATAAAGGTTGCGATCCCGGCAGGTTACTGCTGAGTCTCATCGCTGCACATCCTGCGGCGAGCTCCCCGGCAAGCCTCCCCAGCCTCAAACACTGCAGCACGTCCTGCAGACCTGTCCCAGATGTAAGATCTAATTGAGGGAATTTGCTGATGCCAGCAGTTGACCGAAAAGTCTCCGAAATGCAAGGGGCGGTGATGACATTGCACGGAGGCACGGAGGCACGGAGGCACGGAAGCACGGAGGCACGGTCGGCCTGGCTAGCTCAAAGACTTGTAAAATCCCTGACTGACTGGCTAATCTGCTGCACAACTTGTGCACTGACGATCGCAAGCTTGTACTCCAGCTCTTCGATTGCTTGCAAAATTTCAAGTACATCCCGTCTGCCTTAAGTCTCGTGCAAGTGTAGCATGTCGGCTTGGTCACCCTTCGTTTGCTAACTCAAGCAACGATATATAGATAACGCAACTTCACACTGATCTCTGAGCTTAGAGTGACGCAGCAAAATTGGCTTCACAATGCGGGATTATTGTTGTAATCGGAAGATTGTTGATGCTGCTACAAGTACACCGTGCAATCAAGCCACATCTCCCTTCGGAACCTCGCACAGCAGTATGCTACCGAGGTCGTGAAAGTGGATGTTGATGAAGCGCTTGAGGAGCTTTTCATCAGCGTTCACTTTCACGATCCCGGCAGCATACTGCTGTTCGAGGATGTTCGAGCCTGCAGCTTAGTGCCGAGCTTACAGATACCTTTGCAAGGACTGACTTTGATGCGCACTCAGCTTTGACAGTACCTGGCGTGTGAAGGTTATCTGTGCACTCTCTCAGCCGTGTCTGTGGTGTGAGACTCTGGTGTTGACCTTTGTGTTGGCTGCCCAGCTATCTGCATGTTGTCAAGGATGCATGCAGCCTCTCAGCCTTTTGTTTGATGGCCCATGCTTTTGCATGCCGACAACAGTTGTTGCATCATTGCTTCCAGGCCGTGCCTGCTTAGTTCTGCTGTCTGCACCAATTGCTGTGTCCAAGGTAAAGTGTCTTGTATTGGGTGCTTTTCCACTCTTCAAACATACTCCTCAGAATGTTTGGCTTGCTGCTTGTCAACTCAATTGTCTGGCATGAATTTAAAGAACCAACCACTCCATTTTGCTTAAAGGTGCAGGTCAAATCACATTTTCTGATCCAACCTTGGACGGGCATTTTGCCTCAGCACCAGACTGTTCAAATAGCGAAAATCTTACACCAGCTAAAGCTCAGCTACAGACCATCATCAGGCGTGAGAAACCAAGGGTACAGTCTTTGATACAGAGCCATTTGACCAGCCGATTTTGGTGTGAATAACAGTTGCCAGCAAGGCAAGCCAACCTTGTGCTTACGCAATATTACAGAGTGAAATTTCTAGACTTGTTGACAGACTTTCTGGCAGCCAGAGACAAAGGTTCCATTACACATGACTTGCAACAAGATATCTTCACAGCTCTTGCATGATGCCTAGCATCATATGCATGTGTGACACGCCCACAACATCAATTTATCGAAACATTTCTTAATCCCTTATCAAGACACAATTCACTGACACATCAACATAGGGCGTGTTGCACCATGGCACACAGACGTTGAGCAAACAATAGGCTGAATGCTCAACAGTCTGCTCGAGCAGTTTCGCAAATCATCATCTCGAAACAATGGGTGAACAGTCACACACAGCGCAAAAACTAAGCTGCATAACATCCTCAGTGACTGGCAGAAAGCCCTGACAAAATTCCATCTTGCAATAACCCTGACCACACTCTGTCTTGAGGAGAAAGATGTATACTTCAGAAATAGCATTTTGATCTCAGGTGCATTTGATCCAACAAACCACTTGGGCAGGGCAGTGCGCAACAATGACAAAGACGGAAACCCTGGCAAATGCCGTGCAAAATGCCTTAAAATCAAACATTCTCCAAAAGACTTGAAGTCTAAGGTACAGCTGTAAACCTGAACTGACAGAGAAATAAAACCAATCTGAAAAGAGGGACATTCTGATCAAATGCTGGCTGAGCTGAGCTGGGCTACATTCTTGCAAGGACCCCTTCCACTACACCCAGCGTATGATGAGAGCTGACAACGATGTGCTGTGATGAAGGCATCATGGACCCTAAAGAAAGTCTTTCTGAGTGGCAGATCTGAGCAGAGATTTGACAATGTGAGCTGAGGAAGGTCGATCTGTAGAAACTCTGACAAAGTGTGCTGAGCCAGATTCTGACAAACAGAGTTGAAGCAAATCTGACAAATCCAGCTGGTACAAATCTTGACACCGATTTCAGCTGGACAACTTCTGATCGAAAAACGCTACAATATGCCATGTGCTTCTTGAGCCCGCCTGCAACAGAACTACAGCTATGAAACCTTGCACATTCACCAACACAGATCCTCCTCATTGAAAGTAATAGACAGCTGAAAACAGAACAGAAGCATTAGACTCAGTAAACCAGCAAATTTGCAATTGGGTTTAGAAAACTTGGGGGAGTTCATCTACAGAAACTTGGAAAAAAGGACTGGCCTACACTGAGAGCTGAACTCAGCTAGCAGACCTGATTGCTCACCTGGCAGTTCAGAACTGTGTTGGGAACAATGAACCTGCACAGTCAAGGCTGCAGCCTGGAAGCTGGATCATAACCCCCAGCGTGCCCTGCAGACCCCAGCATAAATCTTGTGTTGACTTGACAATGATATACAATTGCAGCAATGTAAAGCTAAAGGCAATTGGGTCATTACTGAGGCCATTCTTTCCCTGTAATGAGCAACTACTGCTCTGCAATAGGGCCATTATTGCCCTACAACCCAATGCAGCAAGGCACATGACCGCAGGTATGGATGACATGTGCATGATCAGGTCTGCTCATCTCAGCATGTGTATGTACATTACACTGTGTCTGCTCTTTTTTCTTCTTTTTTCCCCTATCTGGGCAATGCAATGTCTGAAACAATGTGGGCTTTCCAGCAAAGAGTCCACCCTTTGCTGCTGCTTCACTGTGGATGTTTGCTGTACAACAAGACCATGACAGTGTGCAGCAGTGACTGTGATGCAACAATGACTACAGACTTGAAGCAAAGGGCATAACCATGCAAGGCACAACACAGACGCACACTGAGACAGAAGATGTTGCAGCTGTTGCTCACCGCCAAACTGAGCTTGTCCCACAGCATGATCTACGGTTGTTTGCCTATCCTGACCACCTCCAGCAGCAGCATTAACCATTGACTGCTGCGCCAAGCGCATCAAGTAGTCCATGTTTGGGCTTGAAGCATCATAATTAGCCATAGCAGGCAACTCTGCTGAGTACTGCATGTTCTGCCCAGACCTAATATCAGGGGATTGGGGGCAGACGACCTGAGGAGCCCTGTTGTCCAACCACTGCTGGTTGGCAAATGGACTGTTCAAGCTGGCTTGCACGCATGGATTCTCAAGCCCTGTTGGCGTTGCTGTAGATGAGAGGAACTGAGGGGGACTCTGAGTGTTGGCTTGAGGGTAGGCAAGACGGGATATGGGGCCGCCCGACACGTTGGCAATAGCAGTCTCAAGCTGCTGTTGGTACTGGAGCTGAAACCATGCAACATAGCCAGGAAGCTTGGCAGTCTCGGCAAAATCTGTTGACTGTGGTGGATGCGAAGCCAATGGCTGCTTGAGGGGGGGCCCAGTAATGGTACGGTCTGTGTCATGCTTGCTGTCTTTTCGGTCTTCAGCCATGCTGATGGACTCTAGAGGCTGCAGGCGAGAACAGGTCGTAAGCTGTCATGACTGATCACTCTGTACAACAGCGTGAAGCCCAAGAATAACGTGCAGCTGGCAATGAGCAGAGACTGTCACATCACATTGGGTAGTCTCTTTTTGATGAAATGTGTTGCTGCAATCAGAGGCATATTGCACATTTGCACAGGCTTGACCCAATGCACAAGGCATGTAGCAGAATCTTACCCATCCATCCAAGCTCCTCTCAGATTCATTGCAAGCACGCTCAGCACTCTGAAGGTTGTCAAACGTGACAAAGCAGTAGGTGAGACGTTTCTGACCCCTGGCGCCAGGAAAGTACACATCTGACACAGAGCCCCACTTCCTGAAATGCTCGCGCACCCCTTCTTCTGTCACACAGTTTGGAACACCGCCAACATAAACACGAGGTCCTCTGCCAAAGGGCTGGACATGCACCGTTGCAGGGTGAGGCATGGGCTTGCTGTCAGCTGTGGGGATGTCAGGAGGGCGTGGCCCAGCACGCTTCACCTGCAAGCAGACAAACCACTTTCAGAAAGAAGTAAACTGACACAACATAGTTGAGCAAATTCTACCATCCTTGCTGCTTGAAGACAAGCTGCTGCTGGATCGCAACCAGAACAGCTGACCTGTACTGTGACACCGTTAATGATGTGCTTAGGCTGCTGAAGAGCCAGCGTCAAAGACTGCTCTGTGGCGAATGTGGCAAACCCATATCCCTTGTTTCGTCCGTTGGTGTGCTTCGGTAAGTAAAGGTCAGACAAGACTCCAAAAGTGATGAAGTGTGCGCGTAACTGCTTCTCAGACAGCTCGTATCCGACGTTCAGGAAAATACGCTGCATCACGTCCGGACGTCCGGGTCGACTGCCTGATCGGGACAGGCTGGGGACAACTGTACGAAGACAGCCTGAAACTATTGGGCAGATCAAGTTCGACGGCTCGTTCAAAGAAACATCGTGAAAGGTAATACTAAGAGACTTAACCCAAGCAGATTCTGCGGAGCAGCTCTGTTTCCCGCAGGCGTACGATTTGGGACGATTTGGGATGATTAAGTACTACAGTGGGGACATCTCGTCGATTTCCCTGGCAGTACACTTGCATCGTAATGTTTTGGCTGGGGTAAAATCCTTCTTCTTCTTCTTCTTACGCCCAGCCATCAATGGCTTGTGCAAATCAACATAGAACTTGGCGCGATTGCTCGCGCAGGTGATCGAGGATCACCTGCAAGGAACGCTAGTGCAGAGGGCTTGTGCGCGGCATATCTGAGTTCTGCGAGGCTTTGGGTCGAGCAAACACGCGTTGCCGTGTTACTGTGTTTTGCCTTCGTGCGGTCTCTGCCTCTGGTCACTCCTCGAAATGGCATACTCACCTTTCATACAGATCAAACGGATTTGCATCTGCTTGTATAGTGTCATAGGCGTTGTACGACGCACTGCAATGTCTTGCTACAGCCATGGCAATCACGTCGGCAGCGACACTGACAGAAACAGCAAGAGCAGCGTCAGCAGCCTTGACAAATGGCATCGGTAGTATTGACAGAAACGGCAACGGTCAACAGCGCAGGGTGGCTGTGTTTACACCACAGTGCAGTGAAGGAGTTTATGGTTGGAGCCCTGGTGAGGTGAGGGCACCATCAACTAGCAATCAGTACGGTGCTGTATGCCTGTTGGACCTCTTTCTCATGTTTGGTTCTTGGTTTTGCACATCTTGTATGTTGGGTGCAGATATACACATTTTGCTGTTGCATGTACATCTTACATATGTACATGCTTCTTGAAGTCACTTGTGCAGCCTTTGTTGCTCATTTGGGTTGCTAGCTGGGCTTGGTGCAGATGACATGACCGTGGAGTGCAAGCTGTGTACTGCGATGCATGTATGTGTATGAGTAGCTACTTGCCACTCTCGTCTTAGGGTATGCATTGCAACCCTTCTGTGCTGACCATGTTGCGCGCAGCTTTTCACACACAGACCACGGCCTTAAGCAAATACAAACAACCAGCAGCCAACAGCCAGCAGAAAATGCAGCGTGCTGGTCACAAGCCTTTCTGTCTTGTGCCTTGAGTTTTGGATGAGCATCTGCCTGCAGTCATCAAGACAGCCTCGATGCACATTCTGAGGACTGTTCACTCTGTTGATATAGGTATAATCACTGACACAAGCTCCGATCTCAGCTCTACATGCATTGTGCTTGCGCTCGTGGCCGTCAGAATTGTCAGCCTTGACCTAAGAGTCGGCAACAGACACTACGAACATTGCTCAGTAGTTGTGCTCACCATTCGGAAATATAGCCTCTGAGTGTACCGGGGCATGTGCTCTGACTGATAGCTAGGGCTTATCAGGACGTATCAGGGTCTCCTGCCTGGTGAATGTGCATGTTCAATGTGTTTCATGTGTCCTTGCTTAAGCCGTATAAGGATGGCAAGGGAGGATCTGCTCCACCTCCTGCTGTGTCAGATGATAGTGAAGTGGAGTGTGAGATCGACAAGATTCTTGCACACCGTGACACCAAGACTGGTCGCAGGTCATACTATGTACAATGGAAAGGCCTGCCTCCAGAGGATAATGAGTGGCTGACTGCTAGCAAACTAAAGGATGTTACTTATGTTGTGCAGGACTGCCTTGATGAGCTGAGCAACAGAGGTAGGCAAGCTGCTGGCGTTGGCAGGCCTGACAGTGCTGCAGCTCAAGGTGATAATGCAGTCAGTGATAGTGGCAATACAGAATGTCAAGATGCAGTTGCTGCAAAGCCAAAGCGTGGCAGAGGCCATCCAAGAAAGACCGGCATCACTAAGCCTGCTCAGAAGCGCGGCAGAGGCCGGCCCAGGAAGCAGCAGTAGTGTTGTGCAGTTGATGCTGTTAGCAGTGTCTGGCGGTGGCCACAGCTGGTCTGTCTGATTGTATGTGAAGTGGTCTGTGTGCATGCCTTTGTAGTGAGAGGGTAGTTCAGCAATGATGTTTCAGATGAATCCATTGGATGAATAAATTCGAATGCCTGTGATAGGTATGCATGCAGTGGCCATTGTGTTTGTGTTGTGGTGTTCTTTTGTGTATGTGATGGGACAGTACCATGTTGTTGGTATGTCTCAGCAGTGACATTCATCTGTGATGGCAGGATTGGCTTGTCTTGTGTGTATGTGGTGTTCCTAGTCACGCATCCCTATGGATTCATCAACAGGGACGTTGATGCTCATAAGTGAGGGGGGCTTATCAGAACGTATCAGGGTTTCCTGCCGGGTGAATATGCATTGCAACCGACCAGAGAGAATACACATTATCGCTGCGCTCTGGTTGGTGCCTTACAGCATCAAGCCAAATTCCTTGTATACAATGTAGGCAAAGTAGTTACGTAACTACATTGCTTACTAGCCTTCCCTACAACACTGAGGTGCATTTCAATGCAACTCCACAATGCAGCATGCAGCCTAGCACAATCTTGCACGACTGCATATTGTGCCCAGTATCTTGATGGTCCAGGCATGTTATCAGGCTCTGCAGCTTAGTGCATCAATGTGACTGTATCTGAGATTCAAACTGGTAGGAAACAGGTATTGGTTTTGGCCGCTTTGCAGTGCGCTATCTTCAAGCATTGAGTACCAATTGTTGCTCTGCAGCCTCAAGCTGAATTTTGACGACAAAGAGCAGCAGCTTTGCTTCTCCGAATCATTTGGAATGCAATATAGGTCCACAATTCACTGTTGACACTGCTGCTGTCATGTGTCTGGGGATCTTTGTACAGATTTATAGTGCATGCAACCACATGCAACATTGCATGGGAAGTCAGTATTGCGTGCGAAGCAATTTTACTTATCGGACAATGCATGATGCATTCAGTTTGGCATGTATGTATGCTCATGCCTGCTGTACATGCACATATCCACTATGCCACCTGTTGTGCTGTTGAGACAAGGCAAGATGGATGCTGCAGCAGGTTCGTCAGGGCCCCGGGCAATATTAAATATCAAACATTGCTGAAATGTGACACTACTGACTCCCCCAGTGGTCAGCTGTTCTACAGTCGGACCTCATCTCCACATGATTACGTACTTGGGCACATTTGAAACCAGCTGCACGGAGTACACTGACTGCCAGGTCTGGCTTTATATTACCATAAGATGTTTCGGCTCCATGCACTCAACACAGTCTTAGTACATTTTATGACGCACATATTGCTGCAAGCGCTTGCATGTGCAAGCGCACACGTGTGATAACTATGCTGAGCGCCAGTCTCTGACCGTGCTAAGACATGTGCTTCTCACGTGTGAGGATACATAATCCTGCGTTGGTGATCAATACAAGCAAACAAAATTGACCAGCTCGATAACTGGTACCACCATCAATGAACACGAGCATCCGCAATGACATACGTCTATCTGGAGAGGATGACCATCACAGCAGTGTTAGGCTTAGGCCATTGACTGGCAGTGCATGACTGTTATGCTCATGTTGTTGCATGACTAGTTTCCTGGCTCGTCCTGCCCTGCGACAATTTCTGCCTCCACTGAGGCACTTATCCAGATGTGCCGCAAACCTACACCAAGAATGAGGAGTGTCAGAGATCAATGGCTCCTCTGACTGTTCTGTATCCTGTTGATTGGTACAAAGTCTGTTCATGCAGGTATTGCTTGCATACGCTTGTTACCATTCGTAAATGCCACGCAGCGCGTCACACTTGTACATGCCATGCATCAGTCTGGTGTCAACCATGTCCCCAGACAGCGTTGATAGTCAAAGCAACTGCAAGACGTGCAAAGAGCAGCATTCTGCTTGTGCCTGACCTCTAGAAGAGACGGGTGTGCTATCAACAAAAGGGTGACGGACAAAGTGAGAAAAGCAAGCGGGCATGCAGAAACAGGCTGTGCTGAAACATCACCTGACTGTACTGAGTCGCATATGCATTGTCAGGTTCCCTTTGCATGAGATATGGCTACAGATATGGAGAGAGAAGCTGTGCATGCTGGCAAAGCCTTGTAGTCACTTCATCATGCACGCAGCTAGTCAGAATGTACGGCACATGGAAGTGCAGGAAGAGGAGGAAGAGGTAGAGGCGCAGGAAGATGAAGAGACTGCAGAGAAGCGACATGAGCAAGAGAACAGAGACTGGCAGACAGAGAAGAAGCAGATGCTGACCTGGCAGCAGCACCTTCCCAGTCACAATGCATGCACCGCACTCTCTCTGTTGGGGCATGAGGAATGATCTGCCCAAATATGTCCATACCCTACATGCAGTCAGCTTAGTCAATTAGCCTATCTGGACTGCATCAGATGCAAGCCCTAAAAGCACATCCATGCCGATGATGCACTTGTGACAATGCGGGTAGCACCCAAATGGCTACTGCAAAATTCTGCGCAAACTGGGCCGCAGCAAGCTGCCCATCCGCACTGCTGTAATGGTTGCATCAACTTGCTGCAATTTGCACCACCATCTTAGTCATGCTTTGTGGCATCAACATGTGCAAACAGGTTGGCCAGGCGCGTTGCACTGGTTTGAGAGCTGTTGTTGACAAATCTGATGTCAGGTGCATGCAACCTGAACACTGCAAGAAAGTACAAACTCACTGCTGCTGCTAGCTGCTGCAGAGCAAGTAACAGCAACTTACAGCATACAATGAATGACACTCACATCCAGTCAGACAGCCTGTGAGCCTGTTGCTTGATTGGCAAGATGTATGAGGTGTCTTGCCAACTATGAGATTGGCCAGATGCATGAGGTGTTTCCAAACTGTGAGATGTAAGAGCTGTTCTTCGACCCTGAACCCTGACTCAATTTCACCTGTGGTGTGGGCTGATACAGGGGCAGGACCTTTTCGGTGTCTCTGGCCTGAGGTTCAAGACTGCCCTGGACCAACAGAGCAGGAGTATCAATCGCATGCCGCTCAGGACTCAATGCATCAGCGCCAGCTGTGCTCTCCTCTCCCTGTGTCCGTGCCTCAGTCCCATGAAAATTTTGCGTTCATAACACCGGTTTGGCTGATAATTGCACTTTGTGTTGGTACTTGGGCAATGTGGTCTGAAACACATAAGACCTCGTACAACGCACGCAAAGTATGAGAGGTGAGCAGCTATTCTTGCACAACGTGTTACAATATTCAGCTGTGAGAAGGCTTCACCTGCAGTGACTGGGATTAGGCAGTGAAACATGAAGCCTGTTGTATGTGACAGCCAAGCGACATAGTGCAGGTTGCATGCTGTGCATGTCCTTACAGGATTTGCATGCTGTTATGTATCAAATGGCCCTCTGAACAGTGTATGAAGTAGTCAATGCTGAGACAATACCTGCAAATGTTGACCTTCTGCAAACACCTCAAAAGCTATGTCTGTGAGCACACCTGCATGGCTAACAGGGCAGTTAGTCCAGCATGCAGCACGTCATGTACAGGTTGCTGCCGGCATTGCTTTCATCTAGTCAAGGATGCTTTCTGCTAGAGGAAATCAAGCATGTGCATTGGCACAGCAGCAAAAATTGTCAAGATGGCTGACCTTCCAGGCAGTGTGAATATGCTGCAATGCTTTGATATGCAATGGTGCTGGTGTCTGTCAGTGCTGCTTGCATCTGTTTCACCAACTCCAGCCTTTTCTGCAGAAGGGCCGCATGATATGCTTCTGAGGCCTGTTGAAAAGCAAGTGCAGCAGCACTGCTGGGCCTGTTGGCAACTGCACTGGATGCCCTGCTGAGATTTAATGACGGGCCAGCACTGGGTGCTGGCGTGGTGCACTGGCTGTTTGGAAAGACTGCCGCGCTCTGAAAGTTGCTGCTAAGGTCTTCTTTCCCCAGCAATCCAGCTGTACCCGCAGAGCCACCTTTCTTCATAGGTCTGCCGAGCCATATGCTGCGGACGGCTGTCCTGGTCAGCTTTTAAAGTAGCTGCCTTCTCGTTGATCACTATTCGGACTTTGCGCCCGAGTCTTGAGAGCTCTGCTGCACGCGTATACTCACAAAGGCAGACGTTAGCCCGGACAGCGAGATCGGCAAGCTGCGGTCTCTGCGTTCGGTAGTATTCAAATGAAGGAACAGAAACGGGCTCTCATCCGACCTGTTAACAATGCGGAGTATGCTCAACTGCAGGCTGTGCTCACCAATGAGAAGAGGGTGCAGGTCAGCGTCAAAAGTGTTGGTTTCAAAATATGCAGCAAACGTTTCATCTTCTTTACGACTGTGAACACATGCTAGTAGGTTTGTTCACCCTTCACGTCGTTGCAAAGTTGCTGGGGAATTTGCATCATTGTTCGGACATTATGGTGGAATTGGAGGATGCAAGGCCCAACGCAAAAAGAGCTAGGACTGATGACACAAGCATTGACGTTCACGGCGCAGAGGCTTCAGCTTCGGCGGAGCAACAGACCAATGATGCAGCGGGACCTTCGCAACAACAACATGCCAGTAGAACTTTTGGTACGTCACTACCCCACATGTTAGTCAGCTTTTTGTTGCATGCATCAACGAACTTGTTGATCTTGGTGTGTTGACTAGGGGCGGGAATGCAAGGCCCTGCAGGAGTTAGAACTGACTTCCCTCCTGAAGAAGATGAGAGCAATGCCTTGGGTGACTTTGAGCCGGGAGCCATGAAGAGGCCCGATGGCATCGTCAGTCCTGAAGGTGCTGCATGCAGGCTTGTCTTTGCTCTGTGTCATTAAATAATGATCTAGGACAGGAGGCCAAAATGTGAATCAACTGCTAAACGAGGTGCAGCAACACCTTCTTTCTTATTTGATAGGAGTCCTGATGAGCAACAGTTGAGGTGTGATATCATCATCACATTATAAAAAATCGACTATTTGCACTGTCAGCATCACACATACACTGCACTGTGAGCTAAGCTTGTTCTGACAACAAGCTCAGCACGCAATTACTTAGATACTTTGCAATGCACAACATCGACCAGACAATGAGTACGCATTGATCTGAAATGTTTGCAGTTCATTGGGCACCATTAGTCATGCAGTAAGTGTGGGTGTTTGTCATGTACAGGTCCCTTGGATGGACCAGACCTGGAAGGTACTGCAGAAGCTGAAGAGGCAGCTGCCAGGGCACATAAGAGATCTGATGATCCAGGTGATGTATTGGATGAGCTAGAGGCTGCCGAAGCAGAATATGACAAAGCCCACCCTGAAGAAGCTGCAGGTCAATCACAATTCTGCAAAACAGGATTTCTGTCAACCCCTCCCAACTGAAGCGCAGACACCTTCAAATGCCTAGGTTACCTCCAATGCCTAGGATACATCAAATGCCTAGGTTACATCAAATGCCTAGGTTACATCAAATGCCTAGGTTACATCAAATGCCTACTTTACATCAAATGCCTGCGTTACATCAAATGCCTTCGTTACATCAAAAGCCTAGGTTACATCAAATGCCTAGGTTACATCAAATGCCTACGTTACACCAAATGCCTATGTTACATCAAATGTCAGCCAGCCTGCTATGGCCTTAGTGGTGGCTATTGCATTGTATTGTAACAAGCTGCATCTAGATCACAGACGTCTGTTCGGTTATGTGCTGTGCAAAGCAGCTGCAAAGGCTTGCTCAGGACCAGACAGGTCCGATTGATTTGCTGTCAATGATTTGTATTTTGGCTGTCCAGGCAACACAGGTAAAGCCCTGGCTGAGGCACAAGCTAAGGGCCCTGGCACAAAAGGCCTTGTAGTCTCAGCATCAGGTTCTCCCAGAGTCCCAGCACATGCTAGCAATGGCATCAACCAAGGTCATCTCTGAACCTCAGTTGCAGGTGCTAGCCAATTAGTTCACCACCCTGCACAGTTTCTTTGTGAGCACCATGTGCACGTACCATGTGCACAGCAGTGCAGGAAGTTTGGCGGTGGCTGAGTGTGCTCATGCAAGCTAATATGCGTCGTCTGTGGTCAGTCACATATACCGTGGCATTTAGCAGAGACTGTCTGTTTATTTGTTTGCAAATGCAGTTTGAATGCCAGCAGGTCATAGTGACACGCATCAATACTGGGTCAGCCATCTGCCAACAACACAATAGCACTTACAAGTATGTTTTGTCATGTAATGCTGAGTGGTGCAGAGATCAGAGATCATGCCCAAAGCAGGATTAAAGCTGCCCTACAAGAAAACAATCATGTCCAGAAATCTAGCATAAACAGAGCAGCTATGGATGTTGAGCAGCGGTGCTACAACAGAGCAACAGAATCTGACAACGCACGGTGAGAAGATGAAATACTTTGTGCAAGTGCTGCTGTGCACACATGCAAGTATGCCAATGCAAACTGCATTATGTACATGAGTGGCTACCATGCATGTGCAGTTTGTCAGAACTTGTCATGGATTGCATGTGACCTGTACTTGTGCATTGCTATGCAGGACCATTTATCACAACTTGATGGCAAATGCAGCAAGGCTGGCTAAGTCAGAAAAGGATGTGGAAGACATTGCACGCATTGCAGCAGGGGAAACAGACAAGGTTGCCAAACGGGAGATAACAAAAGGCCAAAAGGCTGGGGATGTTACTGCAGGCCTGCAGGGATTTGTTGATAAACCCAGGCATGCAGTGGGTTGAGCATATTCGTGTGCAGCTTCATGGTGCTGTTCTGGCTAATGATATGCAGACCATATCATAACATGTTTTGCACAGTTCCTGATCTAGACGGCAACATCAGTATCTATAGATGAATCTGCCCAGCTGCATATGTTTAATTCACTGCGGCAAAGGGTGTGGTACACAGTAAAATTTGAACAGTCAGACTCAAATACTTCAAATTGTGCATCAGTCTGTAATGTCAGCGGCTATGCTCAGACACTGACGTAGTCTACGACATGCATCACGCACTTGACACAAAATGTTCGAATGCAGGCTATATCTGCCTGTAATAAGCATTCTACCAGGCTCTGCAAATAAGAGATGTTTCTGGATCTAAAAACTTGAGCATTACAGCGTACATCAAACAAGCGTACGCAGGTGTGTATAAATTCAAGCAAGTCATCAACACCAATTAGAACCATATCATCAATGCAGTGTGGCACCAAATGCAGTACTAGAAAGGGGATCAAATTAAAGAAATGCCACAAGGTCAGATGCTGAAACAGAAGCTAGGATATATGCTAAAGTTGCGCTGCCTGATACAATGCACTCAGCATGATCATCTGTCAGAGGATTAAAGCATATGCATTATATCAAAACCACCATGGCGCCTCTGCACCTCCTTGCCTGAAACTTGCAGAAAACCCTGCTGGTATGACCATAGCTGCCAACAAGGAATAAGGACGCAATTCCATGCAGCTAAATTACCAGTAAACATGACTCAATGAAGGCAAACAGACACTGCTCGACTCTGATCCTGCCAAATACATCATTGTGGTACCAGTGACCATCTCTCTCACTCATCGGTTCATGTCTACACCAGCCGAGCTGCAGAAGTAACTCAGATTGAGATTGAGGATCCGTCAGCAGAAACACTGCTCAGTAGGAAGGCTTGACAAGCTCATTTTGCAGCTGCTTTTGGAGAGTGTGGCGCTGGACCTGACATCTGGCGAGAAGGATTCTGGCTGGTGCGACCTGAAGGGGATTTGCCTGGACCAGAGCCCATAGATGAAGCTGATGACATCTTGTGCAGCTGCTGGTTTGGAGAAGCAAATGGGGAGTAGGTGTTCAAGCCAGCAGAGTTCTTGCTCGGCAGACCGCCCGCGCCGGACGAAGACGAGGAGGCAAGAGAGGGCGTGCCGCCTGACAGCTGTCCTGCGTGGGCAGAGCTCTGAGTGCGTGTTCTTCTGCTGCCAACAGTTTTCGCGTCTCCTCCTTCAAAGAAGTCTAGCGCAGGAGCGTGTTCTGGCGAAGCGAAAGGGGTTGCCATATGCGCCTGGCTGGTATCTGCTTGAGCATGAGGATCCGTGTAAGAGTTCTTGGTGTGCTGATCTGGGATCAAACCCATGGTCTGGAAAGAGCTCAACAGCGAAGCCATAGTGTGACTGTCAACTGGACCATCCGCAAGCTGCTCAGCCTCTGGTATGGTATGACCAGCCAGCGAGGTGGACGAGCGATTCCATGATTGATGAAGACCTGGACACACAAGCTCACTCATTCTGTGCTAAGGAAGCAGCAGCTTGTGCGTGTCTTGAGCCAAGCATCAGATGGTCCACAGCAGGAGGTGTCAAAACACATCTGTGAACAGCTGTGTCACCAAACGACGTCCTCCTGGTGCGTACCTTGCTTGTTCAGCATGGCAACTATACCCTGCAGCTGGCCAGAGCTCAGCTTCCCGGCGCCATCTGTAAATAGCCCTGAGTTCTGCATCTGCTCTAGCAATGCTCGCTCCTGTGCCTGCTGGCCTGTCTGGCTCAGCCCTCCTGATGCCCCTTCGCCCTGCCCTGAACCCAGCTGCAAGGCTTGCTCCATGCCTTGCTGCATCCCCATCTGCCACGCCTACACATCACAAATCCCCAGCTGAGGCAGACAGATCTCAAAAGAGCAGCACAATTGCCGTATGCACGTTGTTGCTGTGCTTTGCAGCCTGATAGCAACCATATTAAAGCAACTACAAGTCAGACTGACTGCAGAGTCAGATCCAGAAGTCACAGTTGCAGAATAGAGCTGTACATTCCAATTGTATGGGATTTGTCTACATGCATGATCGAGGGAATGAATCACAGTGCAGGATAAATCAGGAGCGGCTGTGGTATGATTTGGGCAACACTGTTACTGATGGCCCAGCTGCATATGTTATGCACATGTACTTGTGCAGCAGGACGTGCAGCATTACTCATGCTGGGGTGCTTTTGCCAGCAGCGCTCAAATGATGGTTGATGCCATTATATGTGTCAATTTGAGTTTGTCAGCCCAGGCCATCAATCAATATGCAATGTCCCTGCTGGACGACTACACAAGGTATGTGCCTAGCATGCCCTCAAGAAACCACATCTGGCATGTTTGATCGACAAGCAAACAAACAAGGGAGAAGAGCAACAGGAACGGACACACGGCACACAAGTACAAGTCGTGCTGTTGCTTGAATATAACAAGTGTCAAGTGTGCAGGCAAACAACCTGCAAATCTTGAGGAATTGTTTCAAAGGGCATTCCCACATTGCCCTGGCCCATGCCCGGTGGAGGCCCCATGGAGGCCTGCCTCTGAGTTCCACTCAGGGCACTTCCTGGGGCTAGGCCCAGAGAGCCCTGCCCTTGCAGCCCTAGCGAGGGCTGCCTGGAGGCAGAACCTGCAGAAGCCTGCCGTAGGGTTTGAGAAAGCCCCTGGGGCATCCCAAGAGCTCCTGATCCCATGGAAACCATTGCTGGAGGCAATCCCAGGGATGCTTGACGCTGCGTGCTGCTTTGAGATACGGAATTCTGGACCTGCACCAAATGACTGATGAGTCATGACTGATTCAAGCGTCAGCTGGGTGACAAAAGGCTCTTGCAGGGGAACAAAAATATCGGTTTATGAACAGAAACACCCTTTTTATGCCGTCAGTATAGCCTCAAACACTCAGGGCTCTAAGCAGCTCAATCAACAGCTAGGTGACAGCTTGCAGAAGCTGGTATCACTGGTCAAGCTTCTTGAAATCACTGTAGGCTGAGCTCAGCAGTGAACTGCATCTGGGCTCTCAGGGGTTATAAGACATGCTTGCTGACACACAGGGTATATTTAGGGGTTATGATTTGCAATCCACTTCTCACTCGCTAAGAAGGTAACCTAGGCCATGGTGCTGGTCAGATGGCCAAATCCACATGTACACATGTCAGACACATGCGCCAAGGGCGGCAATCCTGTCCCATGCATGACTTGTTCCATATGTTGCTCTGGCACAACCTCTTCTGGAAGTTTGTATATCTGTTCACCTCACAGTGCCATACATTGCGGTGATGCACCCTACATTGTTGACATGTGCAATGATAACTGGCAGCGTACTGTGCTCAAACACTGGCAGGTTTTACACCAACCCAACCTCAAACCCTGCAGGGCAGTGTTCAACTTGACTGATTGTGCAAGATACATCTGTGCAGTCTGGTCACACAGGGTACACCAACCTGGCTGTTGTTGCCAGCTGCTGCTGCTGCTGCCTGAGCTGCCAGGTAGACCTCATGCATGTGCTGGTCAGGATCAGGCAACTGAGCTGGCAGGGAGTATGACATCTGGGGCCTGTTGAGGCCGTCTGTGAGGCTAGTGGCCCTCGGCCCTTGCATCAGCCCTGCTAGTGCACCTGCATGCGACTACAGCGTTAAACCATGTTTTATGCATCTGCGACCTGATTGGGTTTTACACCCCACCCCCCCACCCCTGTCCCCCCAAAGTCAAGTTTGGGGCGTTCACCACCACTCATCCAAGGAGCCATGGTTGCACTTGACGCTAGCAAGCATGACATGCCAAGATGAGGTGTATGCAGCAATGCAGGATGAAAGAGGTCCTGATACAATCAATCAATCAATCAATCAATCAATCAATCAATTTACATTTTGTGTCTTGAGGACTCATCAGAGGAGTCAACAGACAATGCCTATGAAAATTCTGAGAATGCTGAGTTTGAATGAAACAAGTCATTCAATGCTGTTATGGAACGCACAAAAGTTCAGGTTTTGTAATCAAACAACTACATCCACATGCATTTAATACCAACAGTTGCAGACATGTGCGTTCATGTGTGCAGCATTGCGATGCAAAACATGTTCAAGCCCAGAGTGGGGTGTCTCTACTGTGTGTGTGCTGCTCACCCAATGTGCGCGTGCGTGTCTCCTTGGGAGGGACAAGCCCTAAGCTTCTGGCCATGGCATTGGACATCCTTGGGGCTGTTGTGCCCTGCCCTGCCCCTGGACCCAGCAGCTCTCCCAAGTCAGCAGAAGGGGCCCCAGAGCGTGTGCTTCCTGCTGTTGGGGATGGCAAACTTCCTACAGGACCAAAACCTGTTTCTGAGCTGTCTGCATGTGTGGTTTGCAAGCATGCTTTGAGTTGCAGAGCACGGTGCGCATAGACCACAGAAAGGACAGAATCTGTTTCTGAGTTTTCTGCATATGTGGTTTACAAAAAGCCAAAGAAAAGAAAGGAGTACGCTTCTCAGCGACCATTACAGGAGCCTCCAGAGGCGGCAGCCCGGAGCAATATGTGTTTGCAAAGCATGCTTGGAGTTACAGAGCATGGAGAGCCTGGACCACAACAAGGCTCTCAGTGGTGTGCAAACAGTTTCAAAGCTGTGAGATGAGAGCACGCACACTGTGCCAGTCAAGAGATATAGTGGAAGGGAACCAGCCCAAAGTTATGAGACGAGACGAGACCATGTACGCAGTTTGCATGAACACTGTGCATGTCTAGAGGTGTAGTGAGAGGGAACCATCCCAAAGCTAAGAGACAAAACCATGCAGGCAGATTGCATGAACATTGTACATGCGACAGGTATAGTGAAAGGCAAGCGGGCTACGAAAGCAACAGCCAAGACATCTGCTTGATGCTACACCAGGTGTTTGCATACATGCTTGCTTTGTCAGCCCAGCAGATGGAAGAGTTGAGAACATGAGCAACAGCCAAGACATCTACTTGATGCAGCGCAAGGTGTCTGCATGTGTGCTTGCTTTGTCAGCCCAGAAAATGGAAGAGTTGAGATCAGCAAAAGGAATAGTTGAGACCAGCAAATGGAAGTGTTGAGACCAGCAAATGGAAGAGATGAGACCAGCAAATGGAAGAGGGATGTATGACTGTATATTTAGGGTTTAGGGCACCTGCAGGGGCAGGACCTGACTGCTGCCTCTGAGTTTGGTGGTGGCGCTGCTGATGTGGCTGCTGATGTGGCTGAGGCCGTTGTTGGTGTTGGTACTGCTGTTGATGCGACAGCTGCTGTGAGTGGAAGCGTTGCATGGTCTGCAATCTCTGTTGCTCGCGCTGGTATGGGTTGCCATGGTGCAATCCACCCATTGTGGGGGCTACATCCATATACGGCCTGGGGGGCTGGGGGTACAGCCTGGGGCCCCCTACAGCTTGACCAGGCGCACCAAAGCCTCCTTGATTAAGGTCTCCCATTTGGGGCCCATTTGGATGAGGGTTCATGGGCATGCCCAAATAGCCATCCATGCCCGGATTCAGATTTTGATGGGGAGCATAGTAAGGGTCCATGTAGGCTTGGGGTTGCTGTGCAGGGGGGTAGGGGTACATGGCGGCTTGGTTGGGGTCAAGGTGATCATGCATGGAGGGGTGCTGGGCATGGCTTTGCTGTGGGTACTGAAATGCATGAGTATGACGACCCAAGCCCTGCAAACAAGATATCATCATCACCAATTTAGACTGTTAATTCAGGTAGATGCAGTTAATCAGTGATATCTTGATAACATTGTCAACCCATGTCAAATTCCAACTGGCATAGTGCAAAGAGCACAGATGCAGTCAATGAGTATTTGCCAGGCACAAGTTTTGATGTTGCCAGGATGCTAGACTTACATGGTTGGGGTATGGCAGCGGGCCCCTGTCAGATGGAGGTTCATGATCATGATTGCCGGGGGCTTGTCTGGGCTGGGGCAGGGCGCCCTCCTGCAGCCCTGCAGATGCCTGCCTGCCACTTGTTGCAGTGGTCTGTGAACAGCACTCACCCTGTCAGACATCTGTTCATTCTCTTTGCTGAAAAGCTTTCCATTGCAGATATTCTCAGTTGCACTTTGAATTCCCTCAGCGCAGCAGGTGAGCTGATTGGCTGACATTGTATGATGATGACTCGAGATGTACATCTACAACTGCTACTACTAATAACAATGATGATGACAATCACATTTCCCAGCTCATGATGAGCTAGGTACATTCAGGACAAGTCTTGTCTCTCCAGAGCAGTTTTGAGGTGTACTGTGCGCGCTATAAGCATGTGATCAGGACTCCAAACTACCTCACTGCGCCAAGCACACTTTTGATGTAGGCAAGAGAGCCTGGACAGACTACTCAAATGACCTCAATGCGCACCTCTCCATTCTCCCATGTGTACGTTGGGGAGCGCAGCTCTGACACCGAATGTGCAAAGAAGCACACGGGCCTCTGGCACTGTGCACCATCCTTGCAGAGCTGCGTTCTGTACTTGGCAGGATGCAGCCAGCACTCGTACACACCATGAGAGTATGTACAGGCGTCACCCTGGGCAGACATGCTAAAGTGACACAAGACCAGACAGTATGAAAGACGTGTTGTATGAGGAGTCCAACATGCAGAATCTGACATCTGACTATGTCACGGCAGACAGGTCATCTGCAGGATGCCAGGTTTCCAGCAACGCAGACAGACACATGAGAGCTGCAGAAAATGCTTTGCCTGTTGAAGATACTGTTTTGCCCCAGAAGCAGGTTTTGAGTTGATGATGCTGCTGCTGCTGATGACAATGCATCAGCATGCCCCTAGCGTATTGACTATGTCCAGCTTGCAATCTGAAGCACATATCTTGACAAAATGTAGGACGCACCATCAGGCATAACCCACGCTTGTAATCTGGACACGGGACTGGCATATACTTGACCTCACGGGGATCACGACGCCTAGCATTCTCTGTGGGATGCGCAAAGGGACAAGAGCGCCAATCATGAACATAGCGCTTGGGGCACTTCATGACCTGAAATTCAAAGGCTCACTCATGCAAAGAACAACCAGAATGAGCTATGTCCCTTCTGCTGGCGCCATGTGCATTGTGCCTGGCATGCAACAGAGTGAGAGTACAAGCACAGGTGACAGGACTTGCAACTGGGGACAACAGTAAGCTCTGCTAACAGGCATTCCTGAGGTTGCAGAGGGTTCTCCACAGCTGCAGTGTTGGCGCTGGAGGGTTAGCTAGGTGGCAAAGTGATAGTAAATACATTGAGGACTGTTGCAAAAGAAAGATGTATCGTGCAAAGCTACTTCAGGTACAGATGCTGAAAGCGAAGCTGCGTTCTTACAGTCCCCTACCTTGAAAGTGAACATACGGAAGTCATCGTTCACGTACTCAGGATGGCTCAGCTCGTCACCTGGATACGCTGTATCGACGGCCGATGACAGATCATGAGCGGCAGCCTGAAGCAAGAGGGGAAATCTCAGGTCATCGTCAACTCCATGAGCCGGCGGAGCCTATCACAGATCAGTTGCTACAAGTCAAGAGAACCGTTGCGCGGCGAAGTGCTGATACAAAGCAAGATGCAGCATCTGGAGTGCACCTCGAAAGGGCTTCTGCCCGGCATTCCGGAAACTTGCTCAGCATTCATTGGATGACACGCGCCTCAGGCTGGACACAACGAGCTGCCGAGCTGCCTTCGCCAGGCTGGCGAGGTATCCAGCCCAATTAAGAGCTACAACCCAAGATGGACCGGCTCCATCGAAAGACGACACGCATCTGCCAGGAGTCGCGGCTTTGGCTTACCAAGCTCTTGAGCAGATGGTAGTGTTGAAGAAGTTTGCAAGGAAGAAAGATCATCCACTTTGTCATGTCATTATTAAGCGCCTCAAATAGCCTTGAAGCGCCCCAATTTTGCGCTCAACTCTGTTCAGTCTGCTGTCCAGTGCTCGGTTTGTGATACAACTCGGAACTGCGAGATAGCGTGTTTCAGCAGGACATCGAGAATGACGCCTGAGTGTGCAGAGCAATGCTGTGTCGTTGCATGAGTTGACCTAGGCACCTAAGCTTCACCGTTCCCGGATACAGCTCTGCACGTCTGCGTTGCTAACGACTGCTGAGGCCCTGTCTGAAACATCTGCAGATGCTACCCGTTGCGCTTTATTTACAAGGCCTGCCACTGAAGGACAAACTGGTGCCTTCCTTGAACTTGAAGCATGGCAACAAGCAAGCCACTCAGTCTTGGATGGTGTATTTTAGCATAAGTTTAAACTTACATGCTTGGTAATCAGGGAGCACATTACCTGCTGGGCGAACATGCAAGCAGGCAATGGCCATGAATGGCATGCAGCATGACCGCCCATGCATCTTATGCACTGAACGCCGTCCCAAACATTACCTCTGTTCACCTAGGTTCATGTACGCTCAAATCTCAAATTCCTTCTACATGCACAACGGTCTGCTGACCAGCACTCATTCATCTATGCATTCATCCATGCATGCATCCATTAGATTTCAAAGATCGCAATCGTGGTCGCAACAGTGATCGTTGGGGCCACGCACAACCATTTGACCTACAGGGTGAGATGTCAAACACAGGCACCTGAGAATTCTAAAGCATTTGTGCAAATATGCTGCTGCTTATATCTGACGGACTTTAAGCTAAAAAGTGTATGTCTACATTGTACTGCAACCAGCTGCAATCCTGCAGGAGTCTCCTATGTTCAAAACATTCCTTCAACAACCTAGCTTTGACTTTGGAATAGTGTAGGGGCTGGGCCCCCGACAACATATAACTGCCGTCCAAAGTATGCTGACAGTGATGCCACTGCTTCAGCAGAAACCTTGGAGTGAATGCTGTGCGCAATGCAAATGGCGGTGAGGCCAGCCAGTGTTAGCAGGCGAGCCTGCGCACCTGCTGCTGTGACCGTTATCTTTGAAAACGCTTGTGCCGCAAGCTGCAAGGCTTTGGTTAAGGCAGGTGAGTCAGGCAAGAAAGCTGGTGTCAGCCAACAGTCATATTTGAGGCTGCCCGGCAGGCAAGATTCATAAGAAGCAATACCCTGTGAAGGTCAGACCTTCTTGCAAAACAGACCAGCTGTGTTGCCTAGTATTGAGTAGAAAAGAAAAGAAAAGACTACGCCTTTTGGCGTCAATTTAATGAGAAGCCAAATGTTATATTGGGCTGCCCAGGGACATAGTATTGAGTAGTTTTAGCAAAGCAGCAAGCAGGAAGCAATTGCCGTTTACACAAAGGCTTGCTGCCTAGACAAGCTTGCCTCTGACAGAGGTTGAGCCTGATCAGTCAGCAACCTTTGTTTTGAGTGCAACCACTTGCAGACGCTCACTTAGCACATTGCCCAGTCTGTGCAGACAAAATGCGAGAGTTTAGCCCCAAGTTCCTGATGACTTTGATTTCGACTGCTGACTGCGTCAGGCTTTTCCATACCGTGCATTTGAATCTGGCTAGGGTTTGCAGGAATGGGTGTGCAATGATTGCTGACTCAGGTCATTTTGTTGAGGAACTCCTGCCTTGTGCAGATCCCAGCATGTGTCAAAAGCCTCAACTTTGCCTACTATGGGTTGAATTATATGGAAAAGAATCCGTTGCGGGACCTGTCCCAGCTTGATACCCTAGTTGTGCAGGACTTGAGGGTTCGGCCCGTCTTGAATGATAGGCATTATCCTGTGCCGCATGGTAAACCTGACATCACTCAGGAGCTTCTGCAGAATGTTCAACAGGTTCCAAACCACTATGCTTGCTGGACTTGGTGGAACATTGATCCGTTCGTATCAGAACCCTCTGATATCTGCAGCATCAAGAACAGAAAGAACATTGAGTTGCTCAGAGACTACGGTGCTACAGATACCTTCGAAAATGACGTTTTTGACTGCTCATTACAGCAAGGACATGGCTGCATTAATTTAGCTTCTGATGTGCATGGACTATCAGCAAACCATCCACTAGTTCGCAACAGCTGCACCATGCACAGTGGGCTGGTGAGGTTGTTGCAGTTGCTGTTGCCCAGACATTGTGAATTATACTGCAGACATGTGGGGCTTTGAAATTCATAAGATGATATGCTAGAGAAATCTTGGTGACAATCTGTCAAAGAAGTAGTTTGACATGTAAAACTGTTGATTAGATTCAAGAGCCAAAAATGATTGTGAGCCTTTCACTGGCAAATATACAATATTCAAATCGGCACCTGCAACAGTTACACCTTGGATGCAGCATGAATAACATACTGGTTTTTCAGATCATCACAGGCTGATTGAGCTGCATTACACCGATACTATTCACTTTACAAAGGCATTGTATGAAAGATCGTCTTCAGTCTGAACGTCGGGCAGGGCAAAAGCTACAAACACAACCACACAAACAGGAGCATGAAGAGTCCGCCAATATAGTATCCTGCCAAGGTAGATGAGTTGTTTTGGAAAGGTTTTCCTGCTTGATTTTATTTGTTACTTGGAGTTGGCTAGACGTTCATGCATGTGCATATGCTGCGTGTCTGCAGAAGTAAACAGGACACAACTGCCAGCATGCTGCTTTTAAGTAGGCTTTACTTGTCTATTACAACTGCATGCTCTTTGCAACAGAAAGTACACAACAAAGACTCTCGAAAATTGATGGCCGTCATGCAGCTGCACACCTCCTCACACAGTACACCACCAGGACAGGCTTGTTTGCAAAGCACCTCTGAACACATGCTCCCAGAGAGAGTCTTCTCAAAAATCAAGCTGAGCAAGCCTACACTTGCAAGATCTACAAGCTGTTCTTGCTGCCTCCTGGCTTGTCAGTGGCCACCCTCTTGGGGAGAGCAAAGGCCTTGGGCATCGCTGCAGCCTCTACCCTGGAGTTGCACTTGCCAGGCTCCCGGCCCTGTACACAAACCATTGCATTTCAGGAAAACAAACATGTTGAAGAAAAAGAAAAGGAAGAAGAAGATTGATCGGGCTCCTTGCCCTGCAGACAAACCAGAGGTTGACATCTTCCTCCAATCCACTTCATCCACTCGATTCACCAGGCTCCGCCAGAACACCACTCCTGACTCATGCATCTGTGTGCACGTCTGTATGCTGTGGCTGCAGTGAGATGATGTCAGGAAATCTGTTGAAGCATACCAGTTGTTGAGCTAGCAGACGGATTGCATGTATTGTGCCACATGCCAGCTGCAATAACTTACAGATTGTGCACGCTAGGAGACACAATGAGTATAGCAAGATAGCTGCAGGTGCATTAGCCAATTTGCGTTACAAAAAGAGCATAAGAAGAACAGCGCTAGAATAAGTACTCAGGCCATCTGCAATGTCTGCACGTCAGGCTAATGCCTTTCAATACATGTAAGCGCATCAACCAGAGAGCACAACATGTGGACAAAATCATTGCTTCCTGCAAGTTTGATGGAAGATTACATGACTTCAACAGGACATGAGTGAATGCTAGTGTCAACGATTGCAGTCTGGTAGCCCACTATTCAAAAAGCACAAGTCTTGGTGCAGGCCTTGTAGCTTCAAAGCCAGCCTCAGATGCAAGAGGAAGAGTACCACAAGACTGGACTGCCACAAGTCAGTAAAATCCAGTGCTGTCATTAAACAATGTCATGGATGCAGGTTATACAGAATACCTCGCACTCAATCTTGATGTCATCAGAGATGTACTTCACGTTTCCAGCTACCCTCTGGTTTCCGCATCCAAACAGGTTTTTGGGGAATGCACAAGTGCCATCAGCGATGGTCCTGCATTTTGGAACACCTTCAGGCATGTTGGTGAACAAACCAGTAGTTGAAGAAACTGATGGTGTCAGGCAGAATGGCCTGGCAGGGCAGGTATGCAGCTGGAGCAGTTTGCAATGATGAGCAACTTCAGCATGTGATGCATAGCCTGTCAGAAACAGTGCTGATCCTCACACAACATTGACATCAGTGCGACGTTGACACCTGGAGTTGTGGAAGTTGGCTCCGGATGTTGCAAGCCTCTGCCTGTCGTGAAGGGCTTTGTTGGTCTCAGACTTTTGCAGCAGATCTGCAACCTGTCATGACCACAGGCTGGTGAGCATTCGAGTTGGCAGCGAAGACACAGTGTCCCACACACAGTCCTGTCCATGAAAAGTGCTGTCACTCACCAGGTCAGCTCTGGCACCGGGCACCACTGCCGCAGCAGCAAACAGAGCACCGAAGCTCAACAACTGCAGGAGACGCTTTGTCAGCACTTTACGCCCAAGGACTGCAAGCTGGACATCCAGACCGCGTAAAGCGCGGTTCACGAGAAACCTACTTGACGTCGTGAACTTTGCTCGGTGCTGGCTCTGCAGGTCAATGTAGCGGATGTGCTTGCACGCTTTGGCTGCGTTCGAGCTTGCAATTGAGTCCTGCCAGGAAAAGCAGCAAGCCGTCGTCAGAGCAAAGTATGCGACTTTCACACAGACAAAGTGGCGATGGTCGATCCGAAAGCGCGCACCCTGCAAGAAGGCCGGAAGATGAAGCGAGAGCCTGCATTGTATCAGTCTTTAATTGCAGCGATATGAAGTATCAGCTGTTCTGTGTATCACCGTTTCGATGTGAATGTCAACAGCATGCAAGGCAGCGAATCAGGCAAGCCAATCTTCAAGCGGATTGAGTTCGCTACTAATTTGGAAATTGGCAATTACTGAGTTTCTGCTCTTCTTCAATCATGCCATTTCGCAGCGTTTGCACCTTGACCGGGTCAGCAGTGGTAGCGCCAGAGACTATCGCTCTCATTGTGTAGCAGTTTGTGTGCCCTTGCCAAATCCTAAGCGTCTGTTCCGGCAACTGCCGCCGGAAGAGCAAAAAGTGCTTTCTGATCACCAAGCTCGCCGCTGAAGAGGTGACATACAGAGCAAAGGCTCTGCAAGGCGAGATCTGCTGTAGCACGTCTTTTAGTTTCGAAAGTTTGTGTGATGTCCGATGACAACGCGGCGGCTGCAAGAACGCCAGCGGATTTCTTGAAGTCTATCAAAGGAAAGCCGGTGGTAGTGAAGCTAAATTCCGGTGTCGACTATAGAGGTACTGCAATATGCATGCATCTGTGTTAAAATCAGCTCAGACAGTTCCATAGCCTTGCCTGTGTAGGGATCCTTGCTTGCTTGGATGGGTATATGAACATCGCTATGGAACAAACAGAGGTGCGTGGCACCTGAAACACACATAAGTTGTATGGCCCTGCCGTGAGGATGCTGCATTTGGCTGCTTGCAGGAATACGTGCAAGGCCAGCTCAAGAACAGATATGGGGATGCCTTCATCCGAGGCAATAATGGTATGGCATCGCTTGTCCTGCAAGTTGTCTTCCCATGAAATGTAGCACCGCGTAAACATAACCATCTTGTTGCTTGCAGTTCTGTACATCAGTACCATCAAGCAATGAAACACAATACTGGAAACCACACAAAGGATTCATCTAGCAACACAGCATGTGTTACGGTTGGCTGTATCAGATGTGTACCCCTGCCAGGACAGCAAGCTTGTCAACCTGCTGGAACAATCACGCTGTCATGGCAGATCAAATTGTCAGCTGCAACTTGGCCATGGAGGTGCAAGATACAAATGCAAGTGACTTTTGGATTTTGGCCCCATCAGCACTTTAGCTCAGTACTACCTCAGCTTGTCCTGATAGCCTCTAAACTTGGGTTGCATAGACGATTGCAACTGTAGCATTCTCAGCATGTAGATTTCTGCCAACTATCAGACTACATGACCTCAAGCATTGCACAGCGACTGTATTGTGCCACTTGACTGTATTGTGCAATGCATTTGTTTACATCTGAACCAAGGCACAGGATTGTGCACACCACATCATCAAAATGCGGCTAAGGCACAATGTCGTCTGCATGTTATTACAATGTACAAACTCATTCATTATGCTTGTTCCTGTCATTCCTTGACACATGATGCTGCTGCAGTCGCAGCACTGCATCTGTGCTTGTGCTTTTCCTGCCTAGACTGTGAACAGAATATTCGAGTGTTGCGAAGATGTCAGCAACTGATCAGAACAGGCAGTTTAATGGCAAAATCTTTTCCCAAATTGCTGCAAGATAGAATGCAGACATATCAATTATTGTGCATGCATCTCGCATTGCTGCTGTTGAATACAGCACTAGAGCAACTACTATCCTCAGAGCTTAGTATGCAAAGTTTGGGCCTCTGTCTTTGATGCCCAACCCTGGGATCCCCCATGTGTGCTGATCAGCTTCGGGGTCACCCCACTCAGCTGGACCGTATACACCCACCGTTCTACTGGGTGCATACACCTGCAGACAAGCATAGATCCTATCAAGGATTGCCACATCAGCTCAGCTTGATGCTTGCAAGCAATTGCAAACTGCATGTATGTGTCTGATGTCACTAAAAGCCATCTTGCTTTGTTTGCAAGACAAAACACAGGGTAACAAGAAAGATATGGCTGTCTGAACGTCACGGATTGCAGTACTATGCAAATCAGACCATCAGATAGGACCGTGCAATATCATCTCAGCACTCTAGGAAACAAGTCTTGTCTTCGAAACCCTGGCAAAATCCATACAAAGTACACCACAGGCTTTGCGGCCAACCTGAATGTTGTGCGGCCGGCCGTCATAGTCAGCCTCACTGCTAGCAAACTCTGTGTTGAACTTCTTGCTCAGGTTCTCAAACCCTCCAAATGAGTCCTCATCACTGGATAGCATCAGCTGCAACAAACACGTCACACTGACGTCATTTACTACACAGTCTTGCTGCTGTACATTCAAACCAGGTAGCAGATGCAAAGGATGCTTTCTGCCTTCCAGCTTCACTATGCTTGAACTGGGTGCTTGCGCGACACCTTTGAGAATGTGCACAGAACCCCTGTTACACAGTGACTACACAACCCCTGTTACAAAGAGATTAAACGGCATTTTTTGCTGCACAATTGCGTTTGCAGCATATAGATGATGAGCACACTGACATCTGTTCATCAACCAGGCATGCTATTGTGATATCAAGATGCCCATGCTCAAATCCATGACCTAAGAGGCTGACGCCTCAAATGGGATTCTTAAGTCATCGACTAGGAACTTTGCAAGTGCAATGACTAGTTGAGAACGATGCAATGTCTGACCCTGCCATTGGCAAGAAACCCTCTTAGCTCAGCTAACTTTAACCATGTACCCTATGACTGTGCCACGTTCAGAGACTTGTCCTTCACATACCTACCTCATCATCAGCTGGAAACCGTTTCAACCATTATTATCACTACAATTATTATTATTAGTATTATTATTATTATTGTTGTTATTGTTGTTGTTATTATTTCTATTTATGTGCCATGTCCAGAGTGTGAACTTGCGAATGGCCCACCTTGTAGGAGCCAGCGTTCTTGCAGCCCACTCCGTAGTCCTTGTAGGACTTGGTAGGATGGAAATTGAAGACAAACACCAAGTCTCCACGCTCGCACACCACCACCTTATCATTCTCATCCTGCACAGCATGTTGTACTGTCATGCATGTGAAGAAAGAAAAGAAAAGTTTGCGCTTTTCAGCAATCATAACTGGAGCCTCCTAAGGCGGCAGCCCGGAGCTATGACCACAGGCCATAGCCCAACAGTCATGCATGTGAACTGGGAAGCATGATGCATTGCTGAGGAGTGTATGGAAGGCAAACAGGAGCCTGTCAAGGGTCTTGAAGAGAAACAGTAGTGCAGGCATGCACACAATCTGGCTGCATTTGTGCTGCTCTGCCTGTGCTGATGCACAAAAGGACTGCACTAAATACTTGAGGGTGTAAAGCATCTAGGTTGTGCAAACCGCATGGAATGATCAGCAGTACAGAGCAACCAAACATTGCATGGAATGATCAGCAGTACAGAGCAACCAAACATTGCACGGCCCCTCAATAGTTGGGGATGGAAAGCGGCTATGCACCAACTCAATAGTTGGGGGTGGGAAGCAGCTATGTTGAGCAAGGCACATCGATGCTATTGGAACGATGAATAATAGTGCATGTACGCTGACGGACGCTGCCAGGCAGGTAAGATAAAGTAGCATTGGTGCAAACAGGCGCTTGTGATCAGCATTTGCAGGGGTCTTGCATCAAGCAGTTGGAAGTAACATGAGGGCGCATCACCTTTCGGGAGATAAACTGATGTGAAGAGGAGACGAACCCAAACGCCTTGTCCAAGTGGTTCATGGCTCTGTCAAACGACTGCAAACAGCAACACAGGTTGACTTACATCGGCAGGCCCATGACACCAAATCTGGTCTTTCCCGAAGATGCAGAAGTAAACAAAACTACTTTTGAGACAAAAAAGCATGTAGCAGTAACAGGATTCGTGTACATGACACCCATGTTTGTAGGATGTTCAGTTTATTGACGACTCAAGGTGGTGTGAATTTGGCCATGGAAAATAGCAGTCACACAAGATCTTGTTGTTCACATGTCATCAGCAAAATGAGGGT
>JAABUS010001774.1_pt1 | contig 44772 bp, 39 predicted proteins | sample 5560161 | NCBI WGS metagenome assembly JAABUS01 (sample SAMN10711885, study PRJNA513376) | rock metagenome | isolation source: Antarctica rocks | place: Antarctica: Victoria Land, Trio Nunatak nord | collected 2016-01-04
AACAAACCAAAGTTAAAGAATCCTGATATATTGAGGTAGTTAATGTTTATTTAATAGCTAATTTGGAAAGAATAATGTAATTATCATATCTTTGTTTCAGCACAAGAATCAAATGAAAGGGAACGGGGTCCGTTCCCTTATTTATTTCCATATGAAGAACGATACGCAGATACAGGAAATAACATCAATGACAAACAGTCTGCTTGATAACGATCCTGGCTATTTTTTGGTAGAGGTCAGGATATTGCCGGTTAACAACATACAGTTGTTTATTGACGGAGACCAGGGTATTACTATTGACCGATGTGTATTATTGAACAGGTCTTTATACAAACAACTGGAAGAAAGTTCCCTGTTTTCAGGCGCCGACTTTTCTTTGGAAGTATCTTCTCCTGGTTTGGATGAACCACTTAAACTCCTTCGGCAATATCAGAAAAATATAGGCAGGAATATAGAAATAGTTTTAAAAGACGGCGTTAAGAAAGAAGGAAAACTGGAATCAGCAACCGGCCAGAGTATTGTGGTAGAAGAAAAAATTGGAAGGAAAAAAGAAGTGATTAAACATAACTTCTTATTCGAAAACATAAAAACAGCAAAAATTCAAGTAGTTTTTTAAACAATTCCCTTCGGATTATTCCCGGTAAGGGTTTTTAAAATGTATGCGCTATGGCAAGTATTAACCTCATTGAAGCTTTCCAGGAATTTAAAGACGCGGAAAATATTGACCGCCCGACCATGATGAAAGTAGTGGAAGATGTATTTAAAACATTATTGCGTAAGAAATATGGCAGCGATGAAAATTTTGACGTGATTGTAAATGCCGAAAAAGGCGACCTGGAAATTATCCGACACCGTATGATTGTAACCGATGGTGAAGTTGCAGACCCGTTAGCCGAAGTTGCCTATAAGGATGCCGCTAAAATTGAACCTGATTTTGAGGTAGGAGAGGAATTATATGAGGGTGTTGATATCATGGATTTTGGACGCCGTGCAATACTTGCTGCCAAACAAACACTCGCAAGCCGCATTAGTGACCTTAAAAAAAATGTACTTGTAAAAAAATACAACGACAGAGTGGGAGAAATCATCAGTGCAGAAGTTTACCAGGTTTGGAAAAAAGAAATTTTATTGCTGGATGAAGACGGTGGTGAACTGATTCTTCCAAAAAGCGAACAAATACCTCAGGATTATTTTAAAAAAGGAGAGAGTATACGCGCCGTAGTTAAAAAAGTAGATTTAAAAAATAATAGTCCTGTTATTATTTTATCTCGCACTCATCCATCTTTTCTTGCTAAATTACTTGAAATAGAAGTTCCTGAAATTTTCGACGGACTAATAGTGGTTAAAAAAATTGTTAGAGAACCAGGTGAAAGAGCAAAAGTTGCTGTTGAATCGTATGACGACAGGATTGATCCGGTAGGTGCTTGCGTGGGCATGAAAGGAAGTCGCATTCACGGTATCGTACGCGAATTAAAAAATGAAAATATTGATGTTATTAACTGGACAAACAACACTCAATTACTCATTCAACGTTCCCTGACTCCGTCAAAAATCAGCAGTATGGAACTTAATAATGACACAATGCATGCTGATGTATACTTAAAGCCTGACCAGGTTTCATTAGCGATCGGACGAAGAGGAGTAAATATAAAATTGGCTCAGGAATTGACCGGTTATTCCATTGATGTTTTCCGCGATACAGAAGGAGAACCGGAAGAATTTGACATTGACCTGGAAGAATTCAGCGATGAGATTGAGACCTGGATTTTAGATGAATTGAAACGTATAGGTTGTGATACCGCCAGGAGCGTGTTGAATCTCACCTCAGAAGAATTAGAAAGAAGAACTGATTTGGAAAAAGAAACTATTGTAGAAGTACGTAAAGTATTACAGGCGGAGTTTGAAAAAGAGTAATTTGATCAGGATATAATAATTTAATTTAAGCAGCCGGGTAAAAATTTAGTTTTGTTAGATCTAAAGCCAAATAAGCACGATATTTATCCTGGTTAAGGGTTACCTGCGGGAATAATTAGAACAAATAGAAAGCTAAATCCTCCGGGAGCTATATGATGCGTAAGGGTTTACAGATGATCAATTACATTAAAAATAAAATAAACAGTTTACAAATACGAATGTCAGAAGTTACTACACCACGCCTTATGGCAGCCGCAAAAGAATTTAACATTGGTAAAGACACCCTTGTTGATTTTTTAGCGGGAAAAGGATTTAGCAAAGAGGATCTGAAGCCTACGTCTAAACTCACGGAGGATATGTATCGTTCTTTGCAACAGGAGTTTAATAGCGATAAGGTAGCAAAAATTAAAAGTGATCAAATTGATCTGCCAAGAGGGGGATCTGTTGAAGCAAAGAAAAAAAGAGATGAGGAAGAGATTGTATTTAAGAGAGAAACTAAAAAAGTTGTTAAAGAGGAAGAAAAACCTGTTATAGTTCAGGTAATTGAAGAAAAGCAGGAAATTATACCTGAAGTAAAGTCTGAAATAAAACCAGAAGCTATACCTGAAATTAAAGAGCCGGTTGTTAAAGAACCCGAAGTAATAGAATTGTCAAACCTGGAAGTGCCGGAAGTCGAAGGGCCCAAAATTCTGAGTAAAATTGATCTAAGTACTATTGACTCTTCTACCAGGCCACGTAAGCCTCAAGCAAAGAAACCTGAAGAAATTATTCAGGAAGTTGTTGTTGAACCGGAACCAATAATAGAAGAACCCCGGGCTAAAATAGAAGAGCATGTTCAACAAATAAATCTTGTTGAAGAAATTAAACCAGAAGAAGCTCCTGAAATTCTCCATGAAGAGCCAGTTGTTGAAACAGTAGAAGAAATTTTTATCCCCGAAGAAATAAACATACCTGAACTTTTAGAATTGGAAGCAGAAGGGCCTCAAATTCCTGTTATTGAAAATATAAAAGCAGATAAACTGGAAGGGCCTAAAATATTAGGCAAAATACAATTGCCATTAAGTAATGATACACGCCCTAAAATTAATGATGAAAAAAGAAAACGGAAAAGAATACCGGTAGAGAAAAAGGGTGAACCTTTTAGCAGGCAGCAGGGACAAACGCCTGGAAATGGGCAGCAAGGGCAACCCCCAAGGCCACCGGGACAATTTCAAAGGCCACCCCAGCAAGGAGGATTTAACCAGGGTCAGGGTGGCCCCAGGCCACCTCAGGTACCGGGTAGTCAAAATCAGGGTGGGCCAAGGCCTCCCGGAAACAATAATTTCCAAAGAAATAATAATGACCGGAGAGGCCCTAATACAACTGCACCAAGACCGGCTGCAGGAGCTGCCGGCCCCAGACCTCCACGCCGTGAAATAAAAGAAATTGATGCGAAAGAAATCCAGGATAAAATACGCGAAACGCAGGCTAAGCTGAGCGGCTCAGGTGGAAGAGGAAAAAGTCTTAAAGCAAAATACCGTCGTGCCAAAAGAGATGAAATGGCAGAACAGATGGGTGCTGACGACATGCAGGATAATAAATTGCAGGTTACTGAATTTATCAGCGTAAGTGAATTGGCTAATCTAATGGATGTTAGTTATGCTGAAGTGATCGGTAAGTGTATGAGCCTCGGAATGATGGTGTCTATTAATCAGCGCTTAGACGCCGAGGTTATTGAACTGGTGGCAAGTGAATTTGGGTTTGATGTTGAATTTATGGGATTGGAAGATGTTGATGAACTTTCTGATGATGAGGAAGAAGATGATCCGGAAGAGCTTAAACACCGTGCCCCTATTGTAACGATTATGGGTCACGTGGATCATGGTAAAACTTCATTACTGGATTATATCCGTAGTTCAAAAGTAGTAGCTGGTGAAGCCGGGGGTATTACCCAGCACATTGGTGCGTATGAAGTGGAACTGCCAAATGGCAAACATATTACATTCCTCGATACTCCGGGTCACGAGGCATTTACTGCAATGCGTGCCAGGGGTGCCAAGGTTACAGATATAGCCGTTATTGTTATTGCAGCCGATGATGCTATTATGCCACAAACCAAAGAAGCTATATCTCACGCCCAGGCGGCTGGCGTTCCCATGATTTTTTCAATAAATAAGATTGATAAAGAAGGCTCCAACCCTGAAAAAATTCGTGAGCAACTGGCCGGTATGAACCTCCTTGTGGAAGAGTGGGGTGGTAAATATCAAAGTCAGGAGATTTCTGCGAAAACAGGATTGAACGTAGACGCGTTACTGGAAAAAATATTATTAGAAGCTGAAATACTGGATGTTAAAGCTAACCCTGATAAAGAAGCTTCCGGAACTATTATAGAAGCTACTCTTGATAAAGGCCGTGGTTACGTAGCTACCGTATTAGTTCAAAGCGGAACTTTGAAAGTTGGTGACCTGGTTGTGTCTGGCCAGCATTATGGAAGGGTTAAAGCAATGTTCAATGAACGCAACAAAAGGGTTGATGAAGCGCCTCCTTCCACACCTGTATTATTATTGGGATTGAATGGCGCTCCTCAGGCTGGTGAAAAGTTCAAAGTATTTGAAGATGAAAGTGAAGCAAAGGAAACAGCGAGCCGCAGGGGACAAATACTTCGCGAACAAGGTATCCGTACGAAAAAGCATATTACCCTTGATGAAATAGGCCGTCGCCTGGCTTTAGGAAATTTCAAGGAACTGAATCTGATCATTAAAGGTGATTTTGATGGTTCTGTGGAAGCACTAAGTGATTCATTGCAAAAATTGTCTACTGAAGAAATTGCCGTAAGAATAGTTCATAAAGCAGTAGGTGCCATCACCGAAAGTGATGTACTGTTAGCAACGGCTTCAGATGCTATCATCTTAGGATTCCAGGTAAGGCCGTCATTACAGGCAAGTAAAATTGCTGAAAAAGAAAATATTGAAATCAAAACTTATTCTATCATCTACAACGCCATTGAGGAAATTAAGAGTGCGATGGAAGGAATGCTTGAACCGAAGATACAGGAGAAAGTGGTTGCTAATGTTGAGATCAGAGAGGTTTATAAATTTGATAAGGGAACTGTTGCAGGTTGTCAGGTTATTGATGGAAAAATCAACCGTAATTCTAAAATCCGTTTGATCCGCGATGGCATAGTGGTATATCCTACAGGTGAAGGTGCTACCGCAGAGCTTGCTTCATTAAAACGTTATAAGGATGATATAAAGGAAGTACCTACCGGTATGGAATGTGGGTTAACTATTAAGAATTATAATGATCTTAAAGTAGGCGATATTGTTGAAGCTTACGAAGAAGAAGAAGTGAAAAGAACATTGTAAGAAATCAGGGAGTTAGGAGTTAATCCTTCTCCCTTTTTCTTTGAAACTATACGACTGTAAAAATATCAGCCTTATAAACCTTTGTTAAAAGCAGGTTAGCTCTAATTAAACTAAACTGTTCTCAATAAATTTGATAAGATAGAGACGAAACCTGAATTGTATTAATTCCTGGTAATTCTTGTCCTTTCTATTTCTACTTACAATTATGAAAAATTATATTTTACTAAGTTTTTCCCTTTTAAGTCTGGCAGCCACATTTGCGCAGGCTCCCACTACAGTTCCCGTAGCTCAAATCCCGGTTGCAGCTATACCTGCAGGTCAAAAAGTGGTCGCTGATAAAATTCTGGCAATCGTAGGAGATAAAATTATTTTAAGCTCCGAAATTTCTAATGAAATCGCAGATATTGAACGACGGAAAGAACAAGTTCCTGAAAATGCACAATGTGCAATGCTTGAACAGGCACTTGCTATGAAAGCCCTGGTTATGCAGGCAGAAAAAGATTCACTGGTTGTAAGTGATGAAGAGTTAGAAGGCATGCTTGATAACCGTGTTCGCGCCTTTGTCGGTCAATTTGGATCAAAAGAAGCATTGGAACAAGTGGCAGGCAGAACTGTTTATCAGTTAAAAGAAGATTTCCGTCAGCCGATCAAAGAAAGCAAACTTGCTGAACTGATGCGCAATAAAATTGTCAGCACTGTTAAAATAACACCTACTGAAGTTAAAGCGTTCTATGATAAAATACCAAAAGATAGCCTGGCTTTTTATGAATCTGAAATTGAAATTGGTGAAATAATAGCTTACCCTAAAGTCAGTCGCGATCTGGAAAAATATACTATAGATGAATTAAATGATTATAAACAACAGGTTGAATCAGGTACCAGGAAATTTGAAACGCTCGCAAGTCTTTACTCTGATGATCCGGGTAGTAAAGATAAAGGCGGGTTATATAATTTGAATCGTACAGAAAAAACTACCGATCCTACCTTTCTATCTGCTACTTTCCGTTTAAAAGAAGGACAAGTATCACCTGTTATCAAATCAAAGTTTGGTTATCATATTATTCAGATGGTAAACAGATCAGGAGATGATGCAACAGTGCGCCATATTCTTAAAATACCTCAGATCACTGATGAGGAAGCTACAAGTGCACTTAGTAAACTTGATTCTGTAAGATCTGTTCTTATTTCAAATACTATGCAATTTGGCGAAGCTGTTTCCAGGTATTCAGAAGACGAAACATCTAAATTTACAGGTGGTATGAAACAATGTGCTAATGGCACCTATTGCACAATTGATCAGTTAGATAAGGACCTTGCTATGATGCTTGATAAAATAAAAATAGGTGAGATATCAAAACCTGTATCATTTACGGATGAGAGAGGTAAAAAAGGGGTTCGCATTGTTTATCTTAAAAGCCGTTCAGAACCTCATCGTGAGAATTTAAAAGATGATTATAATAAAGTTGCCAGCCGCGCTATCGAACAAAAGAAATATGATGCGATTGAGAAATGGTTTGGCTCTAAAATTTCTACCTACTATATAATGATTGATAATGAGGCAAAAAGCTGTAATCAATTAGGAAAATGGTTTGCAAATGCTGCGAAAGATTAATAAGGGTTAACTCTTAAAATTAAAAAAAAAATAAAGGTTCTAGTTTTTAGAGCCTTTATTTTTTTATCTTCAGATATGAACTAGTGTCATGTCAACTATAAAACGTCGTATTACGGCTATCAGCCGTCAGCGGTCAGCTATCAGGAGGAAACCCACTACGCTTTGATCTGCTAATGGCTGAAAGCTGACAACTGATAGCAATTAATACGACAAAGTATGCTTGACATGACACTAGTAGAACGTTCTGGAAATACGATTAATTACATTATCAACTGAAAAGCTTTGTGGTATTGGTTTTCATTAAAATAATTTGTATACTTATTTAAAGAACGATCTACTAGTGTTAAGTCAAGTGTAAATTGATCTAATTGCTCTCAGCTGTCAGGTATCAAGAGGAAACTTAATACACAATGATCTGCTGACGGCTGAAAGCAGAACGCGTCAATTTAGAGTTAACTAAACACTAGCGTCACTAATACCAAAAACTTAAGTTGAATTTTAAAGTGAACGCTATCCTTCTCTAAATATGTTTAAAGATCCAAAGAAAAATAAATGCCTTAATTATTATAATATCCATATACTTACTCAATAAATGTAACTATTTACCGTATTAATGGTAAGATACTATTTAAGATAATCCGTAACAGTATACAAGTGTTGAGCAGTAAGAAGATGAGTATAAAAACCCACTCTTTTTTAAACTTCAAATTTTTCTCCCGTACCCACGAAACTATTATTCATCCTATAACTAAAGGAGAGATTACAAGAATGTAGAAATCTAAAAATTAAAATCTAAAAACCATGGATAAAATCACTATTTTAATTGCTGATGATCACAAACTGATACGGGAAACCTGGAGTTATATTCTTAACAGCGATCCCCGTTTCCAAGTTGTTGCTGAATGCGGTGATGCTGAAGAAGCTGTAGAAGTGGCTAAAAACAAAAGGCCGAATATAATTCTTATGGACATAAATATGGCTCCTTTTTCAGGATTTGAAGCCACAGAAAAGATACGAAAATTCTCGCCGGGTTCTAAGATTATAGGCGTCTCTATGCACTCACAGCCAGCTTATGCAAAGAAGATGTTGCAAATGGGTGCAAAAGGCTATGTTACCAAGAACTCTTCAAAAGAAGAAATGATCAAAGCAATTATGGAGGTTTACAGAGGAAACAAATTTATCTGCGAGGAAATAAAAAACATTATCTCTGACCAGTTGTTGACAGATCAACCAGACTTTCCAAACATTAACTCTTTAACTGAAAGGGAAATTCAGATTATTAATTATATTAAAGAGGGATCTTCATCAAAGGAAATTGCTACTTCTTTAAATATTTCGCTTAAAACAGTGGAAGTGCACAGGCATAATATTCTTAAGAAATTAAAGCTAAAGAATTCTGCTTCCCTGGTTAATTTTATTAATAGCTCAGCTTCATACTTGTAAGATTTTCTATAATTAATGGTAATCACAAATTATTACCATACCATGAGACCATAATTTAATTCTAAGAAGCCGTGCAATTCACAATTAATAATTATATAAGTATAAAAACTAAACTTAACTAAGTGAATTCTTTATAAACAAAATATAGTACTGATTAAACACTTTAAGATATAATAATCATTAGATGTTTGCGTATTACAGGTATCCAATTTCCAATGAAAGATTAAAACCAATATCCAGTAAAATCCAATTCTGAAAAACCAATTATTCTACTGAAAAACCGCCCCCCTAGATCCTATGAAGACTACGGGGGTTTTTTTATTTTCAGTACTTTTATTTAATTCATTACAAGTTTTCTTTATAAAAATTATAAGCATTAAGTAGATACACTTAGATAAATATCAAAGATGTTATTAAATAGGCATAATGATGATGGTTAAATTTTCTATTACTGGCTTAATCAATGCATCTTACATCTAAGTTCTTATATCCAATGAAGATGCTATCCATTTCATGAAAAATCAGATCAGTAATATTCATGAAAAACCAGTAACAAGATCCTTTATTCCTATCAAAATTCTAATTTAGTACCTTAAATATCCCCCTTGCCTTATGATGGCTAAGGGGGTTTTTTTTGTAAAAAATATTGAGTTCGAACACTAGGCCTTACTTTTCATTCTTTGCAATTTCGCCGTACCTTAGCGCCCTAATTTCACTCATGAGCGATGCAATAAAACACGAATGTGGATTAGCTTTCATTCGTTTACGTAAATCATTCTCTTACTATCTTCAACAATACGGCACTGTGTTATATGGCCTGAACAAGCTTTACCTGCTTATGGAAAAGCAGCATAACCGTGGCCAGGATGGTGCGGGAGTAGCTACAGTAAAGCTTAATACAGAACCAGGTTACCCATTCATGTACCGTATTCGAAGCAATGTTAGTCAATCTATAGCCGAACTTTTCCGGCAGATATCTGAAGAAGTGCTTGAACTGGAGAAATATCAGCCCGATATTAAAAAGCACCCCGGCCTTATGAAAGGTCATATCCGGTTCTTAGGGGAATCATTATTAGGTCATTTACGATACGGAACGCAGGGTAGAAACAACGTGGATTTTTGTCATCCCTTTATTAAGCGGGATACCATTCCGGCAAGAAACCTTGCCTTGGCCGGCAACTTCAACCTTGTTAATATAGAAGAGCTTTTCGCCCTGTTAAATATGGAGCCTGGCGAATTTCAGCGCCAGAGCGATCTTGCAGCTATGCTGGAAGTACTTCATAATTTTCTTGTTAAAGAAGATGAGCAAAACCCGGGAGAACTGGATGTACGCACCGTACTTCAAAAATCTTTTAAATTATTTGATGGTGGTTATCATGTAGCAGGTTTGCTGGGCAATGGCGATAGCTTTGTAATACGCGATGCTCATGGCATCCGGCCATCTTATTATTATATTGATGACGACCTTATTGTAGCTGCTTCAGAACGGGCGGCTATAAGAACAGCTTTTAATGTAGGCGAAAATGAAGTAAAGGAGTTAATGCCAGGACATGCTTTAATAGTAAGAGCTAATGGTGATTTCAGCATTGAACAGATTTTAGAACCAAAAGAACGGCGTGCCTGCAGCTTCGAACGCATCTATTTTTCCCGCGGCAATGATGAAAAAATATATAAGGAAAGATCTAAACTCGGTTACAATCTTAGTGAAGCCGTATTAAAAGCCGTTAATTATGATCTTAAGAACACCATTTTTTCTTTTATTCCTAATACAGCTGAAGTGGCGTTTTTAGGCTTGATAAAGGGCATGGAAGATTATTTAAACACAATCAAAATTCAACGTATCCTTAGCTGGAACAAAGATTTCAATGATGAAAAGCTTGCTGAAATGATTAACCGGCATATACGTATTGAAAAAATTGCCATCAAAGATGTAAAAATGCGAACATTTATTACTGCTGATGCCGGGCGTAATGAAATGGTACAGCATGTTTATGATATAACTTATGGAACTGTGCACAAAGGCGTAGATACGCTTGTGGTAATCGACGATTCTATTGTAAGAGGAACTACTCTAAGAGAAAGTATTGTAAGAATGTTATCAAGACTGAAACCAAAGAAGATTATCATCGTTTCATCTGCCCCGCAAATACGTTACCCTGATTGTTATGGTATAGATATGAGCAAACTGGGCGATTTCATTGCTTTTCGGGCTGCAATGGAATTGTTAAAGGAAAGAGAACAGGAATGCTTATTAACCGAACTGTATGACCGCTGTAAGGAGCTGTCAAGAACCAGCCAGTTACATTCTGAAAATGTGGTCCGGCAGGTGTATAAACCGTTTACAACGCAGCAAATATCTAATAAAATTGCAGAGCTAATCACTCCGGAAGATACCGGCCTGGAAATTCAGGTCATTTATCAGACTATCGAGTCACTCCATGATTCATGCCCCACAAATACTGGCGACTGGTACTTTACAGGTAACTATCCTACTCCCGGTGGTAATAAAGTAGTTAATAAAGCTTTTATGAATTATATGGAAGGTAAAAATATCAGGGGATATTAAATAGTATAATGTTACTATAAATTGACGCATTTGCTATTAGCCATCAACTATCAGCTATCAGGAGGAAATCTATCATACATAAATCTTCTGACTGCTGATAGCTGACGGCTAACAGCAAATACGTCAATTTAAGGTTGACATCACACTAGTTAGATTTAACTGTGTAAGTATAATCTTATCTTGTATTACCTCATACCTTATACCTAAAAAAATGAAATCCTTAATCATAGTAAGACATGCTAAGAGCAGTTGGGAAAACATAACCGATGATTTCAACCGTCCCCTGAATGAACGTGGCAAAAATGATGCACCGGAGATGGCTAAAAGATTATCCAGAGAAAAAATAAAGATCGATACTTTTATTTCCAGTCCTGCAAAAAGGGCAAAGAAGACAGCTCTTTTGTTTATACATGAATTTCAACACAGCATAGATGATCTTATTTTAATTCCGGAGTTATACAATGCATCAGTATCAGTTTTTTACAATGTAGCCGCAGGTTTAGACCCAACTCATAACATGGTGGCCATTTTTGCACATAATCCAGGTGTTACAGAATTTGCTAATTCTCTTACCAATTTTAAAATAGATGATATGCCTACCTGCGGAATATTCGCTATCAAAATACATTCAGAAACCTGGAAAGATTTTGAAACGGCACACAAAGAATATTGGTTCTTCAACTATCCTAAATTGAAAAGTTAATAATGGCTTTATTGCCGGAGTTTATTTACAAGAAGAAGATTACTGATTAAGTCAGTAATAACTTTTTGGTATTGGTCATCATCTGAATGTTTAAAATTTTCAAATTTATACATTGCTGCTTCACGGATGGCTTTACCAAGATGGAATTTGCTTTGCTTATAACTCAAACAAAATTTTCTGGAAGATAGGTATTCTGCAAGATATTCTTGCTCAGACTGCCCTGGAGTAGGAACAAAAATGCACTTTTTCATTAATCCCATCAAATCCATTACAGTGCTGTACCCTGAACGGCTTATTATGAAAGTTGCTTCATTTATATACTCATTAAGCGCAGTAGCAGAAGCATGATTATAGATAGAAAGGTTGTCTTTACTATTGATCAGAGATTCGGTTTTCCCGGGTAGTCCTCTGATGAAGACGGTAGTTTCACCATAAGTTTGTAATTGAGCTAATAATATCTCTTCAAAAATGCTGCGTTGCGGCTCAGGCCCTGATAAGATTACTAATAATTGAATGCTTTTCGAAAAGGATTTTTGATTAACGATACGAGATAACCTGCCAAGAAATTTTACGGATGTTAAAGGCATTTCATCAGGATGAGAAAGTTTGCCACCCATATTATCTGAATCCTCAAAATCCGGAACCCAGCACTCATTAAATTTATTAATGTAGTAATAATTTATTTTTTGAAACAGGTTCTCAAAAAAAATTCCAAATGGACTTCTTATAGTAAGCTGATGAGTTATAAAAATTGAACTGATATTTTTGTTGGATAGCCCATAGCGATTGTCAGAAATAATTGCATCTACCCGGTTTTTAAGCAAAAAATTTTGCAACCATTTATTTTCCTGATTGATCGAGATCAAAATCTTTGGTATTTGCCAGAAATATTTTATAAGTGTTTTCCACCTGTTTTTACTAAAAGTTACCCTGTATCCAGGAAGATTTATAAATTGAAGGTGGGGAAATTCAGCTTGTAAGAGCGATTGTTGAATTCCATCTGACGCGATAATAACATCACAATCTATTAAGCTTAAGTATTTTATTATAGGTATACATCTTGAAGCGTGCCCTAATCCCCAGTCGAGCGGAGCAATTAAGATTGTAATTTTTTTTTTTGAGATTAATGTTAAATTTTTCAATATAAGTCAAATGTTATATTAATTTTGTATTAAAATAGTTAATTTAGGGAAATCAATTTGTGAGAATGAAAATTTGGAAATTAATTTTTATGTTTTTCTTTATTAGTATTGCCTTAAATAGTTGTAGTAGCAGTAACCGTACAGGCGGGTCCAAAAAAGGCTGTGGCTGTGGCGTACATAAGGGATTTGTGGGATATTAAAAGAACTTAGTTAATGAAAACTAGAAATCGCGATTTGCTTGTGCTATTGAAAGACGAGTTCAGAAATGAACAAGCCATTGAAAATGAATTAGAAAGACTCAATGAGCTACTTCACTATATAGAAACAGTTGACAATTACTGTATTGCATATGAAATTGTGGATATAAATAAATACAAAATTTATAATCAGCGAAAAAAAATTATCCAGGTTATTAATCAGGAAAAGCTGAAACCCTTCCAGTTCATTTGTAATAAAAACTGATTTTCCTTTAGTTTAAAAAGAAATCCTTTAAGATAATTTTTGAAGGGCTTGCCTTAATTTGCCGATCATCTCTTCAATTTCTTCTTTCTTACTTGTTCCAACGCTTAGCCGGTACCAATTTGAATTACGTGGTGTTCCAAATGCATAAAAAGGAACTAATGCCAGTCTGGCTTCATTTAGTATATATTTCGTAACCTCTTCCTGACTTTCTATCAATTTACCTCCTTGCATAACTTTATTCACGAGGTCTATTTGTACTGTAAGATATATAGCTGCCTGGGGCGCTATGGCATTAACAGGATATCCTTCAGCCCTTAACTGCATAAATCCTTCATAGATGCGGCGAAGCCTTTCTTCTATCTCGCTTTTAAAATACAAAAGGTATTTCACAATACTTTCCTTTTGCAGCAGATACCGTGCTACTGCTTTCTGTTCAGCCATCGGAGCCCAGGTGCCCAGATGTGTTAGCATCGACTTCATTTTATCAATTACAACAGCAGGTCCTAAAGCCCAACCTACCCTAACCCCGGTAGCTGCAAACACTTTACTGATTGCATCTACAAAAACGGTGTAAGAGCGCATTTCCGGCCGAAGGCTTACCGGATTATAATGCCTGATTTCTCCATAAGTTAAATGCCAGTACATTTGATCGTACATTACGTATAGCTTCTTTTCACCCGGAGCACGGCTATTGTTTTCTTCAATTACCATATCACAGATACGTTCCAGTTCTTCTTTACTGAATGTGGTACCTGTTGGGTTCTGTGGCGAGCAGAGGGCAAGCAAAGTTGCCCCTTTTACGTAGGGACGGATATTATCGGCAAGAGGCATAAAGTCATTTTCAAAATAGGTGTCAACTACCAGGTGTTCGCCTTCTATAAAATGAACATAATGATTATTATTCCATGATGGCACTGCATATATAACCTTATCTCCTTTATCACAGATAGCCCTGAATATAGAATAGATTAGTGGCCGTCCTCCGGAAGCAACCAGTATTTCATTAACGCTGTAATCAAGGCCTTCCCAATCCTTTACAAACTGTGAAATGGCATCCCGGAGATCAAGGTTACCTTCCGCGGCAGGATAATTAGTAAAATGCCGCCGGTAGGCATCAATGATTTCGTTCTCCAGGTCCTTAGGTATTGGAAACAATTCCGGATCAAAATCTCCAATAGTAAAATTATATATTTTTTCACCTTTCCGGATTTTCTCCCTTATCTCTCCGCCCAGCTTAACTATTTCAGAGCCGATAAGTGTTTCTGATAAATGCGAAAGTTTAATATCTGACATGCGTGATTACTTGAGTCTAAAAATTAGCCTCAAAAATAACAGCGATAGTTCACATTGCAAGTATAATTTAGTGCATAAGCATAAGTATGTACCAGACCAAAGTTTATCAAGCATTTAACCTGCTGCTGCACTTAAATTTAATATATTCGTCTTTAAAACATCCCCGCGTAAGGAAATGAAAAGACTAATGTTTTTAGTTTTAACCATTGTTATCAGATACTGCGCAATGGCACAAACAGGTTACCAGGTTACAGTCACTTTAAAACCGTGTACAAACCAATATGTTTATCTGGGGTATTATTATGGCAAATTAAAGGCATTGGCAGATTCTACTAAGCTTAACAACAGCGGTACCGGTACATTTTCCGGCAAACAAAAACTTCCGGGTGGTATATATTTCCTGGTTTCTTCACGCAAGGAGATTCTTTTTGAGTTATTGCTCGACAAACAACAGCATTTTTCTATTTCAGCAGATACGGCACATCTTCCCAATAGTGTAGTGTTTACAGGTTCAGAAGATAATGCTCAATTTCAGACTTACTCCAAAAATATTGCTGTTAGTGGGAAAGAGATCAACAGCTTGTTAAGTGAGCTACAAACTGCTGCCACTAAACCAGATTCTAATCGTATTTCAGGAAGGCTACAGGTATTAAACAAACTAATGCAGCAATACCGTAATGACCTTGAAAAGAAATTTCCTGCATCATTACTGGCTGCCTTGTTCAGGTCCATGAAAGAACCGATAGTTCCAGCCACAGTACAACAGCCGGAACAAAAACATGATTCACTATTTGCTTATAAATATTATAAACAGCATTACTGGGATGGGTTTTCCTTTACTGATGACCGTTTGTTACGCACGCCTATTTTTGAACCCCGGCTTGAAAAATATTATAAAGAACTGGTTGTTCCTGAGCCTGATTCTATTAATAAAGAAATAGATATTATGTTGCTTAAATCCAAAAGCAACAAAGAAATGTACAAATACCTGCTTACTCATTTTGTACAGAAATACATAAACCCGGAATTTATGGGACAAGATGCAGTATTCGTGCATCTCTTTGAAAAATACATTAATAACGTACCTGAAGTAGACTGGTTTACTGAAAAGTATAGTAAGTACATGTTTGAAAGGGCTTACAGCTTGATGGCCAACCTTATCGGCCAGCCTGCTTCAAACATGGAAATGAAAGATAATTTAGGTAAGGCAATGCCATTATATAGTGTAGAAGCACCTTTCACAGTGATCTGTTTTTGGGATCCAACCTGCAGTCATTGTAAGGAAATGGTACCAAAACTTGATTCTATGTATCAGCATAAATGGAAGGCATTTGGAGTAAAGGTTTATGGGGTAATGGTAGATGGAGGTAAAGAAGCCTGGTTGAATTATATCCGTGAAAATAAGCTAACAGATTGGATTAATGTTTATGAAACGGCTGAACAAAAAGATGCGGTTTCTGCTGCAGGCAAACCCAGTTACAAGCAGTTGTATGACGTTTATCAGACCCCGGTATTGTACCTGTTGGATAATGAAAAACGTATTATTGCCAAAAAACTTACTTACCAGCAAATAGATGAAGTGATTACTTTGAAAATGAAAAATGGTGTATCAAAATAGCTATCAGCATTCAGCCACCAGCTAATTGCAAAATCTATCACGAACTAAAGTTTTTTCCAACGTAGATATAAGATTAATGACCAGAACAATTAAAGGTCCTGAAAAGGTTAATAAGGGAAGTTTAATTATAATCGCAATTAAATACCTCTTAAACAATAGGTAATGAAAATAGCAGCCTTTTTGATTTGTACTGTCCTACTGTTTTCAAATTTTTGCAGTAAGGCACAAACCCTCTTAAGCTATGGTAACAGCAATGTTAGTAAGCAGGAGTTTATTAAAGCTTTCTCGAAAAATAATACGGATCAGCATCCTACAGAAAAAGCATATCGCGATTATCTTGAGCTCTATATCCGTTTTAAGCTTAAGGTTAAAGCGGCATATGATTTAAAAATGGACACTTTGCCTAATCAGAAAGCGGAGTTAAATGATTTTCGCAGGCAAATCGAACAAGGATTTTTGACCGATGAAAACAGCTTTAAGGATATTGTGAATGAGGCTTTTGTAAGAAGCAGGAAAGACATTCACCTCGCACATATATACATAGCATTTGATTCTTCCGGCAATAATAAATCTGCGGATACCGAAATTAAGGATACAGCAAAGGCGTGGAAACTTGCAATGACAGTCTACCATGAATTAGAAAAAGGCGCTGACTTTGGAAAACTGGCTTCATTATATTCATCTGATGTATCCTCACGTTTGAACAAAGGAGACATCGGTTACCTGACCCTATTCACCTTACCCTACTCATTAGAAAATCTGGCCTACTCAACACCGTTAGGAAAGTTCTCTAAACCTTTCCGCAGTAAGGCCGGTTATCATATTTTTAAAAACCTGGGAGAACGTAAAGCTGCGGGTAAAGTAAAAGCTGCCCATATTGTACTTACTTTTCCTCCTGATACTGCTAACAACATACAATTGGTTATAAAACAAAAAGCCGATTCAATATATAATGCTTTATTACAAGGCGCCTCCTTCAATGAAATGGTTGACCGCTATAGTAATGATTATAATGCGTTGGCAATGCATGGAGAGATGCCTGAATTCGGAGTGGGCAGTTTTGATCCTGGTTTTGAGAATGTTGTTTTTGGTTTAAATAAAAATGGAGCATTTACTAAACCCATACTAACACCGGTAGGTTATTACATTATAAAAAGGCTCAAACAAATACCTGTTAATGATGATCCTCTTAATGATTCTGCTATGTCAGTTCTGAAACAACAGGTGCGTAATGATTCTCGTATAGAGACGGCCAGGAAAGCCATGTCGCAGAAAATTTTAAAGACTACCGGTTTTAAAAAAAGCCTTTTACCTGAAAGCACTTTGCTTAAGTACGTGGAGAATACTTACTTTAATAAAAAGAACGCGGTGCCGCCGAATATTTCAGACAAAACAATTTTATTTTCATTTCCGCATCAACAGAATTATATAGGCGATTTTATAAAATATTTACAAGCCTCCAGATATAATCAAAGTGGTTCGGCAATACAAAATGTGCTGACCCAATATGAAGAAATTATGATGCGGCAATATTACCGTGATCATCTGCAAGAATACAATCCTGATTTCGCTTCACAATTAAAAGAGTTCAAAGAAGGTAATTTATTGTTTGAGATCATGCAACACAATGTATGGGACAAGGCATCAACCGATTCAACCGGATTAAAAGCTTTTTTTGAAAATAATAAAAATAAGTACTGGTGGGAATCGAGTGCTGATGCAATCATATTCAGCTGTACAGATTCCCTTACGGCATATGACCTGAAACGCAAGCTGGATGTAAATATTAAAGGCTGGAAAGATATTGTATCTACTTATGAAACAAAAGTGCAAACAGATTCAGGAAGATTTGAACTGTCACAATTACCAATGCGCCAATTTCAAACACCGGTATCCGGACAATTTACCGGACCGTTGAAGAATGTGGGAGATAATAATACTTCATTGTTATATTTTATCAGGCAGTATCCTCAAAAGCAACCAAGAAACTTTGAAGACGCAAAAGGATTTGTTCTTAACGACTATCAAACTTTTTTGGAAAATAAATGGATAGCTGAATTAAAAAATAAATATCCAGTAAAAATAAACGAAACTGTTTTCAGGTCGCTTTTGAAATAATACATAGCTGATTGCTGACGTCTTATAGCTGATAGCTTTATACCAATTCTTTAACTACGTTCCAAATCACTTTTGATTTTCCCAACGTGTAGTAATGTAAAACGGGTACCCCAAATTTCTTCAATTCTTTACTTTGTTGTATCAGCCATTGTGTTCCCACTTTCTCAACGTCCTCATCTGTCTTACATTTCATGATTTCATTGGAAAAATCACTGGGAATATCTACATGAAAAATCTTCGGCAGTATGTTCAGTTGTTTTTTATTAGTGATAGGCTTTAGTCCCGGTATAATTGGAACCATAATTCCGTGATCCCTGCAATCCTTTACAAATTGAAAATACTTCTGATTATTAAAAAACATTTGGGTCATAATATATTCAGCACCTGCTTCAACTTTTGCTTTAAGGTATGCAATATCTGTTTCGAGATTAGGGGATTCAAAGTGTTTCTCCGGATAACCGGCTATACCTATACAAAAATTCGTTTTACCGCCATTCTTGATATCTTCTTCAAGATAAATACCAACATTGAGGTTAGCCGTTTGTTTTAACAAGTCTAATGCGTAACGGTTACCATCAGGCTCCGGTTCAAAGAATGCTTCGTTTTTAGCGGCATCACCCCTAAGTACCAGCACATTATTTATTCCCAGAAAATGAAGGTCAATCAGCGCATCTTCAGTTTCCCTTTTGGAAAACCCACCACAAATAAGATGTGGCACGGCATCTATCTTGTAATGATTCATAATTGCTGCGCAAATACCAACAGTGCCGGGTCTTTTACGAACTTCAACTTTATCGAAAGTGCCATCAGCTTTCTTTTTAAACATAGTTTCACTTCTATGATACGTAACGTTTATGAAGGAAGGTTTAAATTCCATCAATGGATCCAGATGATCATAAATGGCAGCTACTGTTTTGCCTTTCAAAGGTGGCAACACTTCAAAAGAGACGAGCGTTTCTTTTGCCTCATTAATATGCTCTATAACTTTCATTGCTTGTTAAATAATCATGCAAACATAAGCAAGGAGTTATATATTATCAAACGCTAGTTCAGGTATGAGCTATCAGGTATCAGCTATCAGCTATTAGCTATTAGCGCAACTTCAGTGATAATCATTAGGTCACGTTTTTGAATTGCCCGTATATCTAACTACCAGGGCCTGATGTTTGATGTTGATTTTTCATCCTGACACTCATACCTGATTCCGGATACCGGATACCGGATAGCTAATTTATGATTAACATAACACCAGCTAACAAAAACAGGTAACTACAATTGATCTATTTTTGTTTTTCTAAAACATACTTTATTGAATTTAACTATTCACACAAAAGATCTTGTAAAAAGTTATCGTAACAGAACTGTAGTCAATCATGTTTCCGTAGAAGTAAGTCAGGGTGAAATTGTAGGATTGCTCGGTCCGAACGGGGCTGGTAAAACAACTACATTTTATATGGTGGTTGGATTAATTAAACCTGATGAAGGGGAGGTATTCCTCAATGAAGATGATATAACGAGCATGCCTATGTATAAACGTTCACAGCAGGGCATCGGTTATTTACCGCAGGAAGCTTCTGTTTTCAGGAAACTTACGGTAGAAGATAATATCATGGCAGTTTTGGAAATGAGAAAAATATCCAAAAAAGAACGAAAAGAAAAGCTGGAAGAATTACTTGATGAATTCCATTTGCATCATGTACGCAAAAATAATGGAGACAGTTTAAGTGGTGGTGAAAGGCGAAGAACAGAAATTGCCAGGGCACTGGCTGTTGACCCAAAATTTATTTTACTGGATGAACCTTTTGCGGGGGTTGACCCTATAGCAGTGGAAGATATACAGGCAGTTGTTGCAAGATTAAAGTATAAGAATATTGGTATATTGATCACTGATCATAATGTTAATGAAACATTGTCAATCTGTGACAGGGCCTATCTTTTGATTGAGGGGAAGATTTTTAAACATGGTACTGCTGAAGAATTGTCTTCAGATGAACACGTCCGGCGGTTATACCTGGGCAGGAATTTTGAGTTGAAAAGAAAAGATTATTTGCTTGATCAGGGTAAAAATAATGGCAGGCCAACAGCTAATAATCTTATACAGTCTATTGAAAAGGTTCTTGCAATGTATGATAAGATGACTGAAAAGGAAAAAGAAAAAAGCTTTTCATTAGGCTATGAGAATTTAGATGAAGCGGAGGATTTAGGTACCTATGACTATGCAAAAACCTTGTCGGAATTGCAGGATAGCATTCAGATCTATGCGAAAGAGTCACAAAATGAAAATCTGTTGGAAAAAAGTAATGCTTTATTTCAGCAAAAAGAAAATATCCGTGAAGACCTTTGTCAGATGCTTCAGTTAGTACAAGAGAAAAAAAATCAATAGCTGCTGTATTTAATAGGTTACCACTACAGCCCAAATATCAATAATTGCATTAATGGCCTGCTTGTTTCCTAATGGTAGTTTTACAGGAGTGTATGAAATATAACTTTTTCCTCAGTCATTTTCTAACTTTCCTATATTGCATACATGAAACTTCTTAGTCCTGCCATATCACATCTTGCAAGATTGCGTTTTAGGCAAATAGGGCAATGGTCCACAGAGCCGGTGGCGGCCCAACGGGAAGTTTTACAGGAACTCGTAACTGCGGCACAATACACTGAGTTCGGCAGAAAATATACATTCAACAGGTTATTCTCTATAAAAGCTTTTAAGAAAGCAGTGCCTGTTCATGAATACGATGATCTTAAGCCTTATATATTACGTATGATGGGTGGTGAAGAAAACCTGCTTTGGAATACTCCTGTAAAATGGTTTGCAAAAAGCAGCGGCACTACCAGCGAAAAAAGCAAGTTTATACCCATAAGCGTTGAAAGCCTGGAAGAGTGCCACTTTCAGGCAGCTAAAGATGTACTAACCCTTTATTATAAATCTTTTCCCGAGTCCGACTTACTAACCGGGAAAGGATTGGTAGTAGGGGGAAGTCACCAGGTAAGCCAGGTTAACGATGAAGTGAGTTATGGCGACCTGAGTGCTGTATTGCTTCAAAATACTCCTTTCTGGGCGCAGTGGATAAAAACACCTGAGCTAAGTGTGGCCTTACTGGATGAATGGGAGGAGAAAATAGAACGGCTGGCTCAAAGTACTATTTACGAAGATGTAACTTCTATTTCGGGCGTGCCTACCTGGACGCTGGTTTTAATAAAGCGGATTTTAGAAATTACGGGTAAAACCAATTTAAAGCAGGTATGGCCAAACCTTGAGCTTTATCTTCATGGTGGAGTTTCATTCGTTCCTTACAAGGAACAATTTCAAAAACTAATAGGCGCAGATATTAATTATCTTGAGATGTACAATGCCAGTGAAGGATTTTTTGCTGCGCAAGATGATCCTGATGAAGATGGGTTATTGCTGTTTACTCAGCATGGTATCTTTTACGAGTTCATGCCCATAGAAGAATATGGCAAACAGTTTCCTGAAACGATCGGATTATCTGATGTAGAACTGAATAAAAATTATGCATTGATCATTTCAACTAATGCAGGATTATGGCGATATATTGTGGGTGATACGGTTCGGTTTACTTCGTTAAGGCCGTTTAAGATAAAGGTAAGTGGAAGGTTGAAACACTATATAAATGCATTTGGCGAGGAATTGATTGTAGACAACAGCGACAATGCCCTTACTATAGCTTGTAACAAAACAGGCGCTATCATAAACGATTACACTGCAGCACCGGTTTATTTTAGTGAAAACAATAATGGCGCCCATGAATGGCTGATTGAATTTGAAAAAGAGCCTAAGGATATTCAATTGTTTGTTTACGAGCTGGACGCGGCTCTTAAAACCCTTAACAGCGATTATGAAGCCAAGCGTTATAAAGATATTGCACTCAGGATGCCTATCATACATTCATTGAAAGAAAACGTGTTTAAAGAGTGGTTAAGAAAAAAAGGCAAACTGGGAGGCCAGCATAAAATACCCCGTTTAAGTAATGAAAGAATTTATGTAGATGAGATGCTGGCGATTGCAAGAGAGTTAATGGTTAATTGTTAATTGTTAACGGAGAGTTTATGGTATTCAATGTATTTTAAGCAAATTGTCTGATCAGTACTTTTTATATTACGGACACTCACCGTTAACAATTAACCATTAACAATTAACCATTAAATGAAATTACTGGAAAACAAAATAGCTATCATAACAGGTGCCAGTCGTGGTATTGGGGAAGCCATTGCATTGAAACTAGCTCAGGAGGGTGCTCATATTGCTTTCTCTTTTGTCAACAGTGAAGAAAGGGCAAAAGCTTTGAAAGAAAAAATTCAAAGCTTTGGTGTAAGAGCAACTGCCTACAAGAGTAACGCCGGTATTTTAAAAGACTGTGAAACGCTTGTGAATGATATTATAAAAGATTTTGGCACAATAGACATTTGTGTAAATAATGCTGGCATTTCAAAAGACAATTTATTATTGCGCATGTCTGCCGACCAATGGGATGATGTTATCAGGATCAATCTTACCAGCGTTTATAACATGACTAAGCAGGTCATCCGTCCTATGATGAAAGCAAAAAGTGGGAGTATAATTAATATGAGCTCAATTATAGGTGTCAGGGGAAATGCGGGCCAAAGCAGTTATGCTGCCAGCAAAGCGGGCATTATTGGCTTTACCAAATCAATTGCACTCGAATTAGGAAGCCGTAATATTCGGTGTAATGCTATTGCGCCTGGTTTTATTGAAACAGATATGACTCAGCATTTGAAAGAAGGAGAAGTATCAAAATCTTTTATTGATAAAATTCCTTTGGGAAGATTTGGCTCGACCGAAGAAATTGCTAACGTTACTTTATTTCTTGCCAGCCCTTTGAGCTCCTATGTTACAGGCCAGGTATTAAGTGTTTGCGGGGGATTGAATATATAGTAGATCTCAGCAATCATCAATTAGGAATTATTACCTGATAACTAACTGCTGATAATATTTCCATAATTTTTATATGTTAAATGTTTTATGATTATTTGTTTTTTCGACTTGCAGGAGTAGTTTTGCCGCCAGTTATGATTGGAAAAAAAATTATACATCTTATTCTTATTTTCACGCTTTCAATTCAGTTATTTCCAACGAATCAGGCTGGAAGGTTTTTCTTACTTGATTTACCAGATAATGACTTTACTGAAATGGCAGGTTCTTCGGTCAATCAGCTTCGCCAGTTTGTAGAAGAAGAACATAAGGATATTCATATTGAACATAATTGGATAGCAGTACCCTTTATCCATATTAATAACACAAGGTTTCATTTCTCGGTGTCCTTACCAGATCCGCATCCGGGAGCTATTCCTACCCCTCCGCCAAATTATTTTGCTTAATTATTTCTTGTATTAACAACTGTATCTAAACTGTCAGGTACAATTTTATTATTCTTCGCCAAAGAATTTAATTGATTAAATAGGATTGCTTTCATACTTTCAAAAGTAAATTTTGAAAGTATGAATATTTATGCAATTCCCTTTAAAAAATAGCTAAATGAAAAATATCTTTAAAAATATGGGAGCTGATATTTCTGCTTCCCTGGTAGTATTCCTGGTTGCCTTACCATTATGCTTAGGCATTGCAATGGGTTCAGGCGCTCCGATGTTCGCTGGTATTATCGGAGGCATTGTCGGTGGTATAGTAATCGGATCTTTAAGTGGATCTCATCTAAGTGTCAGCGGACCTGCTGCAGGATTAACGGTAATTGTTGCAACTGCTATCGCCAGGCTTCCAACATTTGAAGCGTTTTTGTTAGCGGTACTAATTGCAGGTGTATTCCAGGTAATATTGGGATTTATTAAGGCAGGGGTCATTGGTGATTACATTCCTTCGAGTGTTATTACAGGTATGCTGGCTGCTATAGGTTTGATCCTGATTTTAAAGCAAATACCACATTTCTTGGGATACCATGCTGACTTTGAAGGAGATGAATCTTTTTCACAGAAGGATAATGAAAATACTTTTAGTGGAATTACTTCTTCTCTTCAAAGGATTAGTCCGCTGGCAGTTATTATTGGAATCGTTTCATTATTAATCCAACTATTTTGGGATAAAGTTCTGATAAAAAAAGCTCGGATTTTTAAACAGATTCCCGCACCCCTGGTAGTGGTGCTTATTGCTGTTTTGATTAATCTTTATTTTATAAATCAGCAACACTCATGGGCTTTAAAAGATAACCACCTGGTTGTAATTCCAGTAGCCGAATCATTCAGCGGATTTATATCTTTTTTTAAATTCCCTGATTTTGGTTTTATCAGCCTACCAGCAGTGTGGACCTCAGCATTGACTATTGCCATTGTTGCAAGCCTGGAAACATTATTGAATATTGAAGCAGCCGATGAGCTGGATCCTTATAATCGTGTAACACCTACCAACAGGGAACTTAAAGCCCAGGGTATTGGTAACATGGTATCAGGCTTAATTGGTGGCTTACCATTAACATCAGTAATAGTTAGAACTTCTGCTAATGTAAATGCAGGCGCTAAATCTAAAATGTCCACAGTAATACATGGTATGCTTTTACTATCAAGTGTAGCCTTCATACCTGGCTTGCTTAATTTTATCCCTCTTTCTGCGTTGGCTGCAGTTTTAATCTATATCGGTTTTAAATTAGCAAAGCCTGCCATCTTTATAAAATTCTACAAGAAAGGGTTCGACCAGTTTGCACCTTTTGTAATCACCATTGCAGCTATTATGCTTACCGATCTTTTATCAGGTATTATAATTGGAATAGGTGCCGGTTTATTTTTCGTATTGCGTAGCAACTTCAAAACATCGGTATTCGTTGTTAACGATAAGACCAATTACCTGTTTCGTCTTAGAAAGGATGTTTCTTTTCTTAATAAACCTATACTTAAAAATAAACTGGAGCAGGTGCAGGCAAATTCTTACGTACTGATTGATGCGATGCGTGCTGATTTTATTGATAAAGACGTTATTGAAGTTATCAATGACTTTATGAGACACGCACATTTAAAAAACATCCGCGTAGAGATTAAAAGAAGCACTAATAAACCTATGCATCAATTGATAGATTTTATTATACCTGATGAAGCAAAACGTGTTGCTAAGATTCAAAAAGAAAAAAGAGATGAGCCATATGAAGTAGTGGCTACTGTTTAGTTTGCAGATGCTGGTGTAATGGTAACCTTTAAATTGTCGCTTTGCTATCAGCAATCAGGAGGAAACTTATTACACATTGATCTGCTGACTGCCGATAGTTGACGACTGATAGCAACATTTGAATAACAATCATGCGTATATTTAATAATCAGATACTCAATCTGTACCTGATTATGGAAAGCATATACATTTAATTTTTAAATAATCGAGGCTGTTTGTAATTGAAATGCCCGAAGATTTCAGATTTACAAGCATAAGCTTCTTATAAACTTAATAAATGAAACCATTCGAAAAATTACTTCTTGAAAACAAAGCCTGGGCAGAAGAGATGCTCGAAAACGATGATCAGTTCTTCAAACGTTTATCGAGTTTGCAGGAACCGGAATTTCTGTGGATAGGTTGCAGTGATAGCCGTGTACCGGCCAACGAAATTACAGGTACACAGCCGGGCGAAATTTTTGTTCATCGTAACATTGCCAACTTAGTAGTGAACACTGATATCAATATGTTGAGTGTTCTTCAATATGCAGTGGAAGTATTAAAAGTAAAGCATGTAATTGTTGTAGGTCATTATGGTTGTGGCGGAATAAAGGCAGCGATGAACCAGCATCATTATGGAATCATCAATCACTGGCTTAAAAACATTAAAGATGTTTACAGGTATCACCGGGATGAAATTGACGCCTTACCAACAGAGGAAGCAAGAGCAAACCGGCTAACAGAACTCAATGTAATTGAACAAGTCTTTAATCTTTCTAAAACATCAATTATTCAAACCGCCTGGAAATACGATCAGCGTCCTCATCTCCACGGTTGGGTATATGGGTTAAGTGATGGACTGTTAAGACCTGTTTCAGACATACCTCCAGGAACTAAAATGGATGAGCTGTATGAGTATGATAATTTGTAGCTGTCAGCTGTCGGGTATGAGGTATGAGCTTATGAGCTTATGAGGTGTAAGGTATCAGCTATTGTAAGTGTTATCTGGCATGTGGTATAAACCCCGAAGTGGTGACAAGATTATAGTACTAAAATTATTTTTATAATGCGAACCCTGAAAGGGTGGCATTATTAATTGTCCGTGAGGCTCTATGTCACCCCTTCGGGGTTCGTGCCCTGGTGGGGTCACTATTTTCTATAATCATTTCATCCCTTCGGGGTTGCTGTTACAAAGTGGTATTAAAGTGTCAACTTTTTTCAAGCCCGGCAAAAAAACTGTACGCAAACAACTATGCATTTTTGAACAGCCTACCTGTGAGGTCTTTAGAGACCTTACAGGTCAAACCCAACTTAAAGTCAGCCTCAAAAATCTTTAAATAAATGACATTGCTCTAATGGTTTATACTCATACCTCATACTTTAATTTTCTTACTTAAATACGAATGCCACAACAAATAGGCGGCAACTGTTCTATATGGTTTCCAGGTATCAGCTATGGGAATTAATGCTTCCCTGGGCGTTTCCTTTGGCAGGTTTTTAATATGCTTCAAACTATTTATTAAAGCAATATCACCTAAAGGAAAACAATCGGAACGGTGCAGTGCCATCATCAGGTAGATGTCCACTGTCCAGTTACCTATGCCTGGTAATTGTATCAATGAAGACTTAATATTATCATCAGGCAATATTTCTAATTTTTTTAGATTGAGTTTTTTTAAGATGATAACATTTGCAAGATGCCTGGCATAAGATATTTTTTGGCGACTGAAATAACAAGCTTTCAATTCTTCATCAGAAAGTGTTAAGAGTTTCGCAGGAGTAACAATGCCAAGACGTGACTGTAATTTAATCAACGCGGCTTTAGCAGAAGCCAATGATACCTGCTGTTCCAGTATAATATGAATGAGTGTTTCAAAACCGGGTTTGCGACTCCAAAATGGTGGGTACCCATATTGATCAATGATAGTATTTAATGCCGGATCTTGTTTTCCAAGTAAATCGCAAAGGCTTTGAAAGTTTTCACCAAGTGTTATAATCATTCTTAGATGCTATACATCTTTATTTTTCCTGTTTTTAAATGCGTTAATAGCATTCCTGGTAAACTCCGATACTACTAGTTTACCACTGATGGCAGCCCGTTCCTTAAGCAATTCATCCCAATGATCGGTGCCTTTCCACAATATCTTCTTTGTTTCCTTTATTGCTTCAGGATTAGAATGAACGAGACTATTTGTTAATCGTTCAACCGATTCATCCATACCGTCAATACCCGCATGTACTTCAGCAAACAGACTTTTACGTTTGGCCCAGTCAGCATTCCTCCACATAGTTGCATCAATGGCAAGCTGACTGAATGCAGCATTACCAATCTTTCTTTCAATAACCGGTCCTATTACAAATGGTCCAAAACCTATGGAAAGCTCACTCAACTTAACCTGAACGGTGTCTATAGCTATGCAGTAATCAACAGCAGCAGCAAGGCCTACACCTCCTCCCACGCAATTTCCCTGGATACGGCCAATAATAAATTTTGGACACTTTCTCATGGCATTGATAACGTTGGCAAAGCCACGAAAAAATTCCTCACCCTCACTAATGCTTTTAACAGATGAAAGTTCGTTAAAATCAGCTCCTGCACAAAAAGCATTATTGCCTCCGGATCGAAGTACAATCACTTTTGACCTATCGTCATTTCCGGCCGAATGAATTTCCTGTTCAAGATCGCTTAAAATTTTTCCTGGTAATGAATTACTTTTAGGATGAAAAAACTCAATGGTTGTAATCCCGGTATGTGTTTCAACTTTAACGTAGCCCTCACTTATTTCATGTATCATGTTGCTGAATTTATTTGTTGAGTGAAGATTGTTGAACTGCAGGTCAAATGATGCTTTTTAAAGTTAGTAAGTGTTTAAACATCTTTTAAATATAACTTGTTATTGCTTTACTAATCCGAATTGGTTTAAATGATGAAGCGCATGTTTATGAAGCAACTGAACATTACCTTTATAATCAAGTTCACCAAAAAAAGGATTAACGGTTGTTAGTGATAAATCATTTTCAAAAGCCTCAAAAAAGAAGACCAGTTCTTTTCTCAACTTTTCTATAGAGGCCTGTATGTTCGGTTGTTTTACAGGTTGTGGCTGTTCACTGATATATGGGTTCCTGATATTTTGCGCGAAAGGTTTTTCACTAAATAGAAAAGCCTGCATCTTTACCTGTTCAACGCCGTTATCAATTACAGGAAGTTGTAATTTTCCACTGGCATTTCTTACAGCATCAACAAAATGCTCCACCATTTGCTGGCCATTCATCAGTCCCCATTTTCCTCTTGCGTCAGCTTTAAGTGATTGTAACAACAATAAAAAATCGTTTCTTAGAAATAGCAGTTTTTCCTGGTTCATATAAGAATGTATTAATGGAAGGTACTTAAGTAATGTTACAGTGTTGATTACCGTGTTATAAACAAGCGTACATACAACCATATAAAAGGTGTAGCAACTATCAGGGAATCAAAACGATCAAGAAAGCCACCATGCCCAGGCATAATGTGGCCACTGTCTTTTACATTGGCCATTCTTTTAAGCTTGCTTTCAAGCAGGTCACCCATGGTGCCAATAACAGCTGCAATGGATGATATCACTAAAAGATGCTTCCAGGAAAATATTTGTTGAAATACTGCCGTAACAAGAATAACACAAAGCAATGCACCACTGATTGTTCCTTCCCAGGTTTTTTTTGGCGATATCTTTGAAAATGGCGTTTTACCTATCCAGGAACCTACCAGGTAAGCCATGGTGTCATTAGCCCAGATGCTAAGGATACTAAGAACCGGAATTAGCCATGGCCTGGATATGTTTGCCGGAGCAGCAACCATTAAAATATTGGGGTTTCTAAGGTCTATCATCAATGCCCAGCTTAGTGAGATATAAATTAAACCTGCAATAGAATAACCAATATTTTTCAGGATTACCTCTTTTGAAAATAGCAATTCTATAACCGGTAAAAGAAATATACATATTAATCCAAGCCACCAGCCTATTGAATGTAAAAATAACCTTCCGAAATTATAAGAATCGTTTGTAAAATAAAGCATTAAACACCAGCCCGCCAGCATTACGCCATATTTATGGAAAGCTGTAATCTGGGTGAAATCTTTGTCAATCATTCCCAATAGTTTTTGATATTCCAGCCAGCAACCAAAATGGATAATTGTAAATAATATAAAGAAACTCCAGTTGCTCCATAACAATCCAACCATCATTACAATTACAAAAACGGCTGAAGTAAGAGCCCTCGTTCTAAGTGTCTGGAAATTAAAAGCCATTAAAGATTATTTAGGCAATATATTGATCGCGGGGACCTATATGAAAATCATCCGTATCGTATACTTCAGCAAACCTAGTGTGAGAAATTTTATTCATCCACCAGGTAAGTGCGATTACTAAAAATGTACTTGCTGTTATAAGTAGTACTGAAAAATTAGGATTTTTTTCAACAAATTGCGGATTATAATATATCAGTAATACCTGGAGAGCATTATTTAAAAAATGCACCAGTAATCCTGGCCATAAACTACCACTGTACCAATATAAAGCTCCTAGTATAATCCCAAGTGCCAGGCGGGGAAAGAAACCAAGGAAACCGTGTAAAACGGAGAAAAGCACGGCAGTAAATATGATACCTGCCCATGGACGTTTAGTTAATAAAATAAACAGTCTTTGCAGTACACCTCTGAAAAAAACCTCCTCGGTTATAGCTGGTATAATCCCGATTACAATCAGCATCATAAATAAGTCACGGGGAGATTTCATTTTAAGGAAACTTTGAATCATCTTATTATTTTTCGTTTCCGAGTCCCTGATTATTTTTTCAACATGCTCTATGCTTTTTGGTAAATGCATATTTTGATTTACATCACTTAGCCATGCTACCATTGGGAAAGATGCTAATAATATAACCACGGCAACCAGAAAAAAGCTCCTGGGAACAGGGTTTTTAAAGCCTATATACTGGAGCGGCTTTGGATCAGATAAATAAGCAAATATTACCGATGGAATGAAAAACAACATGATGGAAAGAATCGTTTGGAGCACTTTTAATGCTGATAGCAAAGCAGGATCAGAAAGGTTCATCTCCCGTAACTGGGTTATGGGTATATTATAATATTGAGTAAGTATAAGCACGGCCATAAAACTTGAAATCAGGTAAACTCCAAATGTTAAACTTCCAAAAATCAGCAATTGAATCCATCCCGGCTTATACTTCAGATAATTGTTCATACAACAACTTGTAACTTTATTTGAATAAGTATGTAATTTCGCAGCTTGATAAAGATTGGCAATATACAACTTCCTGAATTTCCATTGCTACTGGCTCCTATGGAAGATGTCAGTGACCCACCTTTTCGCTCTGTTTGTAAAGACAACGGGGCCGACCTGATGTATACTGAATTCATTTCCTCTGAAGGCCTCATCCGGAATGCTATTAAAAGCCGCCAGAAATTAGATATTTTTGATAATGAACGCCCGGTTGGTATCCAGATATTTGGTGGAGATGAAGAAAGCCTTTCTCTTGCAGCAAAAATTGTAGATACTACTAATCCTGATCTGCTTGATATAAATTTTGGTTGCCCTGTAAAAAAAGTAGCCTGTCGTGGAGCAGGCGCAGGGGTGCTTAAAGATATTCCTTTAATGATTCGCTTAACAGAAGCGGTAATTAAAAGCACCCGGCTTCCTGTTACCGTAAAAACAAGGCTTGGATGGGATGATCAAACTAAAAATATTGAAGAAGTAGCAGAACGGTTACAGGATATTGGTATTGCGGCGCTAAGTATTCACGGACGCACCCGCGCACAAATGTATAAAGGCGAAGCAGACTGGGCACTAATTGAAAAAGTAAAGAATAATCACCGTATTCATATCCCTGTTTTTGGTAACGGTGATATTGATTCACCTGAAAAAGCATTGCTTTATAAAAACCGGTATGGGGTTGATGGTATCATGATCGGACGTGCAGCAATAGGTTATCCCTGGATATTTAAAGAGATCAAACACTACCTGCAAACAGGTGATCGTTTACCTGCTCCCTCCCTTGAAGAAAGAATTGAAGTCTGCAAAAAACATTTGTATAGATCTGTTGACTGGAAAGGACCTGTTACCGGTATCCACGAAATGCGCAGGCATTATGCAAACTATTTAAAAGGACTTCCCAATATTAAAGAATACCGTAATAAACTGGTTACCCTTAATACAAAGGAAGAGATTAATGAGGTATTAGATACTGTAAGTACCTACTATGCCGGGTTTGAATTTGAAAAAACCGCAATTGTGTTAATCAACTATCATGAAAAATGCGCCGTTTAGCATGGTGGAATGTGGTTCACTTTATTAACCACATGCTGTTTAAAATTAAAAGAAGCCGGTTGTTCAATCATCTTTAATACCTCTTGATCTAATGGAGATACATGAGATTTAAAAGTAGCTTGCAGCTCTCCGTTTTCATTTACAAGATATTTGCAAAAATTCCAGGAAGGTTGAAGGTCGTTCCATCCATTCTTATCTTTACTGGTAAGCCAGGAAAACACTTCTTGCTGACCAGGTTTAATTACCGATGCTTTTGTAAATATGGGAAATGATACGCCATAATTTACTCTGCAAAAACTTTCTATTTCTTCATCACTGCCGGGTTCCTGTCCTTTGAAATCATTAGCCGGAAAGCCCAATACTACCAGGCTTGATTTATATAGCTGACTTAATTTTTCTAATTCATCATATTGTGCTGTAAACCCGCAATTAGATGCCACATTGACAAGCATTACTTTTTTTCCTTCCAGCGTAGTAAAGTCAAATGCCGATTTGTTAGCAAGAGGAGCATGTAAAGAATAAAAAGGAACCACTGCGCTTGTTTGCTTAGTGTTACTATATATACCGGACTCCTTGTTTTTTATACCTGATAACTTTCCGATTAGTGGATATATAAATTTTAAGATGGTTTGTTTTACTGTCATATCTTTTCTTTTCTATTTGAATAACATTTTAAATAATTTCATCCTGCCTTTAAATGAAGGATACTTAATGCCAGGATCAAACCACGCAGGCGTTTTCATAACAGATTTAGGCCTGGTGAATGTTTCAAAAGTGAATTTGCCATGGTAAGCTCCCATTCCACTGGAACCAACACCCCCAAAAGGAAGATGATGATTGGCGAAATGCCAGATACTATTATTGATACATCCTCCTCCGAAAGAAAGTTTAGTAATCCATTCTTTCTCAATACTGCTGCTATCGGTAAACAAGTAAAAAGCCAATGGGTTCGGATTTCTATGAACGATAGCAATTGCTTCTTCATGTGAATCGTAACCCAGCACTGGCAATACAGGTCCAAAAATTTCTTCATTCATAACAGTACCTTCCAGTGACACATCTTCTATAATAGTGGGAGCAATGAACAGCATTTCCCTGTTATACTGTCCTCCATAAACTATTTTCCCCTCCTTAAGGTAACCCACCACTTTATCGAAACGTTTGGTGTTTATTATCTTGCTATAATCATAACTGCCGGAAGCATCCTGTGTAAAGAATTTACTAATCGTATTTTTAAGCAGTGATATAAACTTTTCTTTCACCTCATTCTGCACCAATACATAATCAGGCGCAATACAGGTTTGGCCAGCGTTTACAAATTTGGCGAGCGCAATGCGACGACATGCAACTTCAATGTTTGCATCCTTTTCGATAATAACCGGACTTTTACCACCTAATTCAAGCGTTACCGGCACCAGGTCGGCGGCAGCCATTTGATAAATAGATTTTCCGACCGGGATACTTCCGGTATAAAATATATGATCAAAGCGAAAGCCCTTTATCATAGCAGGGATTATCTCAGCACCATCTCCCAAAACAACTTTTACATATTCAGGTGAAAAAGTTTCGCCTATAATTTTATCAATGATCAATGCAGTTGCAGGCGCCAGTTCAGAAGGTTTTACCACCACACAGTTTCCACCTGCAATAGCACCCACAAGCGGTACCAGGGAAAGTTGCAAAGGGTAATTCCATGGTGCAATGATCAGTACCACACCCAACGGATCACGATAAATTTTACTTGTTGAAGGAAGGTTTACCAAATTTGTAGAAACAGATTTTGGTTTCATCCAGCTATAGAGGTTTTTAATGCTGGTATTTAATTCTGCAAGTAATAATCCTGTTTCTGTTGCATAGGCTTCTTCAGCGCTTTTCTTCATATCTGTATAAAGGGCTTCACTAATCTCCTTCTCATTTTTTAAAACAGATTGTTTAAGCTTGATTAATTGCTGCTTTCGATATTCATAAGGAATCAGCGTACCGGTATCAAAATGTTTACGCATCATTTGTAGCGCGGCAATTAAGTCTTGCATCTGGGATAATTTACTTACAAGATAAGAAATAGGTATGAGGTATGAGCTGTGAGGTATGAGGTAATAATTCTTCTTGATTAGTACCATTAATTTCACTTGTTAGAGAAATTTCATTAGGTTAACAAATTGTCACTATACAATAAAAAATATTCAAGATACAATACAGCCAATGCAGGAATAAGATGTAAGTTGTATAGAACATTGAGTATCAAAAATAATTAATTGAATATTACTGATACTACAGAATCTTAAATGACATTGCTCTCAGTGATATATTTTATTATAATTACATTTAAATTAAAAGATGTCTTGTTCTGAAAAAAGTTGACAGTTTTATTAGTCTCACCTTTTCGAGACGACTTCCGAAGTCTTAAATTTCACCAGCTTTCCATATTAACGCAGACTTCGAAAGTCTTGAATAAGACATCTTCATAAGAGTGAATTCAAAAACTTAAAGAGACAGTGTTTTTAATCAAGACTTTCGAAGTCTGAACCCTAAGTGTAAGATATCGATATCTAAGACTTCGGAAGTCGAACCCAAACATACCTCATACCTTAAATCATCATGTCCCACGAATACTTTATGCAGCAAGCACTGAAAGAAGCGTCAAAAGCCTTTGAACTAGGTGAAGTTCCTGTCGGGGCAATTATTGTTATGAATGAGAAAATTATAGCACGTGCCTATAATCAGGTAGAACAATTAACTGATACCACTGCTCATGCTGAGATTATTGCTTTAACAACAGCGTTTAATTATTTAGGAAGTAAATACCTGCCCACTGCAAGTATATATATTACAGTAGAACCATGTTTAATGTGTGCAGGAGCTCTTTACTGGAGTAAAATCGGTGGCATTGTTTACGGTGCTTCGGATGAGAAAAACGGCTATAGTAAAACAACGCAATCTAACTGGCCATTCCATGTTAAAACTACATTACTCACAGGAGTATTAAAGAAAGAATGCACCCAGCTGATGCAGGATTTTTTCAGAGCCAGAAGATAACTACTGTCATGTCAAACATAAAATGTCTTTAAATGTTGCTTTCAGCAGTCAGCTATCAGCTGTCAGGAGAAAAATAAACTGGTATTAATTTTCCGATAGTTAATAGCTAACTGCTGATAGCAATCTCTTAGATACTGAATGAAGAATTAAAATCTAATAGTTATTATACCATTATGAAATGAAACAACAAATATTCAAAGATTTATTTATTGCAATTTATTTTCAATTAATCTCAGCCTAATGTCTTTTTTAACTTTAACATTGTAAATTTGTTATCCTTAATCAGTTATTAAAAAACAATAAAACTAATATCTATGGCATTTACACTACCTGCATTATCATATGCACCGGAAGCATTAGAACCTCATATTGATACGGCTACCATGCAGATTCACCATGGTAAACACCACCAGGCATATGTTGATAATTTAAATAAAGCCATTGCGGGAACAGAAAATGAAAGCAAAACTTTAGAGCAGCTTGTAGCAGAGGCAGGTAAAATCAGTCCTGCAGTTAGAAATAACGGGGGAGGACATTGGAATCATACCTTCTTATGGGAATCTTTGACTCCGAATGGTACAGGTAGTCCAAATGGCAAGCTGGCAGCCTCTATCGACGCTGAGTTCGGATCATTCGATCAATTGAAAGAAAAAATAGCCGCTGCTGCTATGACGCGTTTTGGAAGTGGTTGGGCATGGCTTATTGAACAGGATGGCAAATTAGTTATCAGTTCCACCCCTAATCAAGACAATCCGCTTATGGATGTTGCAGAAGTAAAGGGAACACCTATTTTAGGCATAGATGTATGGGAACATTCTTATTATCTTAAGTATCAAAATCGACGTGCTGATTATCTTGCAGCATTTTGGAATGTAGTAAACTGGGATGTAGCTGGCAAGCGTTATGAAGATGCTTTATAATGTGTCCTGAAAAATATTTTACGAAATCCCGGTACTTAAGACACCGGGATTTCTTTTGAAAGCAAAGAAGTAGTACCTTATAATTCTAAATACCAATTAAAAATACTACTATGAAATTATTCAATGTTGCGCTATTTATATTGATGACATCAGCATTAATATCATGTTCAGGAGCCGGTAAAAAAGTCTTGATAATGGCCACTGGTAAAATTATGATTGATGAAAAGAATGAGAAAAATATTAAACTGGTTCCTGGTACTACACATAATGAAAAAGAAATTATTCTTTCAGGCGGAGACAAAGAAACTTTAACAGTTCAAAGTTCTGGTGATAATAAAACTTTCGAAGTTAACGAGCCCGGCAATTATATATTAAATCTCAAACCTGATACCCTGGTAGGAGGAATGGTAAAATATGGAACCGGTGCCAGAACTTCAAATTTAACAGGCGAAGACGTTGATCGGATTATTGATAGTACTCAAAAATTGATAACGGGCCAAAATGCCAGTGATGATAGTAAAACCTATTTCATTCTACCATTTACACTTAAAAAAATAAGCAGCAATATCGAATCAAAGGTCGTTGGTCCCTATAATGGTATTCCGGGATCTATTGATGCAGGTAATTCAGGCAAGATGCCTGAATTATATAAGTTGTATACTAACAAACAACAAAGGGAAGCGGTAGAAAACCTGATCAAGGAAAGAAAAAAATAAGAATATTACTTTGTTTCACATCATTTCAAATTTCAGTATTTCATATATCCTATTCAGTTAATTTATTTTACAATGTAGCATTTTACCTGAATACCGAGTTAATGGAAATTAATAGCAAATGCATTTAACCATTAATAATTAACAATTAATCATTAACCATTATCAAGGTACCGGATCATGCCCATGACCACCCCATGGATTACAACTAACAATTCTTTTAAGTGTAAGCCATCCTCCTTTTATTAATCCATATTTTTTAAGCGCCTCAATTCCATATTGTGAACAAGTAGGCGTATAACGGCAACTTGGGCCAAGCCAGGGTGAAATTACTAACTGGTATATCCTGATCATGCCTATAAAAGGAAGGCTACATATTTGGAGAAGACTTTTCATTTACCAGATTTATTAACCGCTGTAAAGATATTTCCATCTTTCCTGTAATAAGCGTAAAGTCAGGAAGTTCCTTTCCACTGTAAATAACGAAGATGATCAGATGAAGTTTTTTTTCAATTAGCAATTCATATAATTTATTTTTTTGCAACCGGTAAGCCTCACGCAATAATCGTTTTATGCGATTTCTCTCTACAGCTTTTTTAAAATTTTTTGTCGAAACACCAAAACCAGCCTGGAGAGGAATGGAAGACGCGTTTATGAACAGGTAAAATACACGAAAAGGGAAGATATTAAAAGATTGCTTACTACCGAAAACCTGTTCAATAAGTTTACGGCTTTTCAGTCTTTCTGTTTTACTTAATGTAAATGCTTTTTTAATATAAAGTTCTTTAATAAAATAATGATCGGTCATCAAACAAAAACAGCCCCGGCAAACGGAGCTATTAAATGAATTGACATATAATGTTTACGATCTTTTTATTTTAAAGCCGACTCACTGGAAACCGTTAATTTTCTTCTTCCTTTAGCGCGACGGCTGGCAAGCACTTTACGGCCATTAGCACTTTGCATACGTTTACGAAATCCATGAACCGATTTGCGACGACGTGTATGTGGTTGAAATGTACGTTTCATTTTTATTAATTTTAAATACTACCAATTTCCAATAACAATTGCCGTTTAAAACGGATTGAATTTAACTGTACAACAGGCCACCATACCCACTGCACTGTGAAAGGACGGCAAAGGTATAGTAAAACCATTCTTTATCCAACAGTTTAATAAAATTTACCGGGTCATTGGTATTTAAGTGAAAAATAGCCGGCTGTTAATTGGGATGATTTAGCAGTACTCACATCCACAGCTATAAAATTAAAATTCCCCCTTATTTTTTTTGTAGCAATGACATGCTCAAGGATTGTGATCTTACCGGATAGTGAAGTCATAATGCTGGTTGACACTGGACTGTAAATACCTATATATGTTCCGGTAATAGCATTGAGGTTGTAAGTGCCCGGAGTTATATTTGAAGGTATAGATAAGGCTACTAATTTTGAAAGATTTAATTCGGAACCTGATATGTATATATCTGTGCCGGAAGTAGATCCTATTATGCTTTTAGCGGTCCAGTCTACATTATCAATTTTTACGTGAAAAGTATCTGTAAGGTTGGCTGGCGGTAATGTTGCAACATAAGGCAATTTATTAAAAACGCCTTTAGTAATTTGTTTTTGCTTGCTGTCAAATTCACGGTACGCTTTAAAATGGAACGTACCCGATATGGTTTTATTCGCTTTGTCAATAGCTGTAACAATAATAACCCCTCCTGCCTGGGTAGTGTCCTTGCCTTCATTTGTGGTATAAGCTAAGCCATTATTATCCAGACTATCTGACAAAGCTGCTGTATTAAAACTTGTTTGATCTAACACATAAGTACCGGGAACACTATCGTTTAATGTAATGGATAATGCTTTTCCATCAGTACTTAATCCATTAATATTTATAAATCCAGCTATAATACTTGCACCTGCTCCTCCGTTAGCAATCCACTGTGATCCATTAATTTTCATTGTTAAGACTGCGCTTACAGTTGAAGTTCCCCCTTGTCCTAATTCAACACTTATTTCCTTTTGACAGGAAATTGTTAATATCGTAAGTAACAAAAAGGCTAAACGGGTAACAGGCTTAAACATAATGAAAGCTTAAATAGGAATGATAGTGACTTAGGCAATAATAAGAAATTTTTATTGTAATATATAGTGTTATGTTTTCTAAAAATCAATGCATTTACTATTAGCCTTAAGCAATAAGCTTTCAAAAGGAATATTTAATGGTATTGATATCCTGATTGCTGAAAGCTGATGGCAAGCAATACTTTGTTCATGCAACATAACACACCATTTATGTCAACAATAAAATGAAGCAATTAATTATCAGCTAAACTGTTGCTGTGTTCTCTCCTGATATCTGATAGCTGGCTGCTGATCACAATTTCTTTTTCAGTTCATAATTAACATAACACACTATAAATAAATTTGTGTTGAATTAACCTGCCCGCCAAAAAATGTTGCTGCATGGTTATCGAAATCAATCGGGGAGTCTGTTGTAAAAAACTGGCGTATGCTACTTTTGCTGCAGCTTTTTTCTAATTCCGGATGACGCTTTAAATAATCCATCAAACTTTTTGCTACTATTTCACCTTGAGATATCAAGGTAACAGCAGGAGGTAATAACGGAAGAATTTTGTTTTTTAACAAAGGATAATGCGTACAGGCAAGCAAAATAACATCAATATTCTTTGATTTGGAAAAGATATTCTGTATGTGCTTTTGTACAAAAAAATCAGCCCCTTTGCTATTATGCTCATTGTTTTCAACCAGGGGCACCCACATAGGACATGCTTCCTGATAAATGGTCACTGATGGAAAGAACTTATTGATCTCTATAATGTATGACTCCGATAGTACCGTACCAGATGTAGCAAGTATTCCTACTTCTCCTGTATCAGTGTAATTGCCTATAATTTCTGAGGTGGGGCGAATAACGCCAAGTACCCTTTTGTTTGAATTTATTTTAGGCAGGTCATTCTGCTGGATAGTTCGTAAGGCTTTTGCTGAAGCTGTATTGCAGGCAAGTATTATAAGCGGGCATCCTTTCTGAAAAAGCCATTGTACACATTGAAGTGTATATTTATACACTGTTTCAAAAGATCTGGTTCCATAAGGAGCTCTGGCATTATCGCCCAGATATAAATAGTCATATTCAGGTAGGCTGGCTACAATATCTTTTAATATTGTTAGTCCCCCATATCCTGAATCAAAAACACCTATAGGTTGCGATAAGGCCATAATAGCGGTCAGCGGTCAGCAGTCAGCTGCCAGCTTTGAATTACTAAATTTACATTAAGTAAACATGCTTCGAAAAAACCGGAACATAAAAAACCTGGAAAAATGAAATCATTAATCCAGGTAACTTATTATATCACAAATAAAATTTAATTATTTCAGGTTCAGTTTTTTCTTTATTATTGGAAGAAGATCATCACCAGTAGGTACTACCAGGAATGCCTCCCTGTTAAAAACATGTGTATAACCATTATCCTTAGCTATCTGCTGAATTATATCCAATGTTTTCTTCTGAAGTGGTGCTAATAATTCCTGTTGTTTATCTTCCAGTTGTTTTTGTGCTTCCTGGCTATAGTTCATGATTCTTGCATAAAGATCCTGTAATTTTTTTCTGTCTGATTCCTTAGCTACAGGAGTTAATTTCGCTGAATCCTGGTTAAACTTTTTAGCCCTTGTTTCCAATTCTTCCTGGTAATCTTTACCATTTTTATCCAATATTTCGCGGAACTGGTTTAGCATAGAATCAGCTTTCTTTGCTTCCGGTAAACTTTGTAATAATTCACCTGTGTTTACGTAACCGATTTTCATCTGGGCCTTTGTTTGGGTGCCTGCTACTAAAAAGCCTGAAACCATTAATACAATTGTAAAAAAGTGTTTTGTGTTGTTCATGATTATTTTTTTTGTTACCCCATAAGACCTTTGATGGGCTTATGCATTTAAGTTGTTTTTATAGTTGAAATGAAAGAGTGCGCAGTTGGCTTCAGTAGTATGTTTAGTATTTATTTAACACCTAGTTCTTTTAAAACGTCCTCGCTTTTATCAAGTTTTGGGTCGGCAAATATAACTGTAATTCCTTCACTTTTATCCAAAATAAAATCATATAAACGTGCTACTGCAATTTTTTGAATTGCATTATAAACTTTATCCTGTACAGGTTTAACGAGCTCCTGCCTTCTTTTAAATAGATCGCCTTCAAATCCAAATCTCTTTCGTTGAAGCTCACGAACTTCTTTTTCGCGGAGAAACAATTCGTCTTCTCTTTTTTTCTTTAACTCATCACTCAGCATTACTTTTTCTGCGTCATAATCTTTATACATCTTATCTAAAGCACCTTGCTTATCATCAATTTCCTTTTGCCACTGAACACTGAACTGATCTAATTTTTGCTGAGCTTGTTTATAGTCGGGCATTTTCTCCAGAACATATTTTGTATCTACTATGGCGTAGCGTTGAGCCTGGCTTAAAAAAGCAACTGATAAAAATAAAAAAACAAATAGCAATATCTTTTTCATTCAAAACTAATTATTAATGGTTAATTATAATACATTACTCATACCTCGTACCTATTCAGGTTCAAATCCTAACATGAAAGTAAACCTGGAAGCATCTTTAAGAGATCCGCCTGGTTTTAAACGGTCAAATCCGATTCCATAGTCGAATCCAAGTAATCCAAACATAGGCAGGAAAAACCGGGCACCTACACCAGCGCTTCTGCGTAGACGAAACGGATTATAATCTTTGTAATTATACCATCCATTAGCCGCTTCAAAAAAAGTTAAGCCATAAATGGTACTGCTGGGATTGGTACTAAACGGATAACGAAGCTCCAGGGTATATTTATTAAATATTGTAAAGAATTTAGCAGCCTGTTGCTGATCAGGGTTAACTTTTGGATCGGAATTATCATATACCGGGTAACCTCTATGTGCTATTATATCATAACCCAGAATACCAAAGTTATTAGTAAGTCCTGCATCACCTACCTGAAAGCGTTCAAAAGGTGAATAATCCAGTTGGCTGTTATAACGTCCCATGAAACCATATTTAGCAGCAGCCTTTAATACAAATTGCCTGCTCTTATCAGCTCCCATAGGTTTACCAATAGGCACATACCATTCCCCGTTTACACGCCATTTATGGAATTCCGGAAACCTGTATGGATTTGTTGATGTTACAATTGATGGATCAATTAATGAATATGGTGGGGTGAGCTGTGCACTTACAAGGAAGTTTGATCCGCTTTTCGGGAATATTGGCTGATCTATTGAGGAACGGCTTAAAGCAAATTTAAGACTTATGTTTGTAGCAGTAAGGTCACTTAAGCCTGGAAAAAGATTAGGATAATTTCTGAGCTTGTACTGAGTCAGGTTAACAGATGAAACCAAAGTAAAATAATCATCCGGCCATTTCAACTGTTTACCAAGGGCTACAGAAACTCCCAGTGTTTTAAGGTAAGCTGTATCACCCGCTTTCTTGCTATATGTTCCGGTATAAGGGTCGTAGGCGTTAGAATATTTAGTGCTATATAAACTGAACGTAAGTGAATTTCTTTTTTTGCCTCCTAACCATGGTTCAGTAAAGGAAGCATTATATGAGCGGAAAGCCCTTCCGTTACTTTGAATACGAACACTTAATTTCTGACCATCACCCGTTGGTAAAGGATCCCAGGAGTTTTTATTAAAAATGTTCCTGATAGAAAAATTGTTAAAGGACACTCCTAATGTTCCTGTTAAACCTATACCACCACCCCACCCGGCAGAAAGCTCTAATTGATCAGAAGATTTTTCTTCTACAGTATAATTGATATCAACGGTTCCATCTTCCTGGTTAGGCACTGGATCAATACCAATTTTTTCCTGGTTAAAATAACCAAGGTTGGCTATTTCACGGTTTGAGCGGATTAATTCCTGCCTGCTGAATTTTTCACCTGGTACTGTTCTTATTTCACGACGGATTACATATTCCTTTGTTTTATCGTTTCCGCTGATATTTATATTTTTTATAGTGGCTTGCGGGCCTTCCACAATGCGGATTTCATGGTCAATGGTATCATTATATACTTTTGTTTCCACGGGCTCTACCCGAAAAAAGAGATAACCATCATCCTGGTATAAACCACTGATATCACCACCTTCCTGGGTCATTTGTTTACCCAATTTTTTGTTAAGCGTTTCCAGGTTATAAATATCACCTTTTGTGATACCTAATATTAAAGTAAGAACAGAGTCGTTATATTTTGTATTGCCTCTCCAGGTAGTATTTCCAAAATAATACCTTCTTCCTTCATTAACTTTTAAATCAACATTCAAGTTCCCTTTTTTGGTGTAATACTGTGTATCTGCCTGTATAGAAGCGTCTCTGTAACCAAGTGAATTATAATATTCCAATATCCTATCCTTATCTTCCAGGTATTTCTTTTCATTGAATTTTGCAGAGCTGAACAATTTAAAACGGAAGTATGGATCCAGGTATTCTTTTGTTTTTGTAAAAGACAGAAAACCCCAGTCTTTAAGATATTCATTCAGGGCTATATGTTTGGTTTCTCCATATACACTTTTATCTTCTGTAGGAAACAAAGTAAATTTGGTCATTTCCTTGGTACCCTTCATTTGTTTTTTGAGCCTGCTTTCACTTATACTCTGATTACCAAAAAAGTGCAGCTCGTTAATACGAACTTTTTTGCCTTTGTCAATAACAAAAACAAGATTTTGAGAATTTACCAAACTACGATCAGGTTCTTCGAGAATTTTAATAGACACTCCTTTAAAACCCTTTTCATTATAAAACTTTTCAATATTTTCCTGGGCAATCATCTTCATATTTTCAGTAATCACTCTTCCCGGAACCAGTCCTGCCTTTTTAGTGAGGTCTTCTGTTTCAGATTTTTTTACACCCCGGTAAATTGCTTTTGATAAACGTGGCCTCTCCTGCACATGTATTTCAATATAAAGATCACGACCAACCAGCTTTGTGTAATAGATTTGAACATTGGAAAACAATTTTTGCTTCCATAAGTTAATAATGGCTTTGCTAAAATTATCGCCTCCAGGTATTTGTACTTTATCACCCACGTTTATACCGGAGATTGAGGATAACAATGCTGCATCCAGGAATTTAGTACCAGTTATAGTTACACCGGCAATATTATATTCTTTAGGAGCTTTTGCAGTAATAATAGCTTGTAACTCGGGATCAACAGAGGTGGGTTTAGTTGTATCAGCCTGCTGCGCATTTGCCGCAGTAACCAATATTAAAGAGAAAAACAAAACCACTACACCAGGGATTCTTCTTTGCATCCAGTTAGTTTTTTTCTTGTGTTTTAAGTAACTTTTGAAGTTCAGGACAGCATGTGCTATTCAGATGATACATAAAAAGTTAATTTTGATTTAGCAAATTAATGGGAATAATTAAAACTGTTTGTTAAATCATATGTTTTAACACGGCTTTACGAGGTTGGCGAAAATTCTTCTTCTCTAATCTGTTCACTTGTTTTTCCGAATCTTCTTTCCCGGCTCTGAAAGTTAATGATAGCTTCGTACAAATTCTCTTTCCTGAAATCCGGCCAGCGCGTATTTGTAAAATACAATTCAGCATAAGCCAATTGGTACAATAAGAAATTGCTGATACGATATTCTCCACTTGTTCTGATCATTAATTCCGGGTCTGGGAATGCACTGGTCCAAAGATATTGTGATAGTATTTCCTGTGTTATATTTTCAGATTTTAAAGTGCCTGCTTTGACATTTTCAGCTATTAATTTAACGGCGTGCACCAATTCCCAGCGACTGCTGTAGCTTAATGCCATTACCAGGTTAAGTCCGGTATTTACTTTTGTAAGTTCCAGTGCTTCCAGCATTTCACCCCTGGCATATTCAGGTAACATATTTAAGTCGCCGATAACATGCAACTTAATATTATTCTTATTTAATGTTTCTACTTCTTTGCGTATTGTATCAACAAGAAGTTCCATCAATCCTGCAACTTCATATTCAGGACGGTCCCAATTCTCTGTAGAAAATGCGTACAAGGTTAAATATTGAATTCCAAGTTCCGCACATCCTTCAACAATATTACGAACACTCTCCACTCCATGAAAATGCCCAAACAAACGATCTTGTCCTTGTTCTTTAGCCCATCTTCCATTGCCATCCATAATAATAGCAATGTGAAGAGGTAATTGTTGCAGATCTATTTTCGCTTTAAGCGAGTCCATGGCAATATATTTTCAGGGAGGCAAAAGTACATAAAAGATCGGGAAACCCTTGAAAATATTGGTTATAAGCTATGAGGATATAATTAGTGTCAGCAAGAAAACGCGTCATTTTTAAAAGTCGGGCACATCATATTAACAAAATACTTAATTCAATATGAGCGATTTTTTTAAATTTTATTGACTGAACTGGTCTTTCGACCAGTTCAG
>JAABUS010001775.1_pt1 | contig 44761 bp, 43 predicted proteins | sample 5560161 | NCBI WGS metagenome assembly JAABUS01 (sample SAMN10711885, study PRJNA513376) | rock metagenome | isolation source: Antarctica rocks | place: Antarctica: Victoria Land, Trio Nunatak nord | collected 2016-01-04
AGAATGCTTGATAGAAAATCATGTAGAAAGCATTGTTTGATTCGTGTTATGCGCTCAATCGATGCGTATTTTGAAGCATGTAGAATGTTTGATAGAGTGTTTGATAGAAAGCTCAGTCGATAGCTCAATAGGTAACTCAGTAGAAAGATCGATAGAAAGATCAATAGAAAGATTGATAGAAAGATTGATCGAAAGATTGATTGAAAGATCAGTAGAAAAATCAGTAGAAAGCTCGATTGATAGCTCAGTAGAAAGATCAGTAGAAAGATCAGTAGAAAGCTCAATCGATAGCTTAGTAGAAAGATAAGTAAAAAGATCAGTAGAAAGCTTAATCAATAGCTCAGTAAATAGCTCAGTAGAAAGCTCAGTAGAAAGTATTGTTTGAAGCACTGTTTGATGCATGTTATGCGTTCATTCAACGCGTATTTTGAAGCATGTAGAAAATTTGATAAAGCGTTTGATCGAAAGTTTGATATTGAGTCATGAAGAGTGCATTCTATTGAGCTAATTAGCATTATTTCGTACGAAAGAAAGAAGTGAAAAGAAGTAAAAATTCTGAATCTTCTGAATTTTCTAGCGTCAACCTTCGACTGAGAGCGAAGATTACTAATCACGAAGATAACAGTACTATTTTCAAGTCATGTAGAAAGCATTGTTTGAAGCATTGTTTGACTCATGTTATGCATTCATAATTTGAAGCATGTAAAGCGTTTGATAGAGTGTTTGATAGAAAATTTGATAGGGAATTTGGGTGAGCGAGTAAATAAGCGAGTAGGTGAGCGAGTAGATGAACGATTGTTGACATATGCAACATATGTGATGAAAGCGAAATTCAGCTCAGCGCATATGAACAAACGCAGATTTTACCGGCAAAAGCGAGATACAGTTCAGAGATATATGAACAAACACAGATTTTGTCGACAAAAGCAGATTGCAGCCTAACGAGATCAGCTTAAATTCGAATTTTATTTCGCTTTAAGCGATAAATGTCACTTTAGCTAAACTTTAAAATTTTGTTCACTTTACAAACTGTCAATGTTGCACAATTGTGCTGTAAAATTCGAATATTCAACATGTTTGCAAAGCTTTCGTCATTTGCGTTGTTTTGTGACATTTTGAATGCAATACTCATTACAATTTCGTGACTAGATGATCTTTCTATGAGTTAATAAACTGAGCTGCCTGATATGTTTCACACATTGCGCTATTTGCGAAGTGCGCATTTTGACAGCTGCAACATTTAGAAATCATGTGATTGCATGATTGCTCATCTTTGCACGTAGGTAATTGACATTTATGATTTCAGATCTGATGATTTCGCTCGCAGTACAAGCATCTTGATGATCTGTTGCATTTATTCTGCAAATGCTCAAATGTTTGACATTTTTGACATTGATCATTTGATCGATAGTCTCAATATTCGACTGTTTGATATGTTGATTTCGCAGCTAAAAGTCGTTTTTTCAGATGTCTTTGCACTTTTGCTTCGATTTTGAACGTCAGTATCATTGAAGCATGATTCTTTCTTGCTTTATTTTCATCTTTTGATAATCATATTAAATTGATTATCAACTTCAATTCAGAATTGTACTTCTCTAGCTCAATTCTCAGATATTTCATTTCAATCTTCATGTTGAAGATTTCGATTTTCAGACTGTGTATGATTATTTTGTGTCATTTCTCATCTTTCTTAATGCTTTTAACATCAAAAACATGCTTTCATATTGCTCTTTGTGCTAGTAAGACGTCTGCGATGTATTTTTTCAAGATTGTCAAAGTAATGTTGTTTTTCTTTAGCGTTTTGACTATCATGATGACTATTAGATTGATTTTCGCCTTTTTCAATGTGTTATTCATTGAGTCTCGCATTTTCATCATCTTCAACGTTCAGTTCTCATTTTTGAGATTGACAATGAGTTTTCTTTCGCGATACAATATTTCTTGTGATTTTGACGAGAATTTCTTGATAATCAGATTTCATTCGCCTGCATTTGCATTCACATTTGCATTTGTGTTTGCATTTGCATTTGCATCTGTTACTTGAGCTGCTTTTTGCACATATGTGAGCTTCTGCGTTGGTTTTTGCGAATTTTGCATGACTTGCGACGTTTGCGAATTCTGCGCCTTCTGCAAGATTTGCGAATTCTCTGTTGTTTGCTTTGCATTAATTTTCTTTTTGATGTTTTCAGCATTTTGTTGAATCAATTGTAGAATGATCTTCAGTTTGTTGTTTGTTTAACTTTGAAGTTGATCAATTTGCTTCTGAATCGAGTTTTCTATGCTTTCATTGCATGCTCTTCAAATGTAGATTAAGCTATGACTTATAGTCTCTTTCTGTTCTGATATTGCTTGTCTTAGCTGATTGACTGCAAATTCAATTCTTTCGCGCAGTCTCTTTATCTGCATCTTTTTAGAGTTGACATCGTAGCACTTGCTAGTACTAACTTCGATGCTAGCTTCTTTTTGCGAACTTTTCATCGCTTTTCGCTTTTTCATTTCTTTGAATTTCACAATCGCTTGTGTTTGCTCTTTTTGCTGCGAATTTGCATTTCGCAGATTGATTGTATTCTTGTCATTATGCGCGTTTGCATGTGAATTTAGCATTAATGCATCAAGTAAACTAAACATGTATTGCGTTTTTCTATTTGCTGATGTGAGCGATTTTTGTTGACTGCAAAATAAATCGACAATGTCGTTCTGCAGTTGTTTGCTTGTTGATGAACTCATGCTAAGTTCATCTCATAGATTTATTTCAATCTCTAATGTTGATCTTTTGATTTCTATCGTCGATGTTTTGAATTCTGACGCTGAGCTATTGCTTCTGCTGAGTTTCGCGTCACTATTCGCGAAACGAGGCGAGAAAAAGCGCATAAAGCGACTCTTTATATTTCTTTTCATAAAGAGTTTTTCCGAGTTTCAAACTTCAAGCTTCTAGAGAATTCACTTGACATCACTTAAATATCTCTTTAATCTCTTACTCAGAGCGTTTTACGTAGACAGTAACTTTAGTGTAGAGATTTTTCAATTTCTATCTTGAAACCTGCAATAGATCGTCTTCTATTATCGACTTATGTCAGATGAAAATGATATAAATCTAGTCTGCAAGAGTCTAAATTACTCTTTTTGATAGAAAATGCTTGACGCAATTGCTTTATATCTTACGTATCAAAGTAATCATGTTATCTCGCTCAGAATAGTAATGACTGATCTCAACTTATTGTTTTGCACATCAAGAAAAGATAAAACAAACGTTAAAGATAATGAAGCAGCAATTGACGACAGCAATTTATCGAAGCATATGATATATCAAATCGATTGACAAGTTATAGAGCACAATTGTACGATCAAAACAAGCTCTTATTCGACTCAATAGCTTCACAAATGACTGCATCGCAAGTCAAAAATCGAAAATCGAAATTTTTCGCGCTTATGCAAATCAAAATCGACGACGAAACGAAAGTTCATCAACGCAGAAGAAAAAATCATCAATTCAGACAGTAATTTGACTGATAAATTGAAGAGTAAACTTACATGAAAAGAACAAGTTATTAATCAACTTCAGAACAGCACAGAAGACTGCATACTGACATGAAATTGAAATTGAAGTCTTTTGTATTTAAAGATCACACAGAGAACAATGTTGTTTCAAAGAAGTACAACGTTTCTTATCAAATCACTATTTGTTTTATCTTTTCTTGATGTGCAAGACAATAAGTCAAGATCAGTCGTTACTGTTCTGAGCGAGATAATACAACTACTTTTTTTTTTAAATTTCTTACTTGATTCAACACTCATTGTGAGTCTATGCAAGATTCTATATAATGTAGCGAGCGTCGCTTTAGCGCAGCGCTCTTTTCGTTTATGAAATCACTTTTTTCTGCGCTTTATACTGTAAGTGTTTTCAATGCAAGAACTTTATAAGCTTGTTTCTTCTTCATCTTTCTCTTCTTTCATCTGACTTTTTGATGACATCACAGCTTGAAACTGACTCAGTATAATCATTGAGAGCATCATTCAAATCATCGCTATCGTTGCGCTCGTGATTTCTAAGAGCATTTTCAAGTTCATAATGTTTTTCTTTCATTGCATTGATCTTCTTTCTGTCTTTCATCGAAAACATGTTAACAGAACATGTTTGATTAACATTTAATCATTGTCACACTTGCACATCATCGTTGTGATATTGAGTATACATCTCTCATGTAGAAATTTATTGAAGTCAATCTTTTTGATTCATAGCTGTGTCAATAATGCGCTGTGAAACTTCGCTCAATCTTTGTGTAGACGCAGATGTTAATAAGTCACTTTTGACATCAGATATCAAAAATGAGCTGCGTTAAATTTCTCTCTTCAGACTATTCTTCATGTCTGTTTGACCTGTTTCTGTATGAGTGTCAGTCACGTCACTATCTTCGTACGCTGATGCTTGATCAGCGATAGCGACAGTTTGTGTACATCGTCAATCATCTTGTCTATCGCTTTATTTTTGAGCATTCTTGCATGTCTCGTCACTCAATGCAACTTCAGCGTGACTCTCTGAAAGTGAATGTTCTCATGCGCAGTCTTAATTAATCGCAGACGTGTCTGATCTCTTGTTGATGTCATGACTTTCACTGTTTTCAAAAAGATCTAACTGTCACTGTATATCTTATATATCTTTTTGCAACTCTCTCGATTCGCTGTTGCTACATCTACAAGATGTTTTGCTCTTGCAATCAATCTCTTCAATTTCTCGTGATGAGTGATGATTAAGATCGATTTTCTCAGTCTTTTATTTAACTTTCAGTTGACTTTCATCATGATTGCTGTGACGTTGTCTTTGCTATCACTATCATTCAAGTAAACTCTTTGTTTCAATGTGAATGTATCAAGACTGTGTTTCTTTATTGACATTTTCTTGTTTGCAACTATAATCATCTTCAATGACTTTGTTCAGAAAAACGATGTGTAAAAGTGACTTCGCTTCATCTTTGTTCATTTAAGAGTTTCTTTCATTCACTTTTGCTTTAGCTGCAGAGATGTCTTACGCAGTTTTGATTTTCAATCTCTTTTTGATATCAAGTTGTTGCAAATTCGACGTATCATTGCTTCAATAACTTCGTCTGATTTTCAAGAATTCATGTTCATTAGTGATCTTTGTATCAGCTTTCATAAGTGAATATTTATCAACACTGTGTTTATTTCTACTTGTAAAGCTTTTATTGATGTTGCATGATAAATGTCAATGATTTGTCACAATGCTCTTTCTTATACTGATCTTAGCTTGACATTCAGATCTTTTCAATGATTCTTCACTTCTTGTGATGTGTATCATATGATGACTTCATGACTAAGCAAAAAGCGTGTCATCGCGAAGTATATTTGCTTTCTCATCATTATTGATGAATCTCAAGTAAATTCAATAATTATCTGCATGATTTTCTGTTTAATCATCAACTTTGCTTTGACATAACATATGTGAATCACTCATTTTAGCTTGAAGTTGAGTTGAACTCTCAAAATTCTGATGTTTGATTTTGAATCAATCTGATGTTCTGTTAACTTTAAGCTCTTGTTCATATTGAATCACTTAGAAGTTCTTGTAAAATAAATCAACTCATGCTTTGTCTTTGAAAATTTGATGTTATGCGTTTTTGATCATCTATCATAGATTTCGTCAAGAACTTTGCAATTGCACTTCATAAACTTCTTATATGTTAGAATGTTAACATCATTTACGAAGTTTATAAAGTTAGTTCTCAGCTTGATGTCATCACATGCTTCTAACAAGTTTGCGTTGTAAAACAAGTATAATATTGATGACAGCAAAGAGTCTTGTGATATATTAATGTTCACGCTGCATTTCATCATTGTGTAATCATCAATTGTGATGATGATGCATCGATCTTTCAGAAAATTCTTCACAAATTTGAGAAGCAGTCTGAAAACTCTTCTCTTTTTCATGTCATGTAAAAGTCTGTCGTGTATCACATTATTGAATGCATTCTTTTCATTTAAACTCAGCAGTGATACTACTTTTCTTTTTATGTCACTTCATACAATGTATATCTTTTCTGTAATGAGTTGCAAAGTTGTATTTATTGATCTGTGCTTACAAGCTCTCATCTGAATGTCTGATATTAAGTTACAAGCTTTCATGACATTTTGCAGATGTTTGAATATGATGAACTTCAATATCTTGCTCAATGTGTTGAGTAGCACAATTAATTTATATATCTTTGCATTAAAGTAATCTTTCTTGCTTGACTTACACATCACTATTGTGATCACATTCTTGAACTGAGTGAGCTGTATTTCTTTCTGTAAACATTTTTTAAAGAAAGAGTGTATTTATTCTAACGTGTTATCAACAAGTCTGCGTATTACTTTATTCATGTATTTCGTATGTCTTGAAGTCTTGTTAAATGTCATCTTGTAGATGACTCTTTTAATCTTGCAATGCATCAGCAAAGCATCATCTTCAATCAAGAGTGAATACTCAAAGTCTTTCATGTTCAGCATGAAAATCTCTGAAGATGACAAGAAGTGAGCATAAAACATTATCTCTGTCTTATTTTGTGCTATTGTGATGATGTTGAAGCATTCTAATTTCATCAGAAAGAGAATCGTTGCTTGAGTCAATGTATCTGAGACTGCATTTCTCGCTCATTTTACAGTTCAAAACAGTTTTCTTGAGAATCGCTTAACGTTCTGCATAATCTCTTGATATTCACTGCATTTCTGTTTTCTGATAATCTTGCTCTTCTTGTTGCATGCTTAAATGTACTCTACTCAGTCTCTGATGATTTAACAGTTTCTTCTCATTCATCATATGCTCTTGATGATTTTTATGCATTCTTTCGTTCATCTCGCTTTGATCATTTCGTGTGATCTCGCTCAAAGAATGAAAGTCTCAATAATCTTCTTTAATGCATTCAGCAGCTGCTTTGTGTATTTATTAATGCATTGATGTCTTACTTTCTGATTTGACAGTGATTTCAACATCTGTTCTCTCAGAGTATTAATGAACTTCTCTTTGTTTATTGTCTTTCAATTATGACGTGATCTTCGCGCTGATTCTTTGCAGACTCTGAGATTTATAATTGTTTATATCAATAAATGATTTAAGAAGTTTTTCATTTTCTCATTAATTTTGCATCTTATCAATCTGTTTATGATGTCATCTGTTGTGAAGATTAAATTTATCATTGTTTAAAATTCTTGATAATCTCTCATAATTGTGTCTTAAAATAGCATCAATGATGCTTTGATGCTTGTGATCATTTCAATTAAATCATTCAACAATAAATGTTGTCTTGAGTAGAATGATTCTTCTCATGTGAAGTGATGCAGATTGAAGTTTTCTACAAGAATGCATTCTTTTGACATGTGCAGCACTTTTTCGATGTTTGAAAGATTTTCTTTTTCATGAGTGATCTTATGATCTCTGAATGATGAATTGTATATTTCATAAACATGTATAATTTTCTGTGTTGTCTGTGCATCGTCTGCTAATGTTTATAACATAATCATGTTTACATTCTTGAAGTGTCATGTTGAGTATCAAATGTTACTGTCAATCTTCTTGTTTATGTAGAAACAGATTTTATCTTCATTATTCTTCAGCATGAAGTCAATCGTTGATGAATAGTATGCTTTGAAATTTTCATTGAATTGTTAGAGTTCTTAAAAAATCAAAATGTCATAATTTCTTATCTTTTTCTCATGTAGTAACACTATCATCACTTTGTTTCTGAACTTGTGAACATTGTACTGTAGTATTTGAAGTTCTTTTTGTTGAAACATTAAAGTTTACATTCAAAGCTGCTTGATGTTCTCTTGAATGTTTGTGAAGCATCTGTTTCATCTGTAAGATTCTCAACAGAGAATGACTTTGACAATGATGTAATTGACGTTGATTTCAACTTATTTGATCTTGTCTTCTTAATCAAGTGATTCATTATAGTGTTTTCTGACGTGACTGTTGCATTGAGCAGATGACTTTCATTCATCAAGCATCTCAACTTTCTCTTCAAGCTATTGCTCATCAGAGATTTTAAATTGATAAATGTTTCTGTGAATGTCTTCAACATTTTCTCTTTGAGCTTCTCTTGTTCTCTTATGACGTGATATAAAGATCTGTTTCTTGTAGCTTTCTTTATTCTCTCTTTTTTGATCTGTTGTTTATGACATTGAGAATCAAAAACTCTGTGTATATCTTTACATATTTTGCACTTTCACATGTTTTAAGTCTGTTTATGAAAGCAATGTTTCAAGCGATGATTCATCATACAGTAAACGCATCTTCGCTTGTTTTTGCATTCATATGTCTTGTAATCATATTCTTGACACTTTAGACACTGATGTACTCTGCAACTTAAGTCATAAAACTGCATGATTTTTATGTTGATTTCATGATATACTCTCTCATTAATGAGCTTGTTTATCAATTCAGCGTTGATTATGCATATCATCAGCAAAACGTATCTCTTACGTTCACTCTTCTTTGTGAGTCACTCAATCTTCTCAATCATAATCTCTAAGTATATATCTTTATTGATCTTGATCAGTGTCTTTGCTCTCTTCTTTTCAATGTCTTTAGACATTTCTTCAACTTTAATTTCATGTATTATCACTTTAAAGCTGACTTTATGCAAACTTATGTTCAATGACATTTTTCTGATTCAAAAGTCATTTTCTTTCAGTATTTTCTTGCTGTCTTTCATCTTGACTTAAAATATGAGTAAATTTGATCATCTCTTCATCATCTTTATGTCTTTACGCGTTGATAGCATCTCGTCAACATCGCTTTCTCTTACTCATTCTACTATGTTTTTCATTGTAGTCATCATGATTCTCTTTATCTTCTCTTTCTCTTTAATGAAGATTTTTACTTCAAGTTTCTTGCAGTGATTTCACACTAATGATGACATATTAATGTTGAGAATAAGATGACTCTTAAATGATGTCGTTGACTTCTTGCTCGCTCTCTTCGCTCAGCTGTCAACTTGTTTCTTTTCTTTTGTGAACTTCTTTTCAAGTCTGCACATTATTTTTTTCAGTCTTTTCAACTGATTCTTCATTCATCAATTGATCATCAATGCATTGACACATTGATGCATCAGCTTTTCTGTCATATTCATCAATCTTCTCATCTCTTTTCAAAGCATCAGCTCGTTGTTTTTGCGTTCATTAAGCTCATAAAGAACTTGCAGCTTGTTTAATTTCTTTTGTATATCTTTCGTCTTAATTAGATTCTTCTGCAAGATAATGATATTTACTTCTCATTCACTCGTTGACGTTACATCAATGATGTTTCTCATCTGCTCTTGATGATCAAAGTGAAGCATGAGCATCATGTTAATGATGTGCTATGTCTCTTGATAGTCTAAGTGTCTATTAGCGATTATGATGTTGAAATATTCAAAATCAATACAACTACTTTGATACATAAGATATAAAGTTTAATAAATTTATTGAATATCATAAAATCAAATAATAATTAATGTTTCTTTCATATAATGTCAGTTTGAAGATAGATCAATATGTATGATGAAAGCTTAAGATAAATAATGAGATTGAAAGTGATAAAAAGATCAAGACTTTAATAATTCTTAAAGTAATCTTTTACAAATAATCAAGTCATGATAAATGTTTAGTTGATCAAATGAAGAGTGATGCTTAACAGTATGAAGTGAAATCATAATTCAAGTATTTAATCTTCAAAAGAGAAAAATGTTAATTAAAAGATTGTTTTTGTTTTAATTCTTAAACAATCAATAAAGATTCATTATTATTAATTCTATTAATTGAGTAAACTAATGTATATTAAATAAACTTTAAATTTTTTAGCAATTTAATGATCATAAACTTTCATTAATTTCTTAATTTCTTGATGTTGTTCTGTCTTTCAAAGTCATTAATGATCAAATATATAAATTTCTTTATATTCATTTTATGATCAATTAAGTTAACTTAAATAAGTAATTGTAATTGTAATTGTAATTGTAATTTATACACTTTTATGACATTGATTTAAACTCAATTTATGAGAAAAACTATGTTATATATATCAAATAAACAAAATTCTTTGAAGAAGAAAATCACTCATTGACTATACAATGACTTTACATCGCTGAAACAATAAAATTGACACTATATTATCAGTAATGAATCTATAACTTCTATTCAGCGCGTGATGCTTGAGTAAACTCTTGATAAAAGTATCTGTGCTGTTTAATTATGATGCATCATCTTTGCTCTGCTTTTCATTAACGATATTTTATATAAATGATGTTTTGATTCAATTCTCAATTTGAAGATAAAACATGTTTTCTTTGCACTTGTGATGTTTATAATTATAATGTTGAAAACTGCGTTCTTTTGCTCAATAATTATTATTTATTGAGCAGAGAAAGATGTGATGAAAGAAAGATGTATATAATGAAAATATAAAGTATAATTGTATTAAATAACTTTATTCTGCTCTTGATTTGACTTATGTCATGTAAACATTGAATATATTATTAATATAAATGTGCAATCATAATTGTTTAATGCATGATTCTGATTAATAGTAGAGAATGCATTTTGATCATTCTCATGAACTTTCAATCTTTCACGTAGATAAATGTATGACTTGATGTCAAGTAAAGAAGATAAGTTCAACTCTTTTCAATATATTAACATAATTAACAAGTCACTACTTTTTCAAGCACTGTAGTTATGACTCTCAGACTCATCATCTGAAACAACTATTTTATTTGATATCTTTTCATCAATTACTTGATGACATTGTCAATGTGATGAAGATATTTCAATATATTGATACAGTCAATAAGTTGCAAATTCTTCAATTACTTGTAATCACAACTTGCAGACTCTTCATTTAAATTGTCTTTTTTACTAATAGTATCTTTTCATCTTTTACCTGACATTAACATGTCATTAATCTTCTTCATAGATTAATTGTGACTGTTAGAAAAAGTGTTGTTGCATAAATGAAAACTTTGCATAATGACTTTTCTGATCATGCAACATTTTAACATCATTCAAACTGCATTGAATTGAGATTTCTTAACTCTTCTGACTTCTATTTAAACACAGAATAGAATCAAAAGATTCATAGTCAACATTATGTACAGATGAATCTTATTGTCAATTACTTAAATAAGTAATGAAATTAATATCATATGATAGATGAATTCTTAATGTAATGTTGAGATTATATTTAAATGATTCAATTAGTGAAGTTCATGAATAATATGCTTAATTCTTTAGAAATAACTATAATTAAACATTAAGAATATAAAAGAAGAAAAATGCAAAAACTTCTATTTATGTAATGTTTAAAGACTGTGTTAAACTTAAAGAAAACATGTTGTGATATAAAAAGAATGTTGTAAAGTGAAGAAGATATTAAGAATTGAAAAAGATGTTAAGTTAAATTTTAATCAGATTTAAATCAGATTAAATGCTTGCTTTAATCAATATATAGTTAACTCACTAGCATTAACTGTGAATTGATTAAAGTTAGCTTTTTGACTTTAGTTAATTCTGACATGTTTATAACAAAGAAATAATTTTATTTGTTGCATGTAAATCTTTCAAATATAATGATGTAATAAATTGTAATTGTAATTGTAATTATAATTTATACATTCTTGTGACATCAATTTAGACTTAACTCATGAGAAACTTTATGCTATTTATATGAAGTGAACAAAACTCTTTGAGAAAGAAAATCACTCATCATTTATACAATTACTTCACGCAGTCAAAACAATAAGATTGACACTGTGTTATCAAGTAATGAATCTATAGCTTTTATTCAGCGCATGACACTCAAGTAAACTTTTAATGAGTGTTTGTGTTGTTTGATTATGATGCATCATCTTTGCTCTGCTCTTCATTGATGATATGTTATACAATGATGTCTCAATTCAATTCTTGATTTGAAGATGAAAGATGTTTTCTTTGCATTCGTGATGTTCATGATTGTAACATATGTAAAGTTGTGTTCTCTTACTTAATGATTGTCATTCATTGAGCAAAGAAATATGTGATAAAAGAGAGATGCATATGATGAGAAGATAGAGTGTGATTGTACTGAATAATTCTTTTCTTCTTTTGATTTAACTTATGTCACGTAGACGTTGAATAAATTGTTAGTATAAATGTGTGATCACAATCATTTGATGTTTGACTCTGATCAATGAAAGAGAATGCATTTTGATCATTCTCTTAAGCTTTCAATTTTTCACATAGATAGATGAATGACTTGACATTAAGTAAAGAAGATGAGTTCAAGCTCTTTCAATATATCAGCGTGATTGATAAGTCACTACTTCTTTGAACATTGTAGTCATGACTCTTAATACTTGAAACAACTATTTTATCTGATATTTTTTTATCAATTACTTAATGACATTGTCAATGTGATGAAGATGTTTCAATATCAACACAGTCAATAAGTTGCAAATTCTTTGATCACTTGTAGTCACAACTCTCAGACTCTTTATCTGAGTTGTCTAATCACTAGCAGTATCTTTTCATCTTTTACTGACATTGACATGTCATTAATCTTCTTCATAAATTGATTATGACTGTTAGAAGAAAATTGTTGCATGAGTGAAAACTTTGTATGATGACTATTCTAATTACGCAATGTTCTAACATCATTCAAACTGCATCAAATTGAGATCTCTTGACTCTTCTGACTTTTATTTAAACACAGAATAGAATTAAAAGATTTGTAGTTGACATCATGTATAGATGAATCTTGTTGTTAGTCTGATATAATAAATTTAAAAATAGTAAATCTTAACATTTAATATTATTTTTGATTACTTAATAAATTGAATTAAGAACTCAAATCAAAATCTAACTTAAGATTAATATCAAGTTAAGTTATAAAATTGATGTTGAAATCATGTTTAAATGATTCAATCAGTAAAGAATGAGATTAATAATGCTTGATCTTTAAAAATAGTTATAACTGAACATTAAGAATACAGAAGAAGAATGATACAAGAACTTTTATTTATGTAATGTTTAAAGACTGTGTTAAACTTGAAGAGAACATGTTGTGACACAGAAAAAATATGATGTAAATGAAGAAGATGATGAGAAAGAAAAAAGAGATTAAGTCATATCTGAGTCAAATCTGAGTCAGATCTCAACTAAATTGTTGACTAGCTTTAATCAATACACAGTGAACTTGCTAGCATTTACTGTAAATTGATTAAAGTTTGATCTTTGACACATTTGTAACATTACTCTTCTCTTTGAAAATTCATGTTCATATGAATGTTGTTTCATTTTGCTTGTCTGATTAATTATGATTTTACAGATCTAGATCTGCAAAATTCTGATTAACTGATTAATACAGCATTAACTCAAATTAATGATAGCGTGATTTATTTGAATAAAGCTTATGAAATTCATTCAAAACTTCTTTGAAGTTATTGAATTTTTCTTTATCAACATGATATCATTCATCATCTTGATTTAGTTCTGTTCATTTGATCTTGTATTGTATTTAATCTTGATAGCATTGAGAGTTCAAAATGTTATTTATCTCTCAATGTTCATCATCTTCAATAGTGATCGATTTAAATGATTCTGACTGCTGTTCTGATGTTCTTGACATTTCAAAGAGTGAGAATGTCAAATACTTCATCAAGAATCTTTGACATCAACATGAATTAACGTTGATTTCGTACGAAGTTGATTCTAAGATAAACGACTATTCTTGAAAGAAGAGTGAGATAAATAACTGATTCAATAAATTGTTCAAAGAAAGAATTGAAAGTTTTAAAGTAGTAACTTTGATATTTTTTGAAACGATCATTCACAAATAATTAAGTCATGATGAATATTTAGTTAATTGAATGAAAAGTGATGCTTGACAGAATGAAAATAAGATCATAGTTCAAGCATTTAATCTTCAAAGAAGAAAGATTTTGTTTATTGATTTGAAGTGATTCTTTAACAATTAATGAAGATTCTTTATTGTTGATTCTATTGATCGATTTAATTCTCAAGCAATTTACAAAGATTCTGTTATAAGTCTGCATAAAGCGAATCATATGAGTGTATTTTAACTAGAAGTTCAAAGCTGAAGTAGAAAGAAAATGCAACACGACGTGAATTTTACTTACGAAGGCACGCTAAATCACTAGCGTGTCAACAACAGTTCTACTTACAGCTCTATACTAGTCTATGTTAGACTAATCAGACTAATCAGAAGTAACAGAGATGCATGCTTGCAACATTACTTCTTTCTTCATTTAACAATGTTTTCATTACTGCAGTTCAATTGATCAATTCTTGTTGAGTTAATTTCTAACTTGACTTGTTCAAATACTTCTAATGAAAGTCATTTACAATTTTTAAGCAGTCTTTAAACTCATTTTCATTGACATTGTATCAATGTAGATCAACGTTATAGCCTTTTCAATTGACATAATATTGCAGTCGTTTATCTGATTCATAATGTCTGAAGTTCAGTATGTTTTTCACTTTTCATTCGTTTTTATCATTTATCACTATAGAATCAGATGACTCATTTCATTGTTTTACAAGAAAGTCTTTTGAATTCAATCATAGCAAATTTGAAGTGAACTCTGAATGAATCTTCATTGTTGATGACAGTTTCAGTCAATATGCATGTTTGATCTTAGTTAAAATCTTGAAAGATTCTAGCATTTTATCATTCAGCTTCTTTGATGATCTTGTGATCATAATGTTTCTAGAATTCAGAAACATCATGTCATTTATCTTGTAAATCATTTTCTTTCAATGTTTATCAGTCTGTTTCTTTATTGTGACTTTGACTCTTGCTAATGTCTGCTTGATTAACGCTAATGATCATTTCATGTGTTCAAATATATTCTTTGTCTTGCTCGCTTAAATTCTAGCTTAAGTGATTTTATATTCAGTTGAATTTAAATTGAAGCTCATATGAGAATAAAAGCTCTTGTTCAGAAAGAACGCTGATTGTTTAATTGATGACGAAATAGCATTGTTATCAACGAATTCAGTCATAAATAATCAGGTGAATCAATCATCTTGCATGTTTTTTTTATTTCTTCATTAAGTGCATGCAGTCTATGACTATGACACTGTTTAAACGCTGTGCATATGTTAAATTACATGTATCTTAATCAAAGTCGCTGCTTTATATCTTTTCATTGATCAATCACATTGATAGTTTGTGCAAACAAGTGCTTTCAACCAAACAACTTCTTTCTTTCATGCTTTCGTTTTCTTATTTCTTTGTGTTCTTCTCACTTTACTCTTTCATTTTCAATAATCATTTTCTTGTTGCAATTCGAGTACTTTTCAAGTACTTTAGCATTGCGATTCTTTCAATCTTGATGATAAACAACATTAATATAGTGTTCATGTTTTTGAACTGTGCTTTTGCTTTAAGCTGTAACTGTTCTGCTCTGTAACATCTTGCATGTACAAGTAATAACTTCGTAGATATTATTCTACATTCTGATTCACTCTTTTCGTTTAATTATTGATCTGTGAATGATAGTTGATGAATAGTTTCATCTTAATGTTGAGTCTCAGACATAAAGACTTTCAAACAATCAATATGAATTATAAATCTCTATCAAACACTATTGATCTTGATAGCTCATGAGTTCTGAAGACTCATATCAGCAGCAGCTTAACTGTTTATTCAGCGAAAGTTTCTTTGTCATTTGATCAGCAGAATATATAGTGACGTTCTTTAGACAATCAATCTATCACTGTCAAAATCGCGTTACTTTCATCACTTTTCAATAAATTGATAATGAAATTCAATGATATATCTTGTCATCGTTGTTTAGATATAAACAATGACTTCAATAATTTATTGATTCAATCTCTTGATGCTTTTGACCTATGATAAACGTAACAGTTTTGAATGTAGCATTTGATTATCATTCTCATCTTCAATCAGCAATATGATCATCTTAACAAGTTTAATGTTTGATTCATGTCAGAGTGATCATTGATCAAAAGATTATATGCTTTTCTTATCAATTGAATGATCATTAACTGAGAGATTCACAGTTTATCATTCTTTTAAAGTACTTCATTTAGTACTTTGCAATTGTCTAGACTCATATCTTGATAAGTTCTTCTGTTCTGTTCTATGATTGTTTGAATATTAATACGTTGTTGATTCATTTGATTTTCGACTATAATTCAATTCTGAATGAAAATCATCTCTTCAATTGAATCTTCATTGACTTTCGATTTCTGTTTTGAATCTGAGTCAAATATGAGCAAGATCTGAGTCAGATCTTGATTATTTTCTATTGATTGCAATTTAAATGTGCTTGCTGACAATAGCATCTAATGCTGATATAGCTTTCAATCATTATTTGATTTAACTGATTGACGTTTGACATTCTGATCAGCGCATCTGCTTTCAGATTCTGCTTTTCTGACTGATATATGATCTTGAAGTTATATTCAAATAACTTCTCAGCTCATTTAGTCTGTTGTCTGATCAGTTTCTTGATGATTATGAAGTACTTTAAATTTAGATGATTGATGAAGATTTTGATTAAAATATTAGTACATTTCAATTCAAGACATCAGTGCTTCAAGCATCAAATAATAGTCAAAAGCTCTTTGTCGTAAATCTTGTAGTTGCATTCTGCAGAAATCATGTTCTTGTTATAAAAGATCACTGAATGTAGAATGTCTTCATCATCATATTGAGACAATACTTTGTCGTTGACATAGTTCAAGAAGTTCATTTTCAGAATAGCTTCTTTGATTGAATTGAAATGCTTCAGAATGAGAGCAATCATCATCTGTTACTTCAGTCTCTTAAAAATCGTTTGACAAATCTCTGTTTATTCAAATGAATGATTTTTTTGAGTCAGCTTTATTATAGATTGAGCAATCTTCGAGAAGTTCTTTATGAATCATTGATAGAAATTGCAGAAGTCAATGAAAATCTGTACATAAGTCAATGATTAAGACACTTTTCAGCTTCAAATCACATTTACTTTTCAAGAATTCATTCGTAAATCATTGATGAATATCAGTAGTTTTAGAAATGAAATCTTCTGAATCTTGAATTTGCACTTGTCAATGTTTATCTGCAAATTGACTTCACGAAGCTTGTTTAGCATCTTCTTCACATGAGTTTTATGTTTCTTCAAGATCTTACTGTAGATGAGAATGTTATTCAAATAAATCTGACAGAATTTATGCAGATAGTCAAACAACACATCGTTGATATAGTGCTGAAAGAATGTTGATTCATTGATTAATTCAAAGAGCATTATTCTATATTTATAAACATTAAAGAAAGTGATTAATGTGATTAAATTCTCACTTTCAGTACTTATATGAAGCTTATTGAACGTGATGATAATGTTAAATTAAGTCAGATATTTACTGTCTTGAATTCAAGTGAGTACTTCATTTATCAAGAGTATTGAATAACGATCTCTTTTAATCAAAGCATTTAGTTTTCAATAATTCACGCAAAAGCGAAGACTATCATCTTTCTTTTCAATGAATAGTATTGATGAAGTGAATGAAGCTTTACTGAGTGTAATAAACTTCTTCTTCAAGTTCTCTTCTAGATACTTCTTGATTTTCTGCAACTTGTGACTTGATATAAAATACAATTGACTTTTAGAAAATTGACTCTTATCTTTTAATTCAATCTTATGATCATATGATTAATGCAAGAGCAACTGAATTGTCTTTTCTTTATCAAAAATGTTCAGAAAGTTATGAATAACTATTGAAAGCTTTTTCTTCAGTTTCTTTAATGATATGACAAAAATCATTTCATTTAGTTTCGCTGAATCTTTGATCAAGCTAAGCATCTTGTTGATTTCACTAATGATCAATGTAAAGATCTTGACATCATTCTTCTTGACTAAAGTTCAATAAGCAGCAATTTTGATCATGATAATATTGATGAGTTCTTTCTTCTTCAATGATTGAATGAATTTATGTTGATCGAGATCAACTTAAGTGCTTTGCTTTCATATGAGAACTGATTCAATGAATCAATTCACTGATTTCGAATTTGTAGTTCGCTTTAAGATGATCGTTAACATAGACTTCAAGTTCTTTCATTTCATTTTGCAAATCTCGCTTAATTCAAGTCTATAAAATGCTGATTAACATCATTAACTGCTTGCTTTTAAAATGATAAGTTTCAAGATTCAAATATTTGATGAAGATATTAATTAATCATTTGTAAAATTTATCGAAATTTAATTTCTTTTCAATCAAAGATTGTCAATAATTATCTTATGCTGATTTAAACAAGTTATTAATAAAGACATCATTTCATTCTTATGTTCTTGTATAGTGACTGAAATATACAAAGCATGTGTAATAAATCTTCAATCGAAAGTTTCATCATATGAATGAATCAACTTTAATTTGAACAGTGAAATTGATTGAATATCAAAGCATTCACATAGCTTTGAAATCAATGAATCATTTATGAACGTCATGTCAGTGACTTTAATGTTTATCAAAGCAAGAAATCAAAATATCTTTTCTAAACTATTCAAGATGACGTCAACAATAAACAACTTGAAATCAAATGAATCATCAAGCATATTAATGAAGTAAGATATGAGCATGTCGCTCTTAATCATTACTTTGATGAAAACAGATCATTTTTCAAATTCGCTGTGATTTCATGCATCTGAGCTGATTCAAGACAGTTGCATGCTTTATGTTTTAACTTCTTGCATTTGAAGCAGAGTTCTTTCTTAAACAACTTCTCTTTAGCAAAATCAACGTTCGATATTCTGAGTTTCTTTCATGCAAAGATTGAAGCTGAGATTGCAGTAGTGATCATTGTCAAGATGCTAGCAGTAAAGCGAGTAACTTGAGTAGTTGATGTTTTAAGAACTGATCAAGCATTCAATTTTGTCAATCAAACATTGACTTGCATGCAAATGTCAACAAATTCGTTCAAATTTATAGTTCATTCATTGATCATGACTTGCTGAAGATCTGAGCTAATCTTATGCTGAAGATCATTTAATAGAATTTCATTATTGTATTCTAGTTTTGCACTAAGTTTCTGAAATTTCATTTAAAATTCATGAAAGAAGATCTTGTTTTGATACAGCTTCAAAAACTGTCGTTAAGTTGTGTGATGTTGATTGAAATCATCGTATATCTTATTTATGATCGACAGTATTTCTTTTGCTTCAAGAAATAAATTCGTGATCATGTTTCTCATTCAAAGTGCTATGTGTTTGATCATCATTTCACTTACTCAACTTTTCACATATGCAATCTTCATTTCTTCAATAGAAAAATGATTCTTGTTCATTTTCAGCTTATTTCGCATTCAAGATAATCAAATATTTACATTCTGTTTTGAATCTTCAAACAAAAGTGAGTCAGATAGCTTGATTGACTTCGAGAATCGATCTTTCAAAATCGAAGTGCTTAGTCAACTTAATGTCACTTTTAAATGATGTATAATCATGTTCTTTTTCTTCATTTCTTTCTGTAAATGCGTTTAAACAGCATTCAACATTATCTGCATAGCTTTCAACTTAATGTTAATAGTTTTCAATTTGATGTTGATCTTGTTGACATCATTTAACATTTGAATCATGTTATTGTGAATCTTGATTTCGATGTCATGCTGTTGATATATGTACTTGATAAAGACAACGAGATTATCTGTCTTATAAGCGCTTATTTAAGCATTCAATTTAATGCTGATGCTGATCTTAATCATTTCATGATCAAAAAGCAACGCGTTCATGTTCTTTTCTTCTGTATTCAACGACGCATTCATGTCTTCTTCTTCTGATGCTGTTCAATTCTGTGATAGAAGTGATTTTTTTCTAGTATTTCAAAGTTCATAGCGAGCAAATTGAAGCAATGCTCACTGATTCTGATTCTAATTCTATGTTTCTAGTCATTATGTGAGTAGACTGATCACGTCAAGTTAAGTACTTAAGTTCAAGTCAAGTACTTGACTTGAAAAGTGTCAAGTCAAATTAAATTTTTTTGAGAAAAGTTGTTAAAACTCAGATCTATGAGAATCAAAGTTCTTCAGAAAATAGAGAACAGACATGAGAATTATTCTTCAATACTATCATCAAGTTCTTAAATGAAAATCTGAGTCTATGAAAATTGAGACACTGAGTCTACAAGAAACTCTACTGTCAATTCTCAGAAACATTGAGTCTACGAGAATCTCTATCATCAATTCTCAGAGACTCTGAATCTACAAGAATTTAAGTCACATACAAACTTCAACGTTTCATCAATGATAAAAGTTCAAGTCACATATGATTTTTGAGAAACTTTGCATGAATCGCATGTAATTTCGCTGATTTCATCAATGATGCTTGAACTTAGTCTTTTAAATATATAAAGAAGAATTCACTTTTGTATTTCATAGTCTAGTGTTAACTTTCTATATGAATAAATATTACTAAACTACTATCAAATTTGATCGTATTATCTACGCGCATATTCTTTAGTGTGACTGCACGTTTCTCAAGCTACTCACAATTTTAACACTCTACTTTATTTCAGAAATGATAGTTCATATGATCAAAAAATAAAATAAAATAAATCATTGACTTGAACAGCAATTCTTTGAATATGATACTCAATCTTCATAGCAAATTTCAATTTCTTCTCATTCTTGAAACTTTTGCATTTTTGACTTAAGCGATCATCATCACTAACGTTGTAAACGTACTCTTCAAGCATCATGATCAAGATACGATTTTTCTTAATGTTGTGATCTCATTTTTTAAAAGCAATATTCGCATGTCTTTTGAAAGCATTGCTTTGTTTACTTTTATCATCTTTACAAAACTTACATTTATTCTGCTTGATTAAATTTCTTGTAACAATAGAAAGAAGTTTCAATTGAATTCAATGAAGAGTCTTGTGCAACGTCAAGTGATTATTATCAATATCATGATTTCATTGACTCAATCATTTTCTGATTTTGCAAGCGTTGATTTGAAGAATTTATTAGAGACTCATTATCATGCAACATTAAACAAAAACATCAGAAGCATTCGCGTCAATGTAGAAAGAAAAGAAAGATAGCATATGTTGCTTCAGACAAGAATGAAAGTTGTTGAGCATGAATTTTCATTCATTATCTTTGACGAAATTTAAAGCATTATCAATGACGTGAAGATCTTGCAAAGACAACAAAATTATTTGAAGATGTGCGCTTGACGCAAGACGTTGTTCATTAAAAACATCATTTTGCTAAAAGATTTAAATCAAGCATTTTGCACATTGAACTCTGATTACTTTTTAACATAATAAAGTCATGCATCTGATCATTTTAAATCGAAGTTTCGCAAAAGAATCATCACTAAAGTCATAGAAAATTCTTTCATCGATGATAATTTTTCTAAGAAGAGAATGATCATCTTTAAGATCACTTTTTCAAATAAGTTCTTAAAAAAGAAGAAGTTCAAATTCATCATTGATGAGAATCTGAAGTTGTTTCTCAGAAAACTAAAGTTGAACTTCATCAAGATGAACTACAGATCAGCAATGAAACTCATCTGTACATGATGCTGACTACAAATCTACTGTCTAACTACAGTAAAGTCTAGAGATTATTAAAAGTTTGAATGACATCAAGATGCTGCGTGATGATGAAGCACTGTGTGTTGATCGCGTGCAGAGTTTTCGCGATCGCACAGACTTTAATAATCTCAATGCGCATGCTACAAGCAATCTGCATGCAGATGAGAAAGTCAAATAGAACGCAGAACTACGAGAAAAATCGCTTATGAAAATCATTCAATTCAGTATCTTGTCATTGCAATAATGAGAATTGAGACAGAATATTCTTGCGTTTGATCTGTTGAGAATGATTAGCAGAAAGAACTTAAATCACGAACATTCTTTAGATTTACATGCTAACTACGTATAAATCTTGTTAAGACTGCGTGTCTGTTACTATGTGTTACAAGTATATCAAGACTGAACAAGACTGAAGCTTTAATCAATTCACAGTGAACGCTAGCGAGCTTTATGCGTAATGATTAGAACTAATCAGCGAGCTAGTCAGATTTGACTCAGATATGACTCAGATATGACTCAGATATGACTCAACTCTTTTTTTTCCCTCAACACTCTTTTCTTTCATCAACATCTTGTTCATCTACATCACATTCTTTTCATGTCACAAACACATTTCTTTTGAGTCTAGCACAGTCTCTGAACATTACATAAATAGAAGCTTTTATATCAATCTTCTTCTGTATTCTTAATATTCAGTTATAACTATCTTTAAAGATCAAACACTATCAATTCTGATCTTCATTGATTGTATCATTTAAGCACGATTCTGACATTATATTAAGAATTTATTAATCACATGATACTGATCTCATTATTTATTCAACATACTCATCTAGACAGAATGAGTTTAAAGAAATTCATTTATCTGATGATCAACGATAATTGAAAGATAGAACAACACTAGAAAGTTTGATAGAATCAACGACAAGACTGTTTGAATCGCTAAACAACTTATCACTCACTAAGTACGCAAAGTTCACTCGATCAAGAGAATCAACTCATTCTCATGAAGCAGACGAGTGAAAATAAGCTGTTCAACTCAATTAAGAGAATCACGATAAAGAATCTTCGTGAATTGCTCAAGAATCAAATCGATTGATAGATTCAACAATAAAGAATCTTCATTGTTTGCTAGAGAATTAATCAAATTAATCAACAAACAAATCTCATCTTCTTTGTTGAAGATTAAACATCACTTTATACATTTTTCTTCTTCAATCGTTAAGCTTCGTCATTCGTTCAGTTCTCTTTCAAACAAATCTCATCATGTTTAGTCATTCGCTTACTGAAGAGTGTTTCGAAGAATTTCGAAATCATTTCTCTCAAATTTCTGATGCTGATTCATTGAAATCACGAACGAAATTCTCAAGTGCTGCATCATTTATTCATGAAGATGATGAATCATTCACTGAAATGATAATACTCTTCATGTTCTACGAAATCTGAAAGACTTGAAGTCTAGTTCTTAATGAAGAAACAGATCAACTCTACGAGTTAAATAAACAACAAGAAGACGAAATCAAAGAGTTAAAGACTAAACTTTAAGCTAAAGAAAACACTTCTTCTGATTTCATCTACTTTGAGCGTTCTAGATCTCAAAAAATACCTAATTCTTCGCTGTTTACTGATGAAAAGAACTTTACTTGAAAGAACTGATACGAAAAAACTCAGAATAAACTAAAGATCAACGTTGATCTCTTTTTTAATGAACAAGTCAAATTGAGCTATGTACATTCTAGATTATTTGATGACGCAGCTGAGATCATTTAAGCTAGACGCGAACGTGACTATGTTAATTTCTATAGAATCGTCAATAATCTTTTGAAAGAGCTAGCTCAGTTGTTCAATGACTCGAATAAGAAAGTCAACTTTCATAAAGAATACTACAACTTGATTCAAGAATTCAAGAAATTCAGTGAATTTTATACTCAGTTTCAACGTCTATCTTTCTATCTACACTATCATGAGAAGTAACTAATCGCTGATCTGAAAGATAAAATACATTTTCGTCTTCAATTCATTTGAATAGATCAACTAGTTCAATCTGATTCTTTAAAAGAAATTCGTTTCTACCTGATTTATTTGAATAATGATCAGCAAGTCATTCAAGAGATCAAGAACAAGATCAAACGCGTCAATGATCTTTCTAAGACTATCTTTCATAAAGCGACTGTTATCACTCAGTTAGTTGATCATTCGAAGTCTGATCAGCTAAAGTCGCGTGACGCGATTTTAACTAGCGTCATAGAAGCAGATATTCTAGTCGAAAGCTGTTTCATATATCATAAATCAGGTCATAGCTCTAAAGAGTGCTTCAATCAATCTACTAGAATCAATGTAGTAGACAAGAAATATGATCGCTTTGATTTTGATTTGAATTTCGATTCAAAAAACTAGTTATCTCTTCAAAAGTCGTTAAAAAGATAGAGATTATATCTTTGTGCAAACTAGATGAAATTCTATTGAAAGAAAATTACTTTGAAAAGTTGTTTCTAATTGATGCTCATTTCATCTCTCAGAATTGATCTTTCAGCCTTCGTTCTTTAATAAACAGTGATTCAGTCGTTTACATGATCATACATTCTAATTTAGTCAATAAAGTATGTGAGAAACTGAAAATTCAACCTATATCACTGGCAAAAGAGAAGCTAATAAGAGATTATGATGAAAAGATATCTAAGAAGATCATCACTCATAAAATTCTATTCAATCTCATCATCAAAAGTCATAAGAAATTAACTGTATCAATGCTGATAGCTGATATTGATCATCATGAAGTCATATTGAGTAAGCTTTAAATGAATAAAAACGAAATATTATTAAATATGCAGAACGACGTCGTTTTTTTAAAAATCAATTGAATACTTTTATTTCGATTTTTTCAATTCTCTTCAATTCAAAGCACTCAAGTTGATCGCGATCAACTTCGTCTTCTTCAATCACTCAGACTAAGATCTTTATGATGCTTAAACAATTTGTTTCAATCACTGCTCAGAAAGAGTCATTCTCAATTTGAAATATAGATGCAGCTTTGTTCAAAACACTGTTGAATCATTCAAAGAAGAATCAGACTGAAGTCTTTGCTCTATTCATGACAAACATCAATAGAAAAATCGCGTACAATACTCAGTGCAATTTGAACGCTTTAAACGTCTCTTCAATCAATGAAACGACTCAGAATTTAAAAAATATTAAAGCGAAGCTGTCATTGAAATATCATGAGTTTCTAAATGTTTTTGATCGAGCTCAATTGAATAAACTATCTTCTTATTGCTTTTATGATTATAAAATTGAGTTCATCAGTGATTCAACACTTTCTCACTGTTGAGCATATCAAATGTCTTCTGTTAAACTTCTGAAAGTAAAGAAGTATCTGAATGAGAATTTGTCAAAGAAATTCATCACTTTCAGTCAGACTCTCTATTCTTTCTTCGTTCTATTCGCTCTTAAAGCAAATGAAGATCTTCGATTCTGCGTGAACTATTGAAAGCTAAATGTCATTTTCAAAAGAAATTGATATTCTTTATCGCTGATAAATGAGATCATTGATAAAATAGTGAATTGCAAGCATCTGACTAGATTGAACATTATATCAGCGTTTAACAAACTTTGAATGCATCTTGATAGCAAGAATTACATCACTTTTATCACTGCTTTAGAAGCATATAAATACAAGATGCTATTATTTGAACTGACTAATGAATTGATCTTCTTTCAGCAATATATGAATGACATTTTATGAGACTTTCTGAACGACTTTTGTCAAGTCTATCTAAATGACATTCTCATCTATAGCAAAATGAGAAAAAAGCATAAAGATCACGTCAAACTAGTATTGAGTTGACTACGCGAAGTTAAACTGCAGATGAATATTCAAAAGTGCAAATTCAATGTAGAAGAGACTCTCTTTCTAGAAGTCATTGTATCAGAACTAAATCTTTGTATAAATTTCAGCAAAGTGACAGTCATAGTCAGCTGAATCACTTCAATCAATTTAAAAGAAATTCAGAACTTCGTAAGATTTATTAACTTCTATCATTGTTTCATTAAGAACTTCTCGAAGCTAGTCAAATCATTCACTCAGCTGACTAGAAAGAACATGTTTTTGATTTGAAACAAGATCTGTATTCAAGTCTTTGATAATCTAAAGAAACAAGTCAGCTCAATCTCAATACTTCATCACTTCGATCTTAAATAACAAGCTATTCTGAAAATCGATGCTTTGAACTATGTAAAAGAAGAAATACTATCTCAGTATGATGATGAGAAAGTTCTTCATTTGATGATCTTCTACAGCAAAAGCATTATTCTCGCTGAAATTAATTATCACATTTATGACAAGAAATTGCTAGTCATTATTCAATGCTTTGAACACTGATGATTCGAGCTGAAATGCACTAAACTACTCATTCAAATGTTCATTGATCATCAGACTTTAAAGATCTTCATGAAAAACAAACAGTTGAGTTGATGACAAGTCAACTATCTGAACATTTTATTGAAGTTCAACTTTCAGATCATCTTTAGATCAGGCAAAATGAACACTAAAGTTGATGCTTTAATCAGAACGTCTTTAGCGAACATCTTTGAATCAGCTCAGCATCTTGAAGATCATTTTCAGACTATTCTGACTCTTGATAAAGTCGATGTTCTATTTATTGAATTGAAAGCAAATCTCTATCAACGAGTATGAATGATCAATTAAACAGATGAGCTCTGCAGCGAATATAGACAAGCTATGAACGAAAACAAGCTCAAATTTCATATCACTAAACTGAAGAACTGCGAAATCATTGACAACGTTCTATTTAGAAAAGATCTACTGTGAGTTTCTGAGAACATGCACACGAAATTACTACAAGAAGTGCATGATCAATCTTCAATCTCTCATCTCAACAATAAATGAATCATTGATTTAGTTCAGCGTTTCTACTATTGATCAGATCATCAAGCTACTATTCGATGTGTCATGCTTATCAATGAAGCAAAGTCTCTAGAAATAGCATCAATGAACTTCATCATTCTCTTTCGATTTCACAGAAACGCTGAAAAGATATAGCTATGAACTTCATCACTGAACTATCTCTGTCAGAAAACTATAACGTCATTTGCACAATCATATATCATCTCATCAAAGAATGTCACTATGTTTTCTGTCGTTGAGAAGATGATGACATCTCAGTCGAAGAAACGATTTAAATCATGCTATGAAACGTTTATTGACTGCATGATTTACTCAGTTCTATTGTTTTGAACAAAGACTTTCAATTCATATTGACTATGTGAAAAAGTCTTTGCAAGCGACTGAGAATCACAGCTAGTTTATTCACAGTTTATCATTCTGAGATTGATGATTAATTGAAGTGAGTCAATCAAGACGTTGAACGCGAACTTAGAATTTACTGCAATTACATGCAGAACGACTGAATCAAATGAATATCTATGATGAAGTTCAGTGACAATTTCAATATCTTCTCAATCACTTCAATGACTCTCTTTTACTTCAATAAAGAATTTCATTCTCGAATGAGTTTTGATTCAAATACAACTGACTACAAAATAACTTGTGAACAACTTGAAGCTAGAAAAGCAGACAATATTGTCATTCAAATGAAAGAGTTACTGAACTTTGATCATCAACAATTGAAAAAGACAAAGCTAATCATCGAAGTTTAAATCAATAAACATAGATGAGACATCATTTATGAAGTAAATGACTGAGTTTGACTATCTTTCAGAAACATCAAGACAATGAAACTCTGCAAAGATTTGAAAGACAAACAGCTAAATCTCTATCAGATCACTATCAAAGTGAGTATTTTCTATCATCTTCATTTATCAGTCAGCATGAAGCATCTACATTCGATGTTCAGCTTGAAGCTACTGCAATCATATTCAGAAGACTTTCTATCAGAATAGCATTTAGAATCACTCAGATCAATCACTATTAAAGATGATGAACATTGAAAGATAGATGATATATTGAACTTCAGACGCTATCAAGGTTGAATACAGTACAAAGTCAAATGAATAAATCTAGATAGAGATAATGAATGATACTATGTCGATAAAAGAAAATTCGATGACTCAGAGAAAGTTTTGAACGAATTTCATAAGCTATATTCAGACAAACCGCGCTAAATATCGAAATAACTATCAACAAAAGTGAGCAAATGAACTACATTCATGCAAACATGAATTTTTGAAGAGAGAGTAATGTTACAAGCGTATTAAGACTAAACAAGACTGAAGCTTTAATCAATTTGCAGTGAACGCTAGCAAGCTTTCTGCGTAATAATTAGAGCTAATTAGCGAGCTAGTCAGATTTGACTCAGATATGACTCAGATATGACTCAGATATGACTCAATTCTTTTTTCTTTTCCCAACACTCTTTTCTTTCATTAACATCTTGTTCATCTACATCAAATTCTTCTCATGTCACAAACACATTTCTTTTGAGTCTAGCACAGTCTCTGAACATTACATAAATAGAAGCTTTTGTATCAATCTTCTTCTGTATTCTTAATATTCAGTTATAGCTATTTTTAAAGATCAAGCACTATCAACTCTGATCTTCATTAATTGTATCATTTAGACATGATTCTGACATTACAACATAAGCAACTCACAAGACTTATTAAATTTAACATGAGCAAACTTGAGAATCTTGTTAATATTGTTTAACAGACGTTCAGATACAGACATTTTATACATGAGTAATACACTAACAAGAAGACTTTGTTAAGAGAAGAGAGACACAAGCGAGTTAATAAAGAATGATCAAACTACGCTGTTCGATTAAAAGTGTAGCATACAAACATCTTTGCAAAACATGATCAATCTGCATAAGAAAAATCTTTACAGATAATGCAAAACAGATGAGTTGCACATCTTACAAGCGAAGCAAGCATTTGCAAGACGTGATATACAATGATGACAACTGTCAATCTTGAGAATCTCATTTCTTTACTGAGTTCTGACTCTTCTTGAATGTCTTGATGATAAAATCAATCTCTAGTTGAAGATATCATTTGTATAGCTTGAGAGAACAGTAGTGCATGTTGATGTAATTAGAGAAGAAATTGACTGTGATATGCATGCATATTGCTGACGAAACATCTGCAACTTATGCTTAAGAAGTAAACTGTCGAAATTTAAGCAGTGAAAGATTTCAATCGTCTTGAACTGTGAATCTGCTGCAAGAAGAAAGACTATTTCTCGCTAAGAGAAAAATCAGCATAGAAATTGTGTCTTATGTATGTTGCATGCAACGTATGCAACATAATTTCGATAGATAATTATACACGATTGAGCGAGAATTAGCAAAAGTTATGCTAAATTCTGAGCAAAAAGTTATTATCATCAAAGACTTTAATGCACATCATAGCTGATGAAACGCAAAAATTTCAAACTCTATTAGAACGAAAGCGTTAATAAAGTGAGTAAATTTACATAAATGCAATCTGATTAACACTTCTGATATAAACACATATCACAGTTATTCAAGTCAGTCAAGCTCAATACTTGACTTAGCATTTGCATCAAAGAATATGCGCAATCACATCAAGAATTGACATATAGACGAGAATGCAAACACAGAATTCAATCATGAAGTAATTTTATTTACAATAGTTATGAAAAAGATGAAGTTGATCGAAAATTTGTTGAACGCGTCATACAATCTGCAAAAAGTTGACTGAAAAGACTTTGATGAACATTTGCAAAAGACGAAAGACAAAATGATGATTAAGATGCAAAGAATCACAAGTTTAAAAGCAAAAGTCATTTATTTGATTGAATGCATCAAGAATACAGTGAAATTATTCATATTTAAACAGCGAATATGCGCAAAATTAAAACTCTGATGAAACAATGAACTCATTGAAAGATAAAAGATGCTGTTGTCAAAAAAGCAAATCTGAAAAAGATGCAGAAATGACGACGCATAAGCAAAGATAGTGCAAATGTGAAATTCATATCATGATGCAATAAAGCTGATTAAAAATCAATTCTGAATCAATTTTTTGAACAACGTTGAAGAGAAAGAAGTGTTTCAAACATACAAATCAACTAAATCACGTTTAATCGAAAAGCTATTCTCGATACAAAACTTGCAAAAAGAATTGAAGATCAAATTCAATGAAAAGTGCAAGACATTTCTGAAAGCAATGTACTCATCATCTTCGAAAATTCAAATCAATGAAGAATTACTATCGAATGAAAGTATACAGTGATCAAGAGTTATCGAAGGGAAAATCAAGTACGCTATTAACTTCTCAGCACTCAGAAAAGCATTTGAATCAGATGAGATATCATTTGCAATCATACAGTAAGTGTACAAAACTATATTGAAAATCTTCAATTTAGTGTACTCAGATTTGATTGAAAACGACTATTATTCGAAGATATGACGCGAAGGCACGAAAATTATTCTAAAAAAATCAGACAAGTTAAATTGTTCAATTTTGAAGACATACAGAATTATTATGCTGCTAAACTGTTTAAACAAAGTAGCAGAAAAAATAATAGCAGTGCAACTGTCATACACAGCTGAAATTAATGATAAGTTGCTGAATTTTAATCAAATGAAAGATAGAAAACAAAGATCAGTTATAGATGCAGTATTAAATCTAGTACATGATGCGCAAATGATAAAAAGTCGAGAAAACACGCTTATCTATTTACTTCTAGATGTCAAAGAAGTTTTTGATCATGTTGCATTGAAGCAACTAGTCAAAATATTGATTAAGTTAAAAATATCAATCAACTTAATCAATTGAATAAAATGTTTCTTACAAAACAGAGTTATTGACTTAGCATTTGATGATGAACGTCAGAAATCAAAGAAAATAAGCACAGAAATATCATAAGACTCATTTATCTCGCTCATTTTTTTTCTAATTTATATTTGATACTTGTTTTCAAAGATTCGCGCAAAGTTCGAAAATTTACAGTCACTCAGCTACATTGATGATGTGATGCTATACATTGAGGGAAGAAATATTGACAAGAATGTGAAAATGCTGAAAAACGCAGCAAAAATCGCTTTCACATGAACTGAGAACAACGCAGTGCAATTCAATGACTTGAAATCTGAATTGATACACTTTGAAAGTCACAAGACAATACTCAATCAAATGATTATTCTACTCAATAACATGATCATAAAATCAAAGACATGCGTACAATGACTAGAAGTCTGACTGAATCGAAAGCTCAACTTCAAAGTTCATGTGCAAACGAAAATCGCGACAGTCACAAGAACGTTACACTCGTTGTTTAAATTAATGAATAGCGAGTGAGAATTAAATATTAAATCAGAAAAGCAGTTATATCTGACATACATCACGTCTATTAGCAATTATGACGTCGAAATATGATGAAATAATCAAAAAAGCTACTTAGTCAAATTTCGCAAACTGCAAAACGCTGCATTACAAAAAATTCTGAGTGTGTTTCAAACATCATTGATAGATGCTATGCAAATAGAAGTTGAAATCTCGTCAATGAAGATGTGATTAAACCAAAAGTGCAAGAACTATGCAATTCGAATAGTTGAATTATTGAAAAAACACTTTATCAGAAAAAGAATATTTATTTTATATTCATCTCAATACTTTATTGAATTGAATCTAGATCTGAATGCATCGAAATATCTGAACTGAAATGAGATGAAGACGAATTTATCTTGAAAAGTCAAGAAGTGCAAAGACAGACTTACGCAGATATATTAAATATTGAACAAAGTGCAAAAAACATTGAATTCAATAGAAGAAATCGAAATTTCTCACTTCAAGAAATCATGAGATCAGAAAATCGAATATTTAACAAAGATGCAAATCAAATTCGCAAGAGATGAAACATGTGAAACGATAAATACACACTATAGAAAACTGAAAACAATAGTCAAAAAGACGAAAAACATAGTGATGTACATTAACGCGTCACAAACTTGAAAAAAGATAGCAGAGCTCAAAACAGAAATTGAAATCATAATGATATTTACGCATGAGTCTGTTAGATGCAGCAAAGCGACAAGCGTGATTAATGAAATAATCATAACGAAAGCGAAATTGCAAGCTATCGACGATGCAATCGCGATATGCAGCGAAGAACCATCTGAAGACAGCGAAACTTGAATGTATACAAACAGTCAAATAACGCTGCAAAGACTAAAAGCAAAGAGCAATGTCAACTTAAAGTTATTCAATAACATACAATAAAACCTGATCAATCTGCAACAAAATTGATGTCATATTTGCATACAGTGAGTATTGAGTTGCAAAGACATCGTTGAAAACGAAGCAGTGAATCAGTTGATCAAAGACGCAGCATGAAAAAGATCAACAATCGACATCAGAAAAAGAACAATCATGAGCTTCATCAAAAAGCAAATAGACAAAGAGACAAAAGAGCAATGATTAATTGCATGAAACAACAGCATCAAAAAAGAAAATCAGTATCAGAAGCACACAGCGAGAGTGAATCTGAGTTACAGATCATTAAAGAAGCTTTGAAAAATAGACAGACTGACGTTTTTAACGTTTATACAGCTAAAAATGAGACATGACTATTTCAAAAGCTATTTGCATCGATTATCAGAGAATAATTCAAACAAATGCTATGAAATATGCAAGGCGAGACAAACGTCGAAGCACTTACTACTGAACTGCAAACATTACAGAGCAAAACAGTTACAGCTTAAAGCAAAAGCACAGTTCAAAAACATGAACATTATATTAATGTTGTTTATTATCAAGATTGAAAGAATTGCAATGCTAGAGTACTTGAAAAGTACTTGAATTGCAACAAGAAAATGACTATTGAAAATGAAAGAGTAAAGTCAAAAGAACATGAAGAAGTGAGAAAATGAAAGCACGAAAGAAAGAAGTTGTTTGATTGAAAGCACTTGTTTACGCAAACTATCAATGTGATTGATCAATGAGAAGATATAAAGCAGTGACTTTGATCAAGATACATGTAATTTAACATATGCACAGCGTCTAGACAGTGTCATAGTCATAGACTGCATGCACTTAATGAAGAGAAAAAAAGATGAACTACATCAAAGACGATGACAAGCTTGATTATGTCACGAAATATGTAAAGATTACGATGATGCACTATCTTTAACAGATTGTCAAGAAGAAAGATCATAGAATCATATAAGCGAAATTTCTTAAGACTCTTCAGCAATGCTTGCTTGACATAAAGTTACTTCAGAATTGAGCAAACAATTTATGAAATGTTATTATAAAAAGAAGCAATCAAACATGCATGTCATTCTTTCTGAAACTCAACAAGATACATTTTCAAAATCGTGTTAAAATCATGAAGTTTAAGAAAGTGTTATTGTTCAGATTTCTGAGTGAGCTACTTTTTTCAAACAAGATTAAGCTAATCTTATTAACTTTCGCTCAACGAAGCAAGATGTTCTGTTGAGAATTAATGAAGTACATCAATATGCAGTATGCTTCAAACTATGCTCAGCAGAGTCAACAGTTGAAAACGAACTCATCTTTCAAAAATCAACTATACAAGAAGAGTTTGCAGAGTTTCTTGCAGAGAATTAATAGTCAAGAAAAAAAAGAATACTTCAATGATTAACAAAAGCAATAAGAATCAGAACTGAGAGAAACAGTCTTTTGAAAGAAAAAATATCGCAGAATCAACGAGAAAGCATGCATCAGATGCAAATCTAAAGATCACGCAGAATTAAATTGTTTAAAATCATGATTTATTTTCTTGAAAACTTTCTTTTCAGAAGTTTCTTCTGCTTTTAACAACATTTTCATTGTTAATGTCTTGAAAAAAGACTTAGCTTAATAAATTTCTTTCATCTATTGATTGCTCAAGAAAAGAAAGTAACTGAAGAGTATGAAATTCAATGAATCAATTCAATCAGTCAACTGTTTGTTGAACTGAACACGTTGACAATGCTGAAGAACTTAAACTCAGTCACGACATCATTCACTTTCATAGTCAAGATCAAGTTAAAATGTCTCAATCTTCTTAAAACTCAAATCATGATGAACATTGAATGTATGTTAAACATGATTCATTACAGTTTCATGAAACGTTTAAATAAGATCAAGAATATTCATTCTTGAAAGTTCACAAGAATTTTCTTCAACGATAAATTGATGTGATTACACGAAACAATACTGCTTGATCTGAACATTCAGAACTTTAATGAGAGCAATCTATGCATCTTGAAGATCTTTATCATTGTTGAATATGCTTCAAAGAATTTCATGTTGAGTCTTTCATTCTTTGAGAAGCACAATCTCATTCATGAGTTTATTCATTAACATTTACGCTGAAGAATCTTGTGTGCTCAAAATGAAAGAAAGAGACTATCTCATCAAAGAACAGTTTCAGAATCATTTTACATGATGTTCAATAAAGCAAGACTTATGTTAAGTCTTTTTGCATGCAATATTCGTCAATTTAACTTCGTAAAAAAAGTCACTTTCAAGTTCTTTCATTGATGTAATCATCAGAAGAAATGAAAAGTCTCAAGCGCTCAATTGACTCAAAATCTCAAGCAACAAAGCATCACAATATACATTCAATCGCTTCTAAATGCTTTGTATGACGTTTTGAATTTCTCAATGACAGAAGAAAACTTTCAACTCACACAGATTGAGAATACAATAGTTGATCAATTCTTAAATGTTTCAAAAGAATTTGCAAATGTCGCGAATCTTTTCACTCAAAAAGTCAAAGTTCTTTTGATTTATGAATCTCATGATCATACTATTTACATCAAGAAGAGTCATATTATCTTCTGAGATTCTTTGTACAATCTTTTCGCAGTCGAACTTATTGTACAAAAGATGTATATCAAGAAACAGCTTTGAACAGACATGATACAATACTTCATTTCTTCAGCTGAAGCATTCATGCTCTTTACATCTAAAAAAAGATGAAACGCTGCAATCATGCGTTGATTATCAAGAACTCAATGCAATCATTCTTAAAAATAGATGTTTTCTTTCGCTAATCAATGAAGCTTTTGATCATCTTGCAGATGTCAAGTAATTTATCAAGCTTGACATCAAGAATGCATTTAACAAACTTTGCATATGAAAAGAAAATGAATGAAAGATGACATTTCATATGAGATTTAACTTATACAAGTATCTCATAATGCTCTTTGATCTTATCAATGCATCAACTTTCTTTCAGATCTATATAAATCAGACTCTGTTTGAATTTCTCAACATAATCTGTTTCATTTATTTGAATGATATTCTGATATTCAGCAAAACTCGCAAGAAACATGTTCATCACATACAACAAATTCTTGACAAATTGCAGATTTTAAAGCTTTACATCAAGCTCTTCAAATGCAAATTCTTCAAGAAAGAACTATTCTTTTTAGAATATAAAATAAAGAAAAGAGAAATTTTAATGAAGAAGAATCAAGTGCAAATCATTCAAGATTGATTATAATTGAGAATAATAAAAAAGATTTAAACATTTCTCAACTTTGTCAACTTTTATCATTGATTCATAAAGAACTATTCAAGAATAGCATCATTCTTGATTGATCATCTTAAAACAAATCTCTTTTCTAATGCAAAGAAGAGATGAATTCTCAAAGAATAAATGAAGTGAATTGAGTTCATTGACAGTGCTCAAAATGCTTTTCAGAAGCTGAAAGTCATCTTTGCTCAAAATGTTGTTCTTCGACACTTTAATTTTGCAAAAGTCATAAGATTGAAAATGAACATTTCTGAATTTGCAAAGAAAATGATGATGTTTCAATAAACAAATATCACACTTGAGAATTTACATTGACACTCAGTAATCATCTGATCAAGAAAGTGACAATCAATTAAATGAAACTATAATGCACATGATCAGAAAATGCTGATGATCATTAAAAGCATGAATCATTAAAAACATTATCTAGAAGAAACTTGACATGAAATAGAAATAATCAATGATCATGCAAATCTTTAACACTTCATGATAACAATCAAGCTCTTTCACAAATAAATGAAGTGAATTAACAGATTTACTGTGTACAACTTCAAGATTTTCTATCAAAAGAAAGTGAGCAATTCTGTCAATAATTCATCAAGAAAACTCAACTATGAGAAAGATATTAATGCAGATGAGAGAGAGTTCATTCATGATTTAACATACGTGAGAGAACTCTTGAAGAATCTCTCAAGTCAGTCAATGTTAATACTCATCATCTTCACTCGACAGTTCAAGATTCTGAGCATCAAGAATCATGAAGAAATAATCATCAGATCATTTAAAAAGATCATTAACTTATCAGCATTTGCAAAAAGAATCAGAAAAGTTTCTCAGACTTTGAAGAAATTCTCAACTGCTGATAAAAAGTCTCAATGATGATTTCAAAACATCATTATTTCTCGTCAGAAGAACATCTGCTTTCGCAAGAACATTAAGTTAAAATCTACTACTGTTGCTGAGATTAAAAGAAACATTGACTTTTGCAAGAACATTGAGTCAAGATCTACTACTGTTGCTGAGATTAAAAAAGATGTTTACTCTTGCAAGAACATTGAATCAACATTTATTACTGTTATTAAGACTAGAAAAGTTATCTGTCTTTGCAAAAACATTGAGTCAACATTTATTATTATTGCTGAAACTGAGAAAAACGTCATTTAGATGAAATGAAAATGCAGAAAAGCAAATTCTTCTGCTGAAGAAAGTGAATGTTTGATCATGAGTCAGAGCGAGAATTCAACTATGTGTTGTTTTGCTGAGAAAAGCGAATGTTTGATCATAAGTCAGAACAGAGATTTGACTATGCATTGTTCTGCTGAAGAAATAAAGAAAGCTTTATTCACAAGAGAGAAAGTAAATGCATCAAAGAATCATTTTGTTGCAATTCAAAATAATTCAGATGAGATAAATGATGCAGTCTTGAAGTTTATGAAAATTCATAAATGCTTCAATTCATCAATATAGAATGATGTTCTGATCTCAAGCTTTGTTGACTTTGCAAGCTACTTTTTTGAGAATCTGACTCAACTGATTTGCAAACAGCAAAAAACAAATTATCTCATCATCACAGTATGAGAATTAATGAAAAAGAGAAACTCAAGCACACGTAATATTAAGATTGACTTCAGCGTCTTCATGATCAACTGATTGAAGAAAATCACAGATGACATCATGATATTTCAAGAATTCATTTATGTTTTTGCATAAAATGAATTTAAAGCAAAGATTATGAAACAACATCATGACAGCTCTTTTGTAAAACATCTTGATTCTCAATGATGTTTAAAGCTTGTTCAATGAATCTTCAACTGATTGTTTGCAAATAAAAACATTAAGAAATATTGCAGAATCTGTAGATCATGTCAGCAACATAAGACATTACGTTACAGAATCTGAGAACTTTTGAATAGTTTACTCATTTCTTGAAGAATATAAGAGAGCATTATCATAAATTTCATCATCAATCTTTCTGACAGCACAAGCATTTTAGACGTCTTCTATAATAGCATTATGATTGTAATCAATCATCTTTTCAAGATGATGCACTACATTTTTACTTGAAAGACAATGATTGTTTTCAATCTGATTAATCTTTTTCTTGACAAAGTAGTTTAATATCACGAAATTTTTGATGACATAGTCTCTGACAGAAATTTCGTATTTACATCACACTTTTGAATGTCACTATGCTATCATCTTCTGATCAAGCAAAAACTTAGCATTACGTTTCATTCTTGCATTGATGATCAAATTGAAAGACAGAATTAAATTCTCAAGACTTATCTTCAAGCGTACTGCAATGATGTTCAAAATGATTGAGTTCATCTTCTTATCATGATTGAGTTCTTCTACAATAACAGCGTTCATATTGCAACATCAATAATGTCATTCTTTGCAATCACAGAAAGACACTTGAGAATGAAGTTCAGCATTAGAAGTCACTTAAAGAAATTGAAGTCAGTTATGAACTATGCAATGAGAATGAAAAGACTGCACGAGAATCTTCACTACAGACTTGCAGAAACAAACGTTGACTATGCAACTCAGCATGACAAAAGACACTCTGTTAAGATGTATCTTGTCAATCAGTTGATGTGATTGAACGTCAAGAACATTTGAATCAAGAAGTCTTTCAAGAAACTTGAAGTTAAAAAATATGAATCATACAGAATTCTGAAGCGACTGAGCAAACAAGTCTATCATCTGAAACTGTCTTCAAAGACGTGCATACATTCAGTATTCAATGTCAGCTTGCTGAAATCATTCTGCTTGAGAAAGAAAGAGTTGAATGAATTGTTAATGAAGAATCTTAAGTTAGAAAAAGAAGTACATGATAGTTGAGAGATTAATGACATACTGAATAGTCACATATAAAATGATCAGTTGCAATATTTGCTTAGCTGAAAGAACTTTGAAGCTTCAGAAAATATCTGAGAATCATCAGACTATCTTAACAACTGCAAGACTTTATTGAGAATCATCAGACTATCTTAACAACTGCAAGACTTTATTAAGATTCTTTCATTGCAAACATCTCATTAAGTTTGAAAGTAAGTTGTTAACATCATCACAAAAGATCACAAGTATGCATAAAACGAAGTAAAAAGATTGATAGTTATCTAGCTATCATTAGAAAGAAAAAAAAGAAAAGAAAAACAAGATTTTCTCGCTTAATCATTCTCATTAATACTCGACTCAACAGTCTAAAAAAGTTGTTAGCAGACGCAGAAATTGATACATGAATAGCTCATGAATTTCATATGATATGTATATCATTCAGTTCTCACTTTCTTAAAAATTCAAGAATTGATGAAAGTAAACTCTTGCAACTATTAGTCAGATAGCACAAAACATGCATAAGCTATCATATTGACAGAATAAATGAAATAAGAAACTCATATCAAAGCTCACTGCATTCTTCATCTCTTCAATAATAAATTACGTGATCAACGTCAAAGATGAGAAAAAAGAAGAAGTCATTAACAGAAATAAATCAAATAAGAACAAGATGTTCTTCATCTCTTCAATGATAGACTGCATGATCAACGTTGAAGATGAGAAGAAAGAAGAAGTCATTGACAAAAATAAATCAGACGAAAGCGAAACATTCTTTATTTCTTCAATGATAAACTGCGTGATCAACGTTGAAGATGAGAAAAGAGAAGAAGTCATCAATAGAAATGAATCAGATGAGAACGAAAGCAGAAAGATATAAAAGAGCGAAGAAAACAAGAATGAAAACAACATCACAGAAGAGCATGTTTCAGTTGCAACAAAGACATTCTGATCTTTCAAATACATTGCAAGAAGAATCAAAGCATTCTGAGTCTGAGCAATTAAGATGAGTCAAAGATTGTTATAGTTTTCAATTTACTTTCACAGATCTTCAATGATCTTATTCTGTCTTGCAATTCAATACAGCAGATCATCAATTCAAGTCTCTTGTATCATCATTTGCTTTCACATCTTTCTGCAATTAATAGTTACATCTTTAACATTCTTCTTCATTTCGCTGATATTATTTCTGTTTATCTTGATATCAAGAACGAGAAAATGCAGTTTCTTCTCAATATACTCTTTAAATTCAAGAAACATTTGACTTTGAGCTGAATCAAGAGAAAGATTGCAAGAGATGATCATCATCTTTTTGATCATAAACTCAGAATCAGATGCAACAAAGAATGAAGAGAAGTTTATGCAAAGTCAAGAAGAAAGAAAGCTTAAACAAAGTGATGAAGAAGCAAAACTGATGAGATTAAACTTGAAATCAAATATAATCTTAATATGAGAAGAATTTGAGCAAGACAAAGAAGTGCTTAAGTCAGATAAAGAGAAGACAAAGCTGACAGAAATAAGTGTCAAGTCGCTCTTAAATGCTCTAAAAAGCATCATTAATCATTAAATTTTCACATTTTGAAGCTACTGAAAATTGTACTTACAACTCATACTTGCAATTTGCTTTGATAATGATGCATAGTGCACATTTCTTGAAATTCTTTTCAATAGAAAACTTTATTTTTTACGTAATTTACATTTCTTTTCACACACTTTTTACATCTATTCAAGAATTGTATTGCAATCTCTTTGCTGTATACATTCAAAGCTGTTTTATGATGCTGAGTTAATGACATAAGATTTCTCATGTAAAGAGAAAGAGAAACAGATTTCTGATCAAAGATGACGTGAAAGTGAGAGAATTAAACGTAAGCAGCAAATACAGCAAGCGCGCTGACGTGAGACGAAGAATCAATAACGAAGAAAGCAAGCAGATGTGATGCAAACACATTTCATGTTCTAAGAGAGAGATACGATGAAGAACTGCGTCACTCACTTTTCTTAAACTTCTTCATCTTCATTCAAGATATCATTAACTCATCATCATTAAATCAAGAAACTGATTCATACTCATTATGATCATGATACTTGAAGAAATTGTACAGAACTACTTTACAAAATGAATAAAAGATTGAGTAAAATAATGAGATGAAGATTGAATGTAAAAACAAAAGTTGAAGAAGAAAGAAGGCTGAAAATCACGCAGAAGATAAAAAAGATGAGTTGATAAAAATTCATTACTTCACAATAAATAAACATGAACATTGATGATCATCATCATCGCGCTAGTCACAATAAACAACAGAAGCATCGCTTTTCTGTTCATTGTTTACTTCTACTATCTGATACTATCTTCTGCTCATTGTTTGCTTCTACTATTGAGTATCATCTACAGAAGAAAACTTCAAATCAAGCAAATCTCAATTCTCATCACAATTGTTATCATGAGAATTCAAGTCTAGTCAACGTGCATGCGTTAATGAAAGAAAGCATCAAGATCATGATCACACTGTGCATAAAATGACAGTTGAAATATAATGAGACAACAAAATAATAGTCAGAATTCAGATCTACGAGATTTAAAGAATAAATATGAATGATACTGCTGATCATCTAAAGACTCTATGTAGATCACAAAGAATGCTCAGTCTACATTTATGAAAATCAAAGAATAAAGAATATGCTATTGAATTCAATGCTTGCACTATCAAAAGAGAATCTTGAAAACACAATGATGCACAGCGAGTTCTGATGTCATGCATTGCATGAAGAAATGAAGCAATTCAACAACAAGAACGTTGTTATTAAGAAGAAAAATAATTGTCAGAACTCAGATCTATGAGAATTATAATTCTTTAAAGAATAAAGAACAGACATGAGAATTATTCTTCAACACTATCATTAAGCTTTCAGATGAGAATCTGAGTCTATGAGAATCAAGACACTGAGTTTACGAGAAATTCTACTGTTGATTCTCAAAAGCATTGAGTCTACGAGAATTTCTATCATTGATTCTCAGTAGACTGATCATCAAGTTGAGTTTCAAGTTGACATTTTGAACTCAAATCAACATCAAGTTGAGTTGCTCATATTTTCAATTCAACACAACTCAACTTAACTGAGAATTGAATCAACTCGACTTGACTCGTCAAGAATTTGAGCTTGACGTCAAGAGAGCTAAATATAGAAATTTTTCCGGTTTTTTGCTTTTGCATTATCTTTTTGCATTATCTTTTTGATAGAGAGTCATGACGGAAAACATGAAGACTATATGATAGAGAGTCATGAAGAAAAGTCATAATAGAAAGTCATGATAGAAAGTTATGATAGAGAGCTATGACGAGAAAGAGAAACATGAAGAGAAACATGAAGAAAAACATGAAGAGAAACATGAAGATCATTTGATAGAAAGCTTCAAGTCATGTCAAAAAACATGAAGATTGTTTGACTTTGATAGAGAATCATGACGAGAAAACATGATAGAAAGTCATGAAGAGAACTCATGAAGACTGTTCAATCAAGCTATTTACATCTGTTTAATATCTTGTTGAGTTGAATCAAGTTTTCAAATTGAGTTGTTGAGTTAAGCTTTTCAACTCAATTCAAGTTCTTGAGTTCAACTTTTCAACTTGACGCGATTCAAGTTCAAAAATCTTTCAATTCAACTCAACACTTTTTAAGTCAAGTACTTGACTTGAACTTGAATACTTGACTGAATGCAATCAGTCTAGTTTGCAATCATCTTTGATTAGTTTGTTCAGACGAGAAATCGTAAATGATTCTTCTGTAAAAATAATAGAAAGTGAGCATGAATTGTAGACATTTATGAGTTGTAGCATCTGTATCTTGTTTTTCAAGTTGCTAGTTTGTAGCTTAATTAAACAAATGTTTGATTCAATGATTTTCATTGCTCATTGATCGAGTTTTAAATGCTTGTTGACATAAATGCATGTTCTTGCTTGAAGTGATGAGTTTTTTACTAGATGAAAGAAGTTGTGAATCAAACTAAATGTTTATGAAATGTTAATGTTGCAATCTTGTTTCTGAATGACTATTATGTTGAATTTACGAACTTCTCTGTCTATCAGAAATAATTTCTGAATTTTCAATGACTTTCTGATGTTATACTGTAGAATTTGCAGAAAGATTTGATTCATCATAAAGATATTTGTAGCTGTTGTTAACTCTGTGCAGAGACAGCTTTTTGTATGCTTTTAATCATCAAAAGTCTTTCACATTTTCTGATTTATTGCTTCTGTGTCTGTTTAGACATTATGTCTTCTGAGTTACTAATTACGCATGAAGAGCGATTGACTCATCTCTTCTTGACTTTCATCACTTGTCATGTTGACTCGTTGATGTCTCAACTGCTTGTCATCATCGAGACGTTCGTTGAACTCAATGAGTTCATTGAACTCACAAGATTCATTGAACTCAAGAAGTTTAAAAAGAAAGAAGAGAATGAGCGATTATCTTTCAACGCTTCAAAATATCTGATCAATTTGTTTCAAAAGATTTCTTCTGATTACTTTATCTGTAGTTTTCACTTGAAACATGAGTATCTTCAAAGTTCATGACTATTATTGCAGTTCGCGCATCGTCTTCTATTCATTGACACAGCGCACTCTTTAATGTGATGTTTGTCTGTGCATTTGAAGCAGCACTCTTCGTTTTTGCAGAATTTAACTACATGATCAAAATCGAAGCATTTATAACACTGTGTGATACGACAATTTTTTTCAAACAATTTACATCAGCATTCTTGATACAAGTCTAACATGCTTACATTTAGCAGTTAATTCATCATCATTTTGATCATGATCTTTACGATGAGTAATGAGTGAGTCTTTTCACTTTCAACTATCTTCTTAAATCAAATTATTCTCAGTATCTTTAAATCTTCATGAAGTCTTGCATTGTCTTTCATCAATCTTTTAATCATCATCTTCTGATTGCTTGTATTCAATGAGATGCATACATCATGTGTCAGTATCACAAAGCTTTGATGCATTACATGTGCTAAGCTTGCGATTTTCTTCACTCATGTTTGAGACTTTTCTAAAGCTGCTTGAACTTTTGAGCTCATCATGTAAAGTGCGATGTCTTCGCTTTCAAGCTTGCGAAGTGACATTATTAAATCTTGTTGTGTCATCAACATGCTTGCAATTTCTTGAAAGATCTGATTGATTAATCTCTTTTGTATCTTTTTCACTTCTTTTCTCTTTACTATTTTCATTAGAATCTCATGTTTCTTACAAAGCAATGATAAATCATTTTTGAATCACTGCTCTTTCATTGTTGCTTCTTCTTTTACTACATTGACTCATGATGATGTTTTAAATATGAAACGCGTATTTTCTTACATTTGTAATTATTTATTAAGAAGTTAAATGAATGTCTTCAACTTCTGTACATTCTTTGCGATGAATGCATCTTGACTTTCAATCTTTCTTTTTAAGATGTTTCAAAAATGTTGAATCAGCTTTAAAATCACTTCTTTTCATGAGTGATCTTTGCTCTTTTCTTTCTTTAACGTTGATGTCTGTGTTAGTAGATTGATGATGCTGATAACTTTTGTCTCATTATTGCGTAAGCATTTAAATCTTACGTTGCTGTCTCTCTGCAATGAGTCAACGCTGCTCGCAATCATCATTAAATCAGCATTACTGCTGCTCATGTGATTTGTCATCGTTTATTCATCTACTCGATCTTTTCTCTCTCTTTTATAATGATCTTTTCAAAAGTTCGTTTTACGCGCGTTGTGATTGTTTTCTATTAAAAGATAATGCAAAAGTCAAAAACCGAAAAATTTTCTATATTTAATTCTCTTGACGTCAAGCTCAAGTTCTTGACGAGTTAAGTCAAGTTGACTCAATTCTCAGTTGAGTCGAGTTACGTCAAGTTGAAAATATAAGCAACTTAACTCAATCTCAATTTAAGTTCAAAATGTCAACTTGAAACTTGATTCAATGATCAGTTTATGTGTGAGTAGAAAATTGCTGATTGAAATTCAACTGAAATTTCTGATTTCAGTTCTAAAACAATGCATTCGTGTTCTTCTGTTTTTATAACAAGCTCAGTAAAAAGTTAGTTTAAAGCAACACGTTCATGTTCTTCTGTTCTTCTGTTCTAGAAATTTCTTGATTTCTAACGAGTTTTCTGAACTCAATTTTTGAGTTTCAATTTTAATTTAAGTAATGTAGCTTGTTTTTATATCATCTACACGTTGATAACAAGATTGATGAGCTTTAAACTAATGTTATGAGTTTGCATAAAGCGAATCATATGAGTGTATTCTAACTAGAAGTTCAAAGCTGAAGTAAAAAGAAGATGCAACATGACGTGAATTTTACTCATGAAGACACGTTAAATCGCTAGCGTGTCAACAACAGCTTTATTCACAGCTTTATACTAGTCTATGTTAGACTAATCAGACTAATCAGAGATAACAAAGATGCTGTTACGAATGTGTTAGAATTGATTAGAACTAGTCAATGATTTAGTCGAGATCTGATCTAGATCTGACTCAGATTTGACTCAGATATGACTCAGCATCTTTTTTCTTCTCTAGCATCTTCTAATCAGCTTCTATTGTCTTTTAGACAAACACACTTCTTTGTGTTACGAGTAATTAACAGATGTTCATGACAAACACATTTCTTTGTGTTGCAAACATCTTTTGAATCAACATCTTTCTTATGTTTCAACACGTTCTCTTTGAGACTAGCATCGATCTGAATAACTACTATATAGAGCATGTTCTTCTTGCTTTTTATATCTTCTTTCTTCTGTATTCTTAAAGTCTTAGTTATAGCTATCTCTATAGATTAAACATTCTAGTCACGCACGCACTCTGATTAGTTTCTA
>JAABUS010001776.1_pt1 | contig 44741 bp, 34 predicted proteins | sample 5560161 | NCBI WGS metagenome assembly JAABUS01 (sample SAMN10711885, study PRJNA513376) | rock metagenome | isolation source: Antarctica rocks | place: Antarctica: Victoria Land, Trio Nunatak nord | collected 2016-01-04
GGTAGGGGCTGAGGCGCAGGATGGGAAGGGCTATTGAAGTCGAGGGGGGTTGTACTGAGATGTGATGGAAGACAAGGAAGGGGAGTTAGGTGGACAAGATTTACAACCGCGGATGACTGGCCCAGGCCTGGACTACAAGGGCAGTAGGAACTCGGGTTGCGCTAACGATCTTACACTTGCACCAAGCAACCTCGTCTCTATACTAAGAATCCAATGTAAGTTTGGTGCTTTAATCCTAGTGGTATCGAGTCACAGGACTCCCTTCCAAGCTCCGGATAGAACCATGGTCTTTTCCCGTTTCTTCGGCAACCAAAAATGGCAGATGTTTATCTTCGATCGGTCCAGTCATCGTGGGTAGACTAACCTTAACCCGGTCCCAGCCTCATCATTCAACGTGAGGTCAACATATAACGCTCCGCACTAGTATATATAGTCTTCAGATGTGGCCTCTGGGCTTCGAGTGAGTAGATCAGAAGAGTCTAATCGGATCCCGAGATGAGGAGGGATAAATCAAATATACGGCTTCAAGTCTCCAATTTCCGTGGTTTCGAATGCAGATTAATTGATTGCTCTCAACCAGCCTTTATGTATTTCAATACGATAGAGGTTGGATTTGCGTTCAAGATGCGATACATTGACGGAGGGAGCCTAGACACGTCAACATCCCTAGAAGCTTTCTCTTTCTATTTCTGTAAGAGGGAAGAAGCTGCATGCAATGACACATAGGACGAGTCCCATGATCCGTGCTTGCAATGCAGCATCTAAACTCTCCAAGCCAATTTTTCCAGCCTGCCAGCTCGCCAACGTACTCGAACCAGAGCAAAGCTCAAGCCTGCACCCCCCCAAACGTCCCATTCCCCCACTCCAGCAACCTCCCTTCCCCAACCCTAAGCCTCGTAAACTCATCAATCACACTGGCCCTCGCCCACACAAAAACCCCCACCCCGCCCTCCACCCCGACCGCCTCCCACCCAGCCCGCTCAGAACTAACCACACACGCCTCCACCCTCACCAGCGCCTCAAATATCCCCCTCCAATCCCCCACATCCGTATCAACCTCGGGCGAGCGAACCCGGCCCGGCAGCGCCCGCGGCGGATACAGCTCCAGCATGGCGATGGCGACGACGCAGGAGCCGGTGTCCCAGCGGGCGGGGAGGTAGAAGCGCGGGTGAGAGGTGCGGGCGGGGCGGCCTGGGGCGGAGAATTCGATGGGGTGGGTGGAGTAGAGGGCGGCGAGGTGGGCGATGGGGCGGGCGGTGAGGGTGCAGTCGTGGGCGGAGAAGGGGGGGAAGGTCCAGTCGAAGTTGGTGACGCAGTTGGGAGTTTGCGCGGTGATGGGGTGGGGCGTTGGGGAGGAGGAGTTGTTGTGGGGGGGAGGAGGGAGGGTGAGGGCGGTGGTGAGGAGGTGGAGGGTGGAGAGGAGGGTGAGGGCGTGGGGGTGGGGGACGAGGTGGAGAGGGTTGGGGGGTCTCATCGTGCTTTCAGGCTTGCCTTGTTGTGAAGGACAGAATCTTATCTGGATAGACTTTACCTGGTGCACTGCGAGGTTAAGTACGATCTTCCATCCGGTAGCACGGTAACATCGGACAAGGACTGTGACCCCATCGGGTCGCTTCGACGGCTCGATCCGAAATTTTCAAGATCCGTATTAGCGCGGTTTCAACATTCGCTCGAAAGAATGTCGTTGGGAAATATCTCCGGTATGCGACTGGGAATTTGGGGGTCGTATGGGGGAACAACATGGCTCTTGGGATATGGAAGCGTCATCATTCTGCGAAGGCTAGAAATTTCTGTCATTTTTTAATAGGTCGGTTACACGTGACTCCATTGGCTCGGCCTTTGCTCCATGGTGAAGGGCTGTGAAAGTAATGACAGAGACAGTAAAATGTTGATTGCGTGGCGGAGGTAGACGAGTAAGGAGTTGCCGCGAATTGAAAGGACAACGGTACAAAAGAAACCTAAACCACAGGATTCCTAGAAAAACACCACCTTGACAATATTCACGCATCGGAGATGAACTCTATGCTGGGATTTGATAATCCAACATCTGACAAGAGAGAATTGCTGGAATGATTCTGATAAAGCCGTACGAGCCTCGGTTTACGGAGCCAAATATGACGCTTGAAAATAAACGGTTGTAGCATACATTGCAGGTCAGTTCTTCTCAACTGCTACCAGCACGATCGGATTCAGAAAGTCGACAAAGACGAGAATAAGAGACCTACTATATATAACAACGGAGAAGGGCAGAGGGATGAGCCAAGACAAATGTGCCGTGGTGTATGCTCAGGCAATTCCGAACGCGAATGAATACATGCTGGAAATTTGAATCTGAAAGACGAAGATGGTGAGATTGGTATATCTCGAAGATACACGAGCAACGCAGATCAGACAATCCAGAAAAATATGCCCATGAAAGACACTTTAACGCCTATTAGGGATGATTTGAGATAGTGTTCTAGGAGAAGATATTGTAGACCTTGAGTGTGATATTCCAGCGTTGCAGAAGCACGAAATTAGAGATATATAGGATCAACCCGAAAGTACCCAAGCAAACGATTCAAAGAACAGTTTTAGTCCTGGAGTCTTACATTATTCAATTCACGACTCGACCATCCCACTCCTCATCTCTAAACTTCAATTAACGAGCCTTTTCCTTGCTCCTCGTATCTACACGTTAGAAGAGGCAGTCTTACATCAACCGGGTCCAATTATCCATTGACGAATAATCGATATGCCAGTATGGCTCATCCTCAATTAGAGCATCATTCTTCAAATGACACTCTACAAAACCTGCCATCAGTACCAAATCCTCCGCAGTAGCAGGTCCGTTCCTAAACCGATCCAGCGCAGCCCAGATTTCCGGGGGAGGATTGCTGAGGCCGAAGACCGAATTAGCATTCGTGCTGGGAGGGGGTTGGCCTTTATGGAGGTAGACGCCGACATTATGGAGTTTTTGAATTGGACAAGCGCGGGAGGTGCAGGGCGTGCAGTAGGTGATCTGGGTCGAACGAGGGACGTTGCTGGAGGAGCTGTGAGCGGGTGGGTTAGTGCTGGACATTGTAGAGTTGGTAGACCTGCTACGGGAGCTGGAAGCAGACCTAGGAGTGGAGCTGAGATGGAAGCTAGAAGCGGTGAAGCTGAGGCGTGAGGCGGAAGGGGAGCTCGGGGCAGAACTGAGAGGGGAGCTGGAAATCGAGCTAGGGACAGAGCTGAGAGGCGAGCTGGAAGTAGAGCTAGGAGCTGACCTGAGCGAGGTTCTAGCAGTAGAGCTGGAAGTGGGTTCGCGAGAGCTCAGACTTGTAACTGAAGGATCAACCGTCTCCACCCAACGGTTCTTCGACCATACATCTACTAGGGATGAGGAGCCGGACGAGGAGCTGGGCAAGGAAGCCTTGTCGAAGAACGTGGTTTTCATGTTGTTGTCCGCCACGATGCGACCAGCTTTTGCACGGGTTACCCGCTGCGACGATTCCAGCAGGTTGAGATCAAGCCTGTTGACGGCATTGGATTGAGCCCGTTTTGCAGTTTGACGGGCGGAAGACCGAGTAGGTGGCATCTTGCTGATGATATTTGGTTATGACTATGGTCCGGGTGTAAGTGCTTTGGGTTGTGAAGATATCGCAAAGTTATTAAGAGGGACTCGAGTTTCAGAGGGGTAGAATGTTTGGTTTTCAGATTTTCTCTCTCGTATTATAGAAGAAAAAATTTCGTTAAGGGAGAAGTGCAACTTACGACTGCTGGACCCGGGCTCTGGCGTTTATCTTGCGATGGAATAATCTCTTGGTGCGAGATGTCTTTATTCTGTGATCTTTGTAAGTCTATGTTGCTAATTTCCTTTCTCCATTTCTTTGTGCGTTCTGGTGGTAGTACCTCTGGCTTTCATAGAAAGAAGGCAATTGTGGCTTTTAAAGGAGCACAAAGGTCCTAAGATCGTAAAATTGGGTTTCTTTTTCTTTGTTAATGGACCATTTGGGCCAATGATATTCGAAAGTAATTGTTAGGCCATGTTCCTTGCATGGAGTACCTGGAGTACTCGACAGAGACACTATCGTAGTTTTTCGGGTTATTGTTGACTAAGACACAGTCGACGTTCAGGACTGATTCTTCAGAAGCCAACGATGTACGTGTATGTGTTAACGTACGTGTCGACATCGCGACTCATTCTCTGGACGCCAGCAACATACGTGTCGATATCGCGACTGATTCTCTTGGCGCCGACGAGGTACGTGCCGATGTCGCGACTGCTCATGCATTTTTCAAACATAGCTAAACCCGGAAAGCTCCTCCTCTTATGACCTGCCCGGAGTCCTGGGGCAGCACTCTATGTCTATGTTTCTTTCAAACTTGAGTGTTGCTTTGTTCCCGGAGCGAAGGACACGAAGCTGTGCCATCTTCACTAGGGGTAAACACGAAAACCCACTCATGATCAAGAGAGGCTCACCACACTAAGAGCAGAACATAATACTTCCTATTTCAAAGGGGCTATCGTCAAGCTCATGTTCGTCTTGGTGATCAAGACCACAGTGGGTATCAGTGACGCCGAGTAAAACACTCCTCAGCTGCCATGATGTTCTTCAGATCATCTTGGCGAGTTTTAACTTACTACTCGCCTATTGTACCTTTCTTATAGCATCTAGCGGCGGGAGCGTCCGGCGCTTGAAGGAGACGCACGCGTCCGATTGGAGATGATCTTAACGCTGTTTTATGCCGTGTTGATACCTTATTTCTGGCGAACCGAGATCGATGAATTTCTTGATACTTTGAAATGATTACCTAGATTTTCGCTCCAACAGGTGTAAGCCTTGCTTTGCCTAGACTGCTGTTTAGCCCGCTGTCTGGGGCTGCCTGGGATGCAGATTCGGAATTTTCTATGTTTCGAAGTACTTCTAAGCCATGTGAGATGTTAGAATCTGTTCCATCCAGCGGTTGAATCTTCCCCTGCTAACACATTTGATCATCTTCATTTTCAAGGTCCGATCAACTTGCAATGATGCCATGCTGTGCCTCTCCTTCCTTCGGTTTCTTTCGGCAAAGAAAACGCGCATGGCTATGTTAATCATTTTCTGATGCGGACTGTTGCCAAAACCATAATGCAAGTTGGTGCCTCGGTCTTGGCTGTGGGGCTATTTTTACGCAGTTGAGACACACTATTTCTGCTCTGTTCGAAGTTCCTTCTCTTTCACTCTCTATCTCAAGCTCACAACCATCCATTTGTCCGCTCTTCCTACTTCTTTCGTCTCGCATTGCCTAGTCTCCTGGAATCAAGATGGCACAAACCCTGTCCCACCTCCGTGGGCCTTTTCTACCCTCTCATCCTCCCCATCATCACCCTACTAACAGCCTACCTATCCTCTATCAATTCCACCACCAACTAGATAGCTCGGGACCTAACCACCCTCTACACCCCCCACTTCGATTTCCTCCCAACCATTTACAACGTCTCCTACCTCTAGAGCACTATGTTCTACACCGCCATCCATACCACCCACAGGGAATTTCTTATTTGTAAGCCGTTGGATATCTGCTTCTCATAAAATTTTGCGGAAGGGTCATGTTGGCCGATTATCTAGGATGTCATTGTTCCTACCTAGATCTCCTAACGCCTCGAACAGATTTCGGATTCGCCCTCTTCGTCGGCATATTCTTCCAGTGTTTCTCAATTGTTCCCATGTCAAGCGAATGGAGCCCCAAATCTCGTATCTGTGCCACTAAAGCCGACTTCTTGTCCCTCGACTGACTAGACTGTCTGCTTGGCTGGATGGCCGTCTTCCAAATTGAAACCTTTCAGCATTGACTGGGTATGACCTTGGTCTCGTGTCGGTGAATGATGCAGATTTTTCATTGCGTGTCGTCCAGAGATCGTAGCTGACTTATAATAGATTAGTTTTTTTTCTGGCCATTGAATTACAAGCCTATTGATTTCTTAAGATATTGAGCAAGAACGGGGTCGATGGGCCCTGCTCCCGATGCGTGCGATAGTCAAGTCGAGTTATCTCTAGTAATTCAGGTCGGCATTAGCTTGTGTATTCATGCAATCAAGGATTAATTGACGATAGAGTGCCTATGCGATAACATTACACATTAGTACTCCCAATCCGAAGTGATATCTTTTCGATGTGACGCAAGTCAATAACGTTAAATCAAATCCCCTATGAAAGGTCAGTCTGCTATAAACGTTACTTCTTCCCAACCCCCCTCCACCCTCAACCCCGATGGTGGTATCGCGATCTTGACTTGTGTAGATATATTGATCTAATTCCAGAATTGCCGCATTGAATTTGATATGAACATGTTGAGGTACCGTATATTGATAGACCTGAAGGCAGCCGTTAGGTTGTCCCAAACGCTGCCTAGGGCCTGAACGTTGGTCCGTAACTTGACCCATCTCCGATCAATGCAGAGAAGATGCATGATATTGACCTTGAGACGACCGTCCTACTTTTGGAATGGCTCTGTATTTTATCAATAAGGGAGTTGCCAGGAATTGGACAAGGGTTCGCTGTATCAACAACTCTTACAAAGGTTCACCATGTTTGGGTGGAGAAAATGAGATAAAATGGCGCCTTTCCACAGGTTGGGATCGCTCGCCCTCAATTCAATTACGGGATGAGTATGAAAATGGCTTTTCAAACATATGGTTGCTGTGTTGGTGAACAGGGGCAATGTATTGCTGGTATAATTTGAGGATCAAATTGCCGGATGAGGCTTGATATAGTTTTGGGGGGCCAAATTTTGGATGCGAAGACCATCATCATCCAGCGATGATGGTGGATCACCAAAACATCATGACCAAAAACCCAAAAATCAATTTCAAATCTAACCAAAAGATAATATGTAATTATAAGAGCTCGTGTGACGACTCAATGTAACAGAGATGTAAAATCATTATACACCTGATGCAAAAACAGTTCAGACCCGGGTAGTCGCCATACCGGAGGTCCTAATCTGTGTTGGTGCAGTCGCCGCAGTCATCAAATCCATTGCTCTAACTCTGATATGTGCCAGGGTATTGAAGCTTGACCACTGCACCATCTATTGGTTAGCTTACAAAGGATGTTTATGTTGGAAAATATAAACCCAAAAATTAGAATATAACACCATCATCAATTCAGTACCCATAATATCCGGAGAAGACGTAGGCAATTATACTGTCCTCTCGCCAATACAAAAGCGATACTGTCAAGCTCTTCATGCGCGTCATAATGAAATACCTTACCTTCGCAATGCTACAATGCCATGCTCGAATGCTTAGCCCTGTCAGGTGACCTACCGTTTACGGCGAACGCTAGATTAGAGGGCTCAACAAGGCTTACACACTTATATTCCACGATGTGCGAGCATATTGCACACTCATTCAAGATATGATGCCACAAGCAGATTCTTCTGAACAGCGAAGACATAGAGAAGTTGCGCAAAGCACCAAGTTTCCGAAAAAGGTATAAAATATTTCTTTTGACCACCTCATCAACAGTACTTTGAATTTGCACATATTGTCGATCTCTATCCAAGAGTTGGGTGGGAGGTTACAATAGAGACATTATCCAGCCATCACCGCCGCACCTACGTATGGTCGTCCACTACGTCTCCAGAAATAGATCCTCGGGAGATTCTGATGTAGAAGTTAGAAAAGACTGCTTGGTTCAAGGGATTAGGAGCACCTCGCCCGACAGATTTAGGAGAACGGCACTCGGATTTAAGAAGAACCAGAGCACCAAAGGCGGAGGTTGTAAAGGAAGATCGAGACTCAGAATTTTGGGGAGAGGTGCTTCGAATTTTCTTGTCAGCCGGCCGTACTATTTTGATTCCACTTAGAAAAATCGACAAATCCCGCCTCTTCCAGCCGCAGCAGACGCGGTAGCCGACAAGCGTTAAAGCTAATCCTTGTATGTGCCCGAAAGTCACTACCTAGCGTGCCTAGTACCTATCAATGAGATACTTTCTCCACAACCAACTCAAGCCATTACCGCCCGCCATGGATTTCGCCTCCCTCATGTCCACCGAAATCTCCAAATCTCGCCAAACATCTCCCCCCAACCCCACCTCCGAATCCACTAAAAAATATCTGAAGCGCGCCGACCTTGAAACCCAACGCCAACAAGCCTATCTGGACGAACAAGCCGCCATTCAGCGCGACCGCGAAGTCAAACTCACGAAGAAACGTAAGCTTGAGGAAGAAGAGACGGTTCGAAACCGCGAGCGGGACGAGAAGCGGCGGCGGCTGGCGGAGGAATCTCGTGTAAGGAGAGAGGAGGAGGAGGAGAGGAAGGAGAGGGCGAGGAGGAAGCGATTAGGCCTTCCGGAGCTATCGGCTAAGGGGATAGAGGGCGCTGAAGGGACGCCCTTGCCGGAGGGCGAGGAGGATATAGTTGAGGAGGAACTGGTGGCGAGGTTGAGAGAACTTTGCGAACCAGCAATCCTTTTTGGCGAAACCCACAAGCAACGCCTCCGCCGCTACCGCCGCCTAACAGCCATCTCCACCCTCCCCCTTCAAACAACCGGTCCTATCCCCACAACCCTCGCGCTAGTCCCTGAAGCCTCCATGAAAGTCCCCCTCTCCCTCCCCTCCGACCCCGCCGCCCGCTCCTTCCTATTCCGACAACTAGCCTCTTATTTCACAATGGTGCTGACAGAATGGTCCGTGGCGCTCAGCCAACGCACCGCGGAGGTGAAGCAGAGTTTTCAGGGCAAGGCGGCGATGAACGCGATGGTGCAGTCGCGGGAGAACATGCGGCCGCTGTTCCGGAAGTTTGAGAAGGGGGAGCTGGAGGATGGGATTTTGGAGCCCGTGATTGAGATTTTGCGGGCGGCGCAGGAGAGGCGGTATGTGGATGCTAACGACGGGTATTTACGATTGAGCATTGGAAAAGCGTAGGCTCCACCCCTCCATCACCCATCAACCCATCACTAGCATAATCCTAACAAAAACCTTCAGCGCATGGCCCATCGGCGTAACCATGGTCGGCATCCACGAGCGGTCTGCGCGCGAAAAGCTGCACGAGAGTGATAAGGGCCAAGCGCACATTATGAGCGACGAGGTGACGCGGAAATTTTTGCAGAGTATCAAGCGGTGCCTGAGCTTTGCGCAGACGAGGTGGCCACCGGATGACCAGTTGCAGTTAATGGGGTGAGCGCTTTTGAAGGGAGATGACTATGCATTCTCTACAATCAAGCGTTAAGGCAGCGTATGCGCTTGCTAGCTACGTCTGTTATTTTCCGTTTGAGGAGATGGATAAACAGCAAGGGCCGTGAAGAGATAAACCTCGCTTCTTCTTCTACAGTACTCAACCCTTTCCCTCACAAGTCAGCCGCCTAGTCACCCCGAATGCTGCCCCTGCCCCTGCCCCTGCCCCGAAAACCAACCTCCACCTCCTCCACCTTTCCCCCTCTCTCCTCCCATGCTCCGATCGGTATTCCCCAACAACAAAACCCCCCAACCTGCCCCCCTCCCCCCCCACTCTTTCCCCTGTTCCCCAGCTTTCAACATTCACCCTTCCTCTCCCTGCATCATATACGCACTTTTGATCCCGCCATGGCCACCTGATCATACTTTATACAACCGTTGCTACAGTAGCGTCTTGGTCGGTGGTGTTGGCTGGGGTTTTTATCTGGGCTTTCCGGGGTTCGGGGATGTTGGCGGAAGGAGGGGGGGCGGAAAGATCGGAGGGGAAAGGGGGTATTAGGGGGGAAGTTAGCGACTAGGCAGGTGTGTGTGTGTGTGTGTGTGTGTGTGTGTGAGAGTGGAAGAGGGTGGTTTGCTGTGGGGTGAGGCTCTCTCTGGGGTTCTCCGTATGCTTGCGCGATTCTTCCCTATTTCTTTTTTCTTTACTGCTTTCCTCATAGCTTTTTACTTTTTCTTTCCACCTTGTTTTCCTTTGTTTTTTCTGGCTTGCTGTTTCCCAGAATCTGTTCACCTTGCTTCCTATCTTTTTTTTGAATCTTCTCCCCTTCTCCTCCCAGCCACCCCGTCCCCACGCCCTTCCTAAATCTGGCTTTTGCTTAACCAAGTATCGTTGCGCTTCATGGCTTTTTAAATCAAAAAAGCGTCAATATGTCCGTTCATAAGCTGTTGAAAAATAGGTCATGGTTTTTGACATGTTTGTTTGTTAACGAAGAGAGCCCTTGAGCACAGCTCAGCTCAGCTCAAAGTTATATATAGGAATTCGTTAACCGGGTTTACCCCAATACCAAAAGCCCTACAACCACCCTACTGTACATCCACCCGCCATTACACCACACAACCCCATTCCCCTTCATGCCACCTCCTCCTCCTCGTCCTCCTCCTCGTCCTCCTCCTCGTCCTCCTCCTGCCATTCCCTTGCTCCCTCCCCCGCCTCTCCAGGGGCCCACTTGTCTCTTTTAGCTCACTTCGCTTTTGCTTACGACATCATTCCTTTTAGTTGTGATACGGAAGCGTGATTCGTTTGGGCTTGAGTTAAAAGGGCGGCTGTGGCTGTTTGGGAATTTGCATGGAAAGGAGATGAGGGTAGTTGTGTGGTGGAGATAAAGCGGTGGATGTTTCAGGTATGGTTTCTAATGATATGCTCGCTTGAAGTACAGGATAAACAGGGATACTGTACACAAATCTACAGACACCGTAGGAACACGGTACAACTCCCCATTAGCCCATACCCACCAACCGAGGGAAATAGGTAGCATCTCCCACAGACCCCTAATTTCCCCTAACTCTCACGCCCCCTTCTCCCATCCCAACCCCCCTCCTCCTCCTCCCCTCCATCACCGCCAAAAGACACCTCCCCACCGCCTCCAAATCCCCCAACAACCCCACATGCCCCCTCTCAGTCCTAATCCTCCCACCCCTAACACACCTATACCCCTCTGGCAACATAGCCGCTTTCGCAAGACATACGCCATCGCCGCTCGCAAAGGCCAGATCATCGTATGCGTCGCTGTGCTTGATGGCTTCGCGGCTGGCGACGCGCGCGGCGACGACGGTGGGGACGGAGGTGCTGTAGAGGACTGCGAAATGGGGATAGAGGTTTTGGGAGGCGTGGGCCGGGTTGAAGACGAGGGCGGCCTTGAAGGCGAGGGTCTCGGAGAGGGTGCGTTGAAGGTAGTTGAGAGCGGCGGGCAGGGGAATAGTGGATTGGGTTGAGGAGGGGTTGGAAGGGTGCGGGCTGTAGTGGGTGTTGGGCTGGGGTTCCAGGGCGTTGGCGGTTGGGTTGGCGAGGTCGTTGATTTTTGTGGCGACGGTATTGAAGGCGTTGGTGAGGGTTTGGCTGGAGTCGTTGAGATGGTCTCGGGAGGAGATGGAGGTGGATGCTTTACGGCCTGGGAGGGGAAGGGACGTGAGGGACTCGGAAACAGAGCCTAGAATGCCTTTCTTTTCAGGGTGAATGGGAGGTAGAGCGCGCGCAATACAGGGGGAGAAGGCGTTTTCTCTCCAATCTTCGACATTGAAAAAGTCGACGGGGTACTCCTCTTTTGTTTGCTTGTTGATGAAACACCTTCCATTATCTGGGAGTAAGAGGAAGGTCGTTCGGAATGAAAAGTTTACCTGTGCAGTAAGAACTTTTGAGCTAAGAAGCACCTCATCTCCATTACGAAGGGGGCCGAGGATATTTATACAGTGTTGTGGTACACCGGCATATACGACTCCAGCAAAAAGCTCGGGTCTTTGATTGACAGCGTGCCTTGTGATCAATCCACCCATACTGTGTGCAATAACAGTTGCTCCCCTTTCACGTCGAGGGACGTCCGAAGCATTCGATGGTAGCGTCTCCAATATCTTGATTAGCCTCCTACTCAGGAGTGCCGGGCTCAGTCTCCAGTCATAGCCGTAATCATAGACTCTCAATCTCCCCTCTTGGGCATTCTTGCAATTCCGAAGGCGTTTGATTAACCGTCGGCCCATATCTACCGGCCCAATATGACTTAACATCCCCGATGCAATGATGTGGTCTTGCATATTTTCTTCGTCCTCAGGTTCCAGACCAACTTCGAGGTTTACTTTCCTGATGTTGAGACCAACCTTGATCGGCACCCACTGTTGGTTATGTGGGGGCTTTGCCGATCGCAGCACTGAGCCTCGATATCCGCCCATGATGATGACATCGCCAGTCAATTGCTCCAGGGCTTGGTCCAGATTTGATTGCTCGCACTTGCTTGTCGTTCGATCTTGTCTGGAACTATCGATACTTGAGAATTTCTGAAGATTTGCTACTGCTGGGTCTACATCCCGCACATGGGAGAAGCCATTGGCACTTCCATTACGGCCATGCGTAGGCTGCTTGGCGTCACTATTTGCCCTGCTTCTCATAAACTCAGGACGGAACCCATGGAAGTTGATGTTTGGTAGGCTCGGTAAGCTAAGGATCTTAATACTAGAGTCCTGCAGGCTATCTACCACTGCCTTGAACCTGCTGTTGACCTGATCTTGCACGTTTTCCCATCTGCTATCGTCTCCTAACGAAGTCGTTGTGGAGGTGACACGCCGCAACAGTACAGACTGGTCAGAGGTAGACCTCCGTAATACATGGTCTTGTGGAGACCGAAGTGTAGTTAGACGTCCACTACCCGCGGTGTTTTGAGATGACGCACGAGGAACCTCTTGACGGGCATGAGTATTCTGCGGAGCTGTTTGAGCGTTAGGCTTAGGGTTCTTGGGCGGACTTCGCCGCCGCCCTCGTTCTAAAGTGCGTGGCTGGCGCTTTTCAGATTGATTGTTGTTGTTATTGCATGTAGACGGTGGAACAGAGATGGTGTGTGCTCGCTTTTGTCTAGCCGCAGCCTTCCGTTGCGGCGATTGCTCCTTGGCACCACCAAGTATCGATGATATGCTCGGTATTGAAAAGTTTGCCAAGCTTGATGTCCTCGGGAGAGTCGGGAGACTAAAGCCGGAGAAGTAGCGTCTGACATTGAGGTCCGAAAGCATGCCACTTGGCCCAGAAGGTACCCAAGTCTTCCGAATTAGGCGATGTTGATCCTCCAATTCGCGCTTCTCGAATACCCGGGGCGTCGCTCTCCATGGCGATGGAAGGCTTTGATCTGTTGGAGAAGACTCTTGCACTTCCGGTATTTGATGTGTCTGATCTTGCGAGGTCATATAGTCCTCACTGCCTTCTTCTCCAGTCCCATCAAACATCCCGCCCTCGTTCCTTTCCATTGCAGCAGCCTTCTCTGCGGCCGGAGTCCTGGGAGACATAAGTCTCGTCTGTTCTCTGCTGATACTGACTCCCACCACCGCATGGGCGTCCTCCTCCGGAAGCGTCGTATCTGCCCGCGAGTCCTCTTGATCGGATTCGCCATAGTCTGAGGGGACAATTGATTGGAACTGTGGCCTTGGGATATCCAGTCGTGATGGTCTGCTTCGCACAGGCTCGAAAGGCATCGCCTTAGGATTACTTCGGACCTGAGACGTCATGGTCATGATGTCATCCGTCGTTTTGTTGCATTTATATGAGTGTTCGATAGACAGTTGGTTGCTGTAAAATGGCATTGACTGTCACGAGTAGGTTTGAAGGTGATGCGTGTGATTCGAGAAATGCGAAAGAGTATTCACTGAACTGGATAACAGTCAGCGTGGTACTTCAGATACGGCATACAAGCCAACAAACGGCAAGCATGGCTCCGCCCTGTGCCGTAATCCCGGTCTCAGTTCCATCCTTCTGCCACAGCTACGGATCCTTCGAGAATAGCCACATAATCGAGGTCGGATGCTCCTGAGATGTGTGAGTAGCAGCATTGAGCCATCGATTGTGATCAACTACGCACATGGTCAGGCATCCTGCAAAATCCGGGGAAGCGATGTGTTTGCCAAGCGGCAACGTCAGCCCGCAATACCGTATACAGTCTAGCTTGATCTACGATACGATAAGACAGTGAGGCTTAAAGGTGGAAAGCATATGAGAGACTTGAGAAGATACATGTCGATTTTGAGGTGCTGTACATTATCGTGCCAAAAGTGAGACACCACAGGTTGGCAGATACATTTAGATCAGCGGAGTTTCATTCTTTCAGCGCATTCCGATAACATAAACACTTCGAGCTGAAACTCCTTTGAATTATATATATATTGATCACTATCAAGCGCTGATTCCGTCCAAATTAGTCCTGCTAACCCTCAGGACGGTAGAGACAAAGTAAAGGTACAGAGACCAAAATAACAACGATGACGCTGGCGCTGGAAATGCACAGGTATCTATCTAAACCAATATAGCTACTTTCCAGTAAGTCCAACCCAAGTAGTACCGCTAATAATCATGACAATTGTGCCTAAATGAGAAATATAAATTCAATATCGACTGACAAAAGAGCAATCTCTGTCACTGATACTGATGTGACTTATGAGCCAGCGGAGAGCTAGGCGGTGGGAAAGCTGCTCTTGCCGGCTCTCGTACCCGCCCGCCTCGTACATTCGGGGTGGTACCTGTGCAAAACACGCACAGGTACACCTCTGGGAGTTTGTTACGGTTGAGACCAATGCATCTGACATGCAGCCACTTCTTGCAAGACTCACTACTCGCTGATTAGCACTTCGGCCCGTGTTCTTGGGTAACATCAATTACCATAAGATCATGAGCTCGTCATCCGCATCTGTAACATGACAGACACAACGGGTACTGTCACTTGTTCGTGCGGTGCTTGGAGTTGCAAAGTCAGGATCAGTTATTGTAGTCGGTGATATGTTCATATAAGTGTTTTGGCCTGTTCCATAACCTCCCGTAGGGTATGGATGTACTTGGCTTCCATAAGTAGGATAAGCATGGTATTGCGGAGCCATACGTCTGCCTGATCCAGATCGCTGCAATTGCTTTGTGGACTTATTCTGAGACCGTTTTTGTATGACCTTTTTCAGCTCGGACTGTGCATCCCCTTTACCGTCGTCAAAATTCTTCGCCACCTCAGCATCACTGTCCATATCATGGTCAACACCATTGAGATGATCAGACACTGTTGCGGATGAAGGAGTGAGATCGAACTGGTTGGTATTTGATTGAATGTGGGTATCCAGGGGCAAGGCAAAGTCTGATATCACCCGCCCTTTCGAGAAATCACGGCCCGGCAAGGTGTTTGAAGTATTGCTTGACGCAAAGGTAGAGGCATAAGAGGACTTCTGGGGGTGCGTTTTCGGATCGGTGACGAAACGTCCCAGTCTTGGCTGTTTGGGCTTCTGGGTTGGGAAATTGAAAGATTGGGCTTGGCTAATCGTCATCCCAGCATCATCCTCATCAGAAGCACTCTCATTATCTTCCGATGTACTGTCAATGTCCATCTGATGCTCGGCTACTGGTTCACCATCTTCGTCTACGAACTTAGTCTCGGTCTTAGCTCTCCCGTTCGCATCAATGGTGAAAGTGAGTGCAGATCTCCTCCGAGGTTGCCGGGCACTGCTATGACGTTGTGTTTGGCTCTTGCTTCGCGGTTTCGTAGGGGAAGATCGTCGGTGAAGGTGGCTCTCTGGTGGTCCAGAAAGAAATCGAGTCTTCCTTGCTCGGTTGTCCATTGGTAGGTCGACGTCGTCTCTAATTATCTGCTCGCTGCCGCTCGACTCGCTCTTGCCATCACGTAACGCTTTCAAGGCTGCCTTTACCGCAGGTGAGTCGGCTTCTGGCCCCCGTCGTCTCTTAGGTCTTCGAGTAGACTCCATCTCTTTTTCGAGCTCGGCATCTCGAATCTGATGTGCATATGGTTGAAGATTTTCACCTTTACTTGCCTGAAGCTGAGGCAGATCTGACTGCTTCGATGACTGACCAGGCGAGCTGAAGAGTAAGCTTGGGTTGACGGCATTGGCAAGAGTAGTCATGGTCCCAGTCCTACCAGAAGTAGATATGAAGCTTGTCTCGTGGGCGGAAGTCATGGTTGTTGACAATGGAAGTCCCATTACATCAACCGTGCTGGTACCAAGACCATTATTTGATGCATGGGGCCCAGCTGTGTGGTCAAATGTTGATACAAAGGGATCCAGTGTTTTCTGAATTCCCATCCCAAAGCCAAACGCATCATCAGTCGAGAAATCAATGTTCATATCCGCGGTATTCTCATCAGGGTCCCAGAAAAGTTTGTGCTGAGGATAGACAGGGGCAGTCGCAGGGCCAGTGATTGAGAAATCGGCAAATACTTCCGGGGAAAATTGTAGTCCAGGAAATAAATTCGGCGAGGTTTCGGCCTGAGACGTCGAGGTGCCAACATTGTCTTGTTTTGAGAAGTTGGGTGAAGACAGTCGTTTTCCTTTGGCAGCAGACTCCTTTACCAGCTTTGCTACTTGAGCTTGCTGGGCTTTCCGCCTTGACGCCGAAGTAGTCGTTGGAGGGGGTGTTTGCATCGAGCCTGCAGAACGCATGGCTGCACCAATTCCTTGGTCTAAGCTGGTATCAAGCTTGAGTGTTGGCTCAGAAGTACGGTGGCGTACTCTTTTGGCGCACGGGGAAGGAGGAATGGGAGACGACGATAGTTGACGAGCCAGCTCTACCGGGGGTAATGGCAGGTTTGGATTAGGCGAGAGATGGTATACATGAGAGGCAATTTGTGCTTCGAGATTCCGAGCCGATAATGGTTGTTTCTCTGCTTGTGATAACGCCGGACTTTTCGTTGGCGTCTCATAAGTCAGACACTTGGGAGTCTTCAGAAAATCAGGGCTCGTAGCCCACGGATCTGTAGTATTCCAGGTCACACGAGGATCGTAGAAACTCGACTCTAGTTTGGGTGTTTGAAAGGGGCTTTGGGCAAAGGTTGCAGAAGTCGGAGTTTTGATTGGTGTCGGAGGTTCTCCGCTTGGATAGCTGAAGCTGTCGAGTGGAAGATGTCAGCATAGTGCATTCGGCTTCGAAGAGTCTAGAAAGATGTATGGCTCAAAGCTGGAAGATATTGCATTGAGCTGGTAAATGATGGTAGTGCTGAACAGCTTTAAGCTCGTAGGCAATAAACGATTCTCAACATGGCACAGAGTGGCTAATAAGGTCTCATACCTGTATACAGGCTCTTCCCAACTCATAGCCAATCAAAGAGAGTGTATTATGTATATGGTCCCACCCAACTATCGTGATGCTCAAGAGGGGTGGACGTAGACTTTATGTAGACTATGGCAGGTATCCTTGCTCGACAAGTGGATCTATAGACTTGAGAATCTGTTTTCAAATCCAATAGTATTCTAACAGTTGCAGAGTATTATGTCGGTTGGGCAAAGTGCAACTTCGAGTGGCTGGCTTCGCAGCGTAGGGGGAAAAGTGTAGATATCGGTACTAGCAGTGATTCTTAGACGATGCACCAGCCAGTCGACGTTCGTAGTCAAAATTTGGAGAGCCAAAGCTTCTCATAAGATGGCAATCGAGGAGACTGGATTGTAACCAAGAGATCACTGGAACCTGTTCTCGAGATAAGCAATGGTTCCCCAAGCAGGCTTCCGCCCAGTAGTAGCACATACGGAAGGAGACACTGCACCGACAGTTCTCTCAATCACTTGTGATGGTACCAAGGGAAGAAAAAGCACAAAAGCAGAGGTGGAAATCGGAGGATGCCTCCTGCATGGAAGAGGAGTGGTCCTCGCAAAAAAGTGGTAGGCTAATCAGCATTCCTGGTAGAGTAGGCGGGAGCGCAGCGGCATGCAGGACCAGACCCTGTACCCAAGGTCTTTCGGCCTACCAGACCCGCTGGAGCACATTCATATTCTCCTTCAGCCCTTGAGTCGTATGATGGGTTTCCAGAGCGAGTCCTGCAGCAAGGAATGGCTACGACGAGGGTTTGCGGAGTGGGAGGTTCACATTGTATTGCCTTATGGGGTACCTGGCTAGCGATTTCTTTCGATTTCTCGGTATCTAAGCGACATGCCCTATTCTACAAGCGAGGGCTGATTTCTATTTATTCCCCACACCATGATGAGCGTCTGCACGATCTCATGCATCCCTTCTCCTGACAGCCATTGTGATTCGTTACAGCTCTAGATAAAGCTCCAATCTTTAAGAAAAGAGGCCCCCCTCAGTGACAGTCAAACGTATCGACTGCTTTCTCGACCTTCCTTCCCCTCCTTCGGACCTTTAAGCTTTTCAGCTCGGAGTCATAACGGCAAAAGGACCAACAACCAATGACAAGTCCCAGACTCCCAGGCTGCCTCTTCCCTGGTAGCATGGGGGCGCCAAACCACACAAGTGACACAACAGAAGTACCGCCAGGGTGGATGTGGCTATTCAATTTCCAAATTCAAGGATGCTCGTGGTTGATGGGCTTCGTCATCACCATCATTCAATTTCGGTGTATGGTCTACCGGCCTTTGAGGCACGGTGTTCAATTTCCTGAGCCATGGTAGACAAGACTGTGAAACGATGGAGATCCCAGCCTCAGCCCAGAAAATGATTTCAAATCTCTGTCAATTCAGCTATTACTGTGTAGACTTGTCGATGTCTTCAATCGGATGGAACTGATTCTCCAGCTGCCATAGTGGTAGTTGACTAGTAGGTTGTTCCAATTGGATAAACATCCCATATAACGGACAACTCAATATACACTATAATTAACGTTGACAATGTGTCAAATCAAGTAATACAGTAGTATCTGACCACACTCACGGCAGTAGATTGACCACCCCAACGCCATGCTCTGAAGTGCACCAGACGTATGTTACCAAATAGCAAACCACCCAAAACATCGAGAGAAAACATACCGACCCCGATCAGTAGATCTCACTGCCGCTTCTTAGGCAAACCTTGCGCTCGCCTCTGCTTAATGTCGCCCTCCGCAAGCCATTTGCTCGCCTTGACCAGCTGCACTACGTTGAGGAACTGCTTCGCCGCCATGACTGGGAAACTCACGCCCGCAATCACCCAGGGCCAAAAGCTGTCCATCTTGTTCGCCCTGGCCAGCTCCATTGCCCACGCGCTTCCTGGCGCGGCGAACAGTGTTGACGCAGGATGGGTTGGCGACCCGGGTTGTGTGGAGGCGCCGGGGGAGTCGTTGGTGGGAAGGAGGGAAGGGGAAAGGATGGGGGAGGAGAAGGAAAGGAGGTAGAGGGCAATGAAGAAGAGTTCGTTGAAGGCGCAAAAGACGAAGAGAACGTTCTGAGAGATGTATGTAAGCTTCTTTCCATTCAGCAGCAGGTGTTGCACAAACCTTGTTGGTGTAGTAAAGATGCAATAGCCTACTCCTGCCCTGGTCCACCTTCTTATGACTCTGCCCCGCACCCGCCATTGTTAATGTGGCATACATATGCATGTAATGGCTTGCCAAATCCAGACTGATCAAACCCTGGAACAGCAGAGCCCATCTGGGCCACGCCGAGCTCAGAAATACCAGCAGGCAAGCGGTGGTGCAGCGGTCGGTAACCATATCTAGCACCGCTCCGAATTGGGTTGATTGTTGGAAATAGCGGGCTGCAACACCGTCGAGAGCGTCCAGAAGACATGATACACTGTAAAGTAGGGAGCATGTCCGGGGGTGTAATGGCATGTAGTAGAGTGAGGCGATGGCGAGGAAGATACGTGCATAGCCTAGCAATCTGAATTGAATTTCTGATCACATGCAATGTTTTGGAGGCGTCATTGCTCACCAATTATATTGGGATAAAATATGAATATGTTTTCTGATGCTTCAGGCGTCCCTCTCTCATGATCCCGTGGATTTGCATGGCCGTTTAGACGTTGGGTGCTGGGCATGGCAGGTTGCGTCTTCTGCTTTCTTGTCCGAACCCCATTCATCGTGCTGGGTGATTTCAGAACTGAGGTTCTCGCTGTCAATTGGGACGGAACCTGCGTTGGAGCGGATACTCGGGGTAATTGCTTCACAGTCCTTGAGCTCACGAGTCTAGGTTCCTATCGGAGTACGCTATCGGAGTACGCTCAGCTCCGCGAGATACATCTATGTTATTGTTTCAGCAACCAGGGATCTAGATCTATGAGTTATGCTCAAGGCTATCCGAGTGTTGGATAACTTACTGATGCTGTGGTTGCTCAGTTCTTAGCAGTGTTGAAGAGGTGGTCCGAATGGAAATCTTGGAAAGATGAAGCGGAGATGACGGCAGCGATGGGAATACTTGATTTGTGGATTGCTGTAATTTGCTTCTGCTTTCGCCTTGAGTAGAAAGCTTCCGACTGGGCTTTTTTGCTAACTAACAAAATAGAAGCTCAAGGAGTGATTGTTGCAAAGTCAGCTGTTGTCGCTGCTCTCATGATTGCCTGGAGATATATTCTACGGAGACCACCGCCAGCTTAGCCGCAACTCATGGAGATGTAGAAACTTTAGCCGACTATATCGGCTAATATATCGATTGTCTGACTCTCAATTAATTTGACCTCGTTGGCTTCACTATTCACAATGGTGGTCTCGACTTACATAGGTGCATTAAGAACTTCCAGAATACAATGTCAAAGTATCCCCTGACCCATTGTATCTGAAATACATTGATGAATATAACAAACCGACTATTTACCACCCATCCCCATCCTAAAATGGACGCCAAATCCCATGTAGAACCCTTATTTACATGAGTCTTTCGAACCGTCATATTTGAACATCCCGGGATAAGCATCACCTTCAGTTTCGTCTACTTCTCGGGTCTCCCGCCTCTGCCTTCCTCCACTCCCTCCCTTCCCTCGTGCCCATTCCTCCTCCACCACCCTCACTTCTCCTTTCCCAGCCACCCAGTCTCACAACAAGACACGTACAATTATCCCCCTCCTTGCTAACCTCTGTTGCAAAGCCGACAACATTTCTCGCACCCTGCTCCGGAGTCCTAGCTTCCTTGACAATATCAACGATCTCCTGGTCGCTAGCAGTTCCACTTACGCCATCGCTGACCAAGACAAGAAAGCTGTACTCAGCGGGGCTGAGCTCTACACGGCGTATCTCTGGTTCCGCAGATACACCCATGCGTTTGGAGGGCATGTCGCCGAAGGCACGGGTATTCGCTAAACCACTCATGCGTTCCTCGCCGAAGGAGTCGGTGACAAAGGTCAAGGCCGAGCGGCGGAGACGAGCTGCTTCGGAGGGTTGAGAAGGATGATGGTCTGTCGTTAGGGGTATAGCGGCACCGGTGGAAGTCTGACATAGGAGGATGCGGGTGTCGCCAACATGAGCGGTCAGAAGCGTAGAAGGAGAGGAGGGGTGCCAGAAGGGAGTAGGGGTAGGAGTGCTGATGAGGGCAACGGACCCGGTAGAACCACCAGTAAAGGGGCGTTTGCTTGTATGCGGTTGGCGGTGGGGAGACACCGATGAAGGGTGGATATCGGCGGCGTTGATGGGAGCGTCAGAGGCAACTGGATCAGAAGAAGCGGCTGAGAGACGGAGCTGGGCGGTTATGAAGGAAAGGTCGGCGGTGAGGAAGGCATGAGTAAGGACTGCAGTGATAGAAGGACCTGGTGGCGGGGAGAAACCTTCAGGTTGGCAGCGTCGGAAATAGCCACCCACGGTCTTACGCCAGCATTCCATGAGGGAGGTTTGTAGGATAGAGGCACGTTCTTGGGTGTTGGTAGGAGCTTTATTTTTGCTAGATAGAAGTTTGTTCCCTGTACTCTTCTCTGGCGTCGTTCCAATGCCCTCCGACTCCATGGCAATCTCATTGATGTTCCGTTCCACCGCCGTTGAAATTGGCTTGAAGTCTTTCTCTGAAGCCTTATTCTTATCTGTCTTTCCTGTAAGACTAGACTCTAGGCCATATTTCTGGGCCGACTCTTCTATATAAACATGTAGCTTCTCCGTCAGGAACTCACTACAGTCCACCCCTCCATGCCCGTCAAATACCCCAAAATAGAATACCTGAGGGTCCCCACTTACCCCCTCCGCAGAAGTGCCTCCACCATCCCCAACTCCCTTCTCTTGCTGCTCTTTCTGCTTTCTCTGCCCCTCTCTATATGCTTGAAGCGGACTGCTAGCAGGGACTCTGCTGCTCGTCAAGTTTAGCGGCGCTCGTTTTGCGAAGGCCGGCAACTCAATCACTCCAGCTTGGTAAGTATCTTCATTGTAGGGCCGTGTGCCACGAGATACAGAGACGCCGAAATGATGCTTTGCGCTGCGGATTGGGATGCGGACGACAGTCGTATCTCTCGCTACTCCCAAGAGCGGAGCGGGGGAAGGGCCTTGCGCCGAAGGAGAGTGGGGCTTCGAAGCCGAGCGAGGAAGCTGGTGATGAGGTCCGGAAGAGCGAGAGTCTGGGTGGAGCGAGGAAGAAGGTAGATGGGTCACGAAGTACTCATGAAAAGTACGACGACTGTTCGGGTTGGTATAGCTGATGTCTCTAATGCCTCTAGCATTCTGGAAGCAGATATGACGAGCTGTGCTTGGGATCGAGCTAACCATGGCTGTTCCATGGTCAAATTATTCAGCTTGTCGTGTGAAATGCGTGGTTATCTTGGAGATGTCTGGGAGGGAGAGACGTGGATGAAGTTGTCAATGACGGCGGATTAGGGCTAGAAATCCGGGAACATCTCATCCTACGAGGACAGGAACACCACGTTCACACTACATACAAATATATCATCGTTACAGAGTCCTGTAACTATCTTGCAGAAAGGAACTCCGCACGGCATGAGACACTATCATGCATGTTTTAATAATGACCCACGACGTTTGTAGCTAACTAAGAGGGTTGCGAAGTGAATTGCTAGCTAGTACATTAGAGCTGCTATCTTTCTCGGGCCGAAACATCCACTCCAAGGTAGCATACAGGAAGAGCAAGGTCGACAATCTATAGATTATTAGAGGAATCTTTACAGCAAATCAGCTGCGAACGGTGTGTAGGACCCTTCAGCAAATGAAACAATCAAACATCCAGCTCAGCAATGCCATCTCGAAGGCCGGCTTATCGTGAAGTTATGCTGTTAGGGATGTCGGGATACGGTGTTGGAAAACAAATCGCTTCTGGTGGGTACCGCTCGCAAACTCCGTTAAAGGTAAGCAGTAGTGGCAGATGCTGGCATTTGCGGGAAACTTTTGTGTAAGATCGAACTTTGTAGAGAGAGATCCTTATGCCGCTGTGCAGTATATCTTTGTTGCCACGTAGTGTTGCTGAAACATGATAACTCCACAGCAGTGCCAACTAATGGCACGGAACTCCCATTTTCCAAGCAGATCGCGATAAACCGAAGAAGGTGAAGTAGATTTGCCATCGGCATTCAGGAAGACATCGATGGTGTTCGTGTAGAATGTTGCAAGGCAAAGAGTCCTGATTTCCGCAAGATGGTAGGCGAGTAGGTGTAAGAAGCGACAACGATGTCCACAAGACAGTAGGCGGAGGAGATGTAAGAAGCGGTGACGATGTCCACGAATTAGTAGGCGAAGGAAGTATAAGAAGCGGTGGTTATGTGGTATGGTGACATATCGTAAGTATTCGAGGCGTGATGCCTACTAGCATTCTCCATGAGCGCCAATAAGCACCTGTATCTCCGGAGGCATGTGCCCATAAAACAGAAAGTCGTCAAATGCTGATGAAGAGTCGACCGAAGGAGGTTTCAAACTTTTAGGAAAGATATTCGAATAAGTCGGTGTGGGAAGGAGGGAACGGAGCATACATCCGATGGGTGGAGTAGTAAGGAGACGTCTAGCGCCGTAGCAGGACTTGTGCAAAGTGCACTGTTCGTGGCATGATAGCCTCATCCATGTAATTCAACGCAAAGATGGTTGGTGTCATCCCAAGACGAACTCGTAAGTGCTGTTGCCTCAGGCTTACTGGATCCCCTGGAAACTGAACATCGTAGTTGATCATGGTCGTTGGATCGAAATAAGAGTTGTCGGCGATCGCAGGGAAGTCGATTGTCCAATTGAATGGCACGGAATACATCATCAATCCGATTCGATATGCCTCTGTGAATACGTGACTCAAGCTGTCGAAAGCGTCTTCTCTGTCGACTTCAGGTGCCAGCAAATCTGCAACATGGTCCCACGTAATGCTAGCTTTCGTACCAACCTGACGTTCAATCCATTGTTGGAAATGGGGTATCTTCCTCATCTCAACAAGAATATCAGCAGCCGCCTTGACTAAGCCTCGTTTCATCGAGACTTTTATGCCTGGCTTTATCGAGCCTCTGATCTGGCTCAATTTCTGATCGGACTCAGGTGTGTAGCCCTTGACAAGGGAAGAACGGAAGATGTCTCCGCAAACTGCATGATTTAGTAGTGAAGCGACCAGGTAGTATCTAGTATCGCCTGAACCGAGAAGACCTCGTACGGAAGCTGGAGGTGATAGTCGCTTCACTTCGGATAGTAAGGGATCAGGCAGTGCGTTGTCACGGGTGTGGTTTGGTACATTCCCGAAATTGCGACAGAACGTAAGGGTAAGGTCGAAAAATTCGGAAAATTCTTCGATCCAATTGATTCGAGGCATCTCGTCACCTTGAACAACAAGAGCATTGCTCGGTCCTTGGGCGACTGAAGTATTTTGATTTGCAACTGATATCTGAAGACTAGCGGTCTGAACTTGACTAGTGGCCTGAAGCTGTTGACCGGGCTGCATCCTCTGACCATGGTGTGAAGTCAAGGGTTGAACAGGTTGAGCCTTGTATACTGAAGTGGGTGGCTGAGTATAGTGCGGTGCAGTGGTCTGAATAAGCTGAGGTTTGTATCCTGGAGCAGGTTGCTGTCCATGTCGTGGAGCAAGGGCCTGAACAGGTTGAGCATTGTACACTGGAGCTGACTGCTGACCATGTTGTAAGGTGGTGGCTTGCACAGTCTGAGGATTGAAGACCGGAGCAGGCTGCTGATAGCCCTGCTGTCTATTCTCGAGACCAAAAGCGGGTGCACCACGGTTTGGTGTACGATTTGCTTCCTTGGGTGCAGCGATCTGCTCGCTTTGCACCTTGATGGTGCGTGCTTGCCTTCGTACAGTCTCTTCAAGTTCAGCAACCTTCTGCTCCAGTTTGTTCTTCTCGTCTTGGAAGAACTGTTCTTTCGCCCGTAGGCTTCCAAGGTCTCTGGATAGTTTGATGACGTCGTTGCGAGCGACGTCACGCTCATTCCTGAGCCTTTCATTTTCTTGTTGGCCATAGGTAATCTGGCCCTGTCGCTCCGCTACGATCGCTGTCAAGCGACCAATTTCCACGTCCTGGGTCACCTGAGGGAACCAGAATATGAGCAAACTCACTTCCTCCGTGTATACTTGGCGGCACTTACAGTAAACTGCGCCCGACCTGCTCCCTCCTCCTCCCTGGTCCTATCGACCAGGGCGCCCTGGTTGACACCCCGCCTGAGACTAGTTTGTCTCAGGGCGGAGTTCGCCCAGGGCGAAACGTTCGACGAGCCAGATGCCATCTCTGGCGGCCCTGGCTGGGTGAATGTTAGACGACGAAGGTAAAGATGGAAAAGGATGGCTCGCCTGAGAGCGAGGCTCTCGCTCTCGGAGCGCTTTTGGCTCCCCCGGAGGATCGAACGTTGGCGGCACTAAGGCCGACGTGTTGCCTCTACTTAGAGGTCTTATGTTTGAGAGTGAGCCAGTGTCTTTTGGCACCATTGACGGGATGAAGTGATAATGAGAAGCAAAGGGATATTGAAGTGAAGAAGGTTGGTCAGGAAAATGATTGCCGGCACAAGGTAAGAAGAGATGCAAGACAGGAGTGTGTGGTACGTGTTTTACCAGCGTTACCGAAAATGCTCCGCTCGTCAGAATCTGTAAGGTGTAGACGATGGTGTACAATGGATGATAATGAGTCTCTTTATAGTCGAGAAGACGGGTGCAGGTTGAGTGATGGGGTCAGACACAGGGTAAAAGGACGGGGGACAAGTGCAGGTTGCGTGATGTGTGGTTGGGGCAAATGTGAAAGGTTTTTGAAAATGAGATGAAGGATTGTGTTGATTTTATCGTAAGCGAAAAGGAGATTGCCGCTAGTACAGGACGTATTCACTGCAACATACCTTTGTTGGTAACTCAAGCGGACAAAAAGGAAAAACTATCTAGCCCCAGGAAGGAGGCTCCAAGGGTAGAGAAGCCCCTGGAGCCCATAATATTCCAAGGGGCATTCTGATAATGTCTGACAGTACCATCAACAGCGTTGGCGAACTCCTATTGCACGTCAGTAAGCTGTCAAAGTCCTCTCTATCGGTAACAGTCAACAACTTAGCTGTTCCCACCCAGTCTCGAGACTCGAACGCCTCCTTCGATCATTCTAGTAAAGTAGCAGGAAACTCCTTGCCCTCGCTCGTGCAATGGCACCAACAGACAGCCTACCACAGCCAAAACACTGGGGGACTAGGCTCTTAAGGCTTGGCTGCAGCTTCCTCCGAGTTATCTGCGTCTGGACGAGGAGAGGAAACTTTACATGGAACCAGAGGGAGAGCAGCATACCTTCGCCAATCCCACTCGACACCGCCACTAGAAACCCTGATGTTGACTATCAAGTCGCGCCTTTCCTCGACCCTTCACCAACTGTTGACTCCGCTGTAGCACCGAGCATACTCACCACTCGGCATTTATTAGAAGGTTATTAGAGCATGACATTTCCAAGGACCTAACCCTAATGGGCCAATGCCGGAGACTCGGGCAACAGGTCGACAATCGCTCCACAAACCATACCACGCCGCAAAAGGAACATAGAAAGTCGAGCAAATGCATGACATCATGTGGAACTTGGGGTTCGAGCTATAGGCTCGGAGTTGAGGAAAAGCAGGAAGACAGAAGAAACGTATACGGGAATAGAGAGCTGTGGAAAACCCGGGCTTCTAATAACAAGTAGAGCTGAGCTTAACATTATCGATTTCGTTTCGTCCAAAGCCAACACAAGGTGAGGTTTTACTTAGCTAACGCTCAAATGCAGCTGCAGGCCGAGGCTGTTGCCACGGTCAACAAATCTGGAAAGTGATCTTTCCATCTTGAATACCGCTCTAGGATTTAGTATATGCTCACGGAACAGACCACTGGCAATAATAAACATACGCCAGTTCTTGAGGCTAGAAGACGCTGGAACCCCCCAAGAAATGGAAGGCTAACATACTCTTCCGTTTCAGCTGACCACAGTAAGTAGAGGTCATAAACCAGAAGATGCGTGCAGGGCGTCTTACCGGACACTGTCTACGAAGTGAGGTCTCCCGGTCGGACCGCCCAGGCAAAAGCTGTCCCAATGAAGAAAACACAGGTGAGATAGCCGGCGACGGCAATTGGTTCCCCGTCTATAGACAATTAGTAGAAATATTCCCACTGCCTGCTTTTGTCTTTTCACCTGTCTTTCTTACGGCACTCTCGGCCTTGCAGGTCTCGCCGTTTGCTTGACGATCTCGTTCAAATCTGTTCTTGTGTCGTCATCATTGCTGCTATCGATCGCAATAATCCCCTAAGTCTGTAATGAATTTTGGCCTCGGGTACTAGAATTACTCGTTTAGTGTCATATTCAACTCCATTATAGCAACTCTGACAGACCTCCAAGCTTCAGAGAGGAGACTGGGGGAGATCTAAGGTAATTGTAGGGGAAGAAGTTGAAGAAGAAGTGATGAGATTGCCTTCTTTGCGGTATTTCCAGGCCTATCTAGTACTGTTTATGAGAGCGGCATCGACTGCCAGTACCTTAGATGTAAGCCTAGCCTTTGGAAAACGCATTGTGTGAATAACTTTGCTTGACTCATCTTCCCATTGGTCGGTCTTGGTCACAACTCCAGAGACAGCATAGAAACTCGGTCCGATATTGGTGTGTTCGTTCTAAGGGGTGGATAGATTCTGATGGTCTCCCTGCAGACCTCTGCCCAACTCCCACCCCGTGGGGAAAAGGTGGCGTATAGAATCAGCCAAATTTCGGTGCGCGTTTGATGCTTTCGTTCGCTATCCAGATGGTAGGCAGTTTTAGACAGCCTCCTGGCAAGTGTCTGCCAACTGCCATCCCCTGGAAATAAATGGTCGAAAGGACCAAGCCGAAATTCGATGCAATGTTGATTCGCTCGTTCGAGGTGTGGCTATTGAACAGCCTCTCTGCAAAATTCTGCCAACCCACACCTCTTGGAAAACAGGTGGTCTGAGGATCAAGTCGAAATTTGATTGCAATATTGATGTGTTCGTTCTAGGGATGAGTAATTGGCAGTCTCCTTGAGGACCTCTGCCTGACTCTCATCTTCTAGAGAACAGGTGGTCTTAAAGATCAAGTCGAAAAAATCAAGCCGAAGTTTGATTCACTATTGGTGCATTCGTTCTAGGGGATGAGCAGTTGGCAGTCTCCCTGCATAACCCTGCCCAATTGCCAAGCCCTAGAGGAAATTTGTTTATAGGATCAACAGGGAAGAGGAGATCCCGATATTGGTGTGTTCGTTCGAGGGAGTGTGTAGTTAGCAGTCTTCCTGCAAACCTCGTGAACTCTCATCCCTTCGAAAACAAATGGTCTAAAAGATCACATGAAGTTTCGGTCCGCTATTGATGCGTTCGTTCGAGGGCGTGGATGGGTAGAGGCAGTCTCCCTGCAACACTCTGCCTACTCCTATCCCCCAATAGAAAAGGTGTGATGTGAGAGCATATGGAGTTTCGGTACGGTATTGATGTGTTCGTTGCTTTTCAGGGGATGGGAAGTTTCTGGCAGTCTCCCTGAAACCTCTGCTCAATTCCGAGAGACAAATCCAGGTCGTACTGTCTTTGGTTCTTTCTCCTACACCAGACTAATTTCCGAAGTTGGTGAATAATAAGGTGTGGAATGATCAAAGGTATGTGACCGCCAAAGTACTAGGTCTAGACGTCAGCGGTAACAGGATGAGCATCATCGCAACTTACACGCAGCTTATAGCAGGAAGGGTGTGTACCGATCATCACATAAACCCCTCCTGGTATCGCAAAGGAGATGAAGGAGATGGGGAGGTTAGAAACATTTGGCAGAAATCTAGGTCCATATACCAAAGATGTCAGGATCGTTATCCCGTGGCACCATACAAGGTATGTATAGCAATGAGGGTACTTACAGTTGTTGTCTAGCATATATACCGTCGCCGTTACCCTTAGAGGTAGTTACTAAGGTAAAGGATGGGCCTTGAAGCATGGCGAGGCTGCACAAAGGCAGCATCATTAGCGGCTTCTTTCACATCAGCTAACAAACTGTTTCTAGCGATGAGAATACTTACAGTTGTTGACGCATAGATGCAGTGTCGCCGTGGAGCTTTCGGCATAGTCTCTCGAGCCTTTCCAAGGAAGACGTCATCGAGCCATCAAACCAGTAGGCTATCACATCAAGAATAGTCAGCAGACTCATAATATCACTGTTGATCTACTGTTTCAAGTGAAAAGAGAGCTTACAATAGATGGTGGGGTGTGATCTTGCTGTCGAGGTGACAGATGCCAAAAGTCAGGTAGCAAGCCGGCAAAGCTCGCAGCTCAAACCTGCGGTAAAGCAACTCAATAACAATCAGTAAAATCATCTCGTCGCTACTATAACACATACTCTAGCGACGAGGATACTTCGGGTAGATACCTGATGCGTTGAGCGTTGGTGGTTGACGCTCGAGCAGAGGTAAGCACCCAAGCAGGATCACCAACGTTGCACGCAGCAGAACAGCCGCGTCAAGCATCAGAGCATAAGGCATCACTTAAAGAGCAGCTTACAGACCTCCAGCTTGATCTCCAGAAGAAGGTATGGCAGTGGTCTTGATGAAAGAAAGTGGATGGAAGGGAGAAGGGAAGATGGTGAAGGAAGGAAAGTGTGGCCCGGGATGAAGAGATTTTCACCTCTGCTATTCGGAACGCCACTACCTCAATACGCCCGTATTTTACGGATACAAAGGGGTCGCTCTCAGCAACGGGCATGCGGCTGTGAATGCTGATACCCTCCTCCAGGAAGGCTGCGATTGCCATAAGAGAAGCGGGCGTGGTGTGTACTGCTTTGGGCGTGTTTCTGGACAGCCGCTGTCCTTTGTCGGTGGCAGCAATGACAAAGGTGATTGCTTGCACATGCCGGGACTTTACAGGGCAAGTAGCATTCGTTCTTACGGCTGGTCCGCTTACAATGTTAGACAAACGCAGTCTACATTACTATTTCTCGTATTAGCTCTACAGATAGGTTATGAAATGTTACTGTGATCACAACGGGCAGGTTTCAATGCTCTATTAACTTGGAACATAGGATGCCATGAGAAGGACATGTGGATTTTGTCGGCTCGGTACTTAAGGAAATAGTTTTGTTGCAAACTAGGATTCATGACAATGAGCACAAACAATGACGGTTGATCAAAATTCCAGATCATTCTTTGAGAGGATGCAATTGGGTTTTCTTTGCTACTTAAGGAAAACTAGAATATCACTTAGCCGCAAAATTTAGAAGCCTCCCCTGCTGGTTCCCTTGTGTGCTACATTCGTCCGATCTATCCTGCACTAGAACTATCAGCGTCAAGAAATTACAAGAAAGAAACACCGTCACTCGGCAAGGCTGAGCAGCCCTCAACCAATTCCGGCCGACGCTGAAAATTGTAGTTAGCCGCAAACCCTCAAGGTCTTTACCATCAAGACTAAAGCCCCGTTAGCATTCTAGAGTGCGGAGGTACGAGAGAATAAAGAGCTGTAGACAGCGTCGACAACCGGCTGTGCGCTGATTTGGCGACCACCGAAGAAACGGCCGTTGAGTCCCATGATAGCGTTCTCGCCGCCCTGGACACGGTCGAACTTGAGGTAGATATCGCCTTGGGTGTTGGGATCTAGAGCAATGTGAACGACTTTCCCGTATTTCTCATTACACTCAGCTCGAACGTCGTCCTCGAGTTCTTTGATCCAGGCTTCACCTTCCTCCCTGAGATCGGGTTAGCAGGCTGAACAGAGATTGATTGAACAGGTGGGATACTTACTCTGCGGGGTTAAACATGTTCCTCAACAATACACATCGGCTGGCTTGGTTGACACTAACCGGGAGAGGCTTTGCCTCGACTTTCGGCTTACTAATCTTACGCTTTTCGTCGACGCCGTTCGTATCAGGTGTAGGCTCATCTGTTCTCGCGAGTTTCCTCATCAATGCATCTCTGCTATAATTGTTGAAGTTCACACCGGCAACATCTGTATCGTCAAGAGCTGAGGCGCCACCGCCACCTTTTTCATTATCGCGGCCTCCAGCGCGATCGAATGCTCCTCCAGCACCACCTGCCTGAGAGCCGCGGCCACCGTGCCCGGAGAAAGCAGAACCCTGGTAGTTGCGTTGGTGTTCTTGTCCTTGGAATCTTTGCAATAGATTCGCAGTAGATTCAGGGGTAAACTTATCGTTACCGAGGCCAACCCTAATAGGGCGCCCAGCAAGATCGAATCCATTCATCTTCTCCAGTGCATCTCTAGCCTGATTAGGGTCTCGGAATCTGTACTAGGGTTAGCTGGTTTTTCCTGAGTGGCTATGACCATAAACTTACTGCACAAAACCATATCCGCGACTTCGTCCCTGTTCCTCCTTCTGTAGTTGCACGAATTCTAGTTCGCCGAATGGCTCGAAAACATTCTGTAAATCGCTCTCAGTGATACTGAAATGGATGTTCCCTACGTAAAGCCTATGGAAAGGGATTTGGTTGGGGTTGCTATTGACTGCCTCGGGGTTCCGAGCCTGCCTGTTTTTCTCTGCTTCAGTGAGCTGGGCGATGATGGGAATGCCTAGAAGCTTCTGCCCTGTAAGCTGGATAGCTTGAGCAACGGATTCTTCTTGCTTGAATTCGACGTAGCCAACACTAGCCGGTATTAGTGTAATCTTCGAACTTATATGAAGAGGGAGCTTACCCTTTAGATCTTCCACTCACTCTATCTTTTACGATTTGAGCTTCTTTCACGGGTCCAACCTTCTCAAAGAAAGCGATCAGCTCTTTGGTCCTCAATCTAGCAGCAAGCTGTTGCACAAAGACAGTCCGCCGATCACGTTCATCTTCCGTAGGCTGGGGTGTAGGAGATTTGCTCTTTGGACGTTTCGGGCTAGGCGTGCGTTTTCGCACAGCATTACGATCACGACGTAGGCTTCGGTCTCGAATCCTATCATCGTCATCACGACGACCTCTACCATTAGGTCTATAGTATCTGTCATCGTTGGGCGATCTTGATCGAGTTCGGGGGCGTCCGCCACCGCGATAAAAGTCTCCACCAGAGGAGCGGAAGGCGTCGTCTAAATCTGCTGGATCCCTATGACGGCGTGAGTGACGTCTATCACTATCGCGGCTGCGGCTTCTCTTCTTGCTTCGGTGAGTATCATGTCCGCTACCTCGCTCGCTTCTCGGGCTAATCATCACTACATCCCCCTCAGCATCTTTGTCCCTCTTGCTTCTCTCCCGGCTCCTATCGCGGTGTCTTCGCTCTCTCTCACGGTCCCGACTGCCATCGCGATAGCGATCACGGTCGCGCCGATCGTTCCTATCGGACTTATGCCGGTCATCACGGTCCTTTGAGCGCGAGTCATTGACGTTGGGAGGAACTGCAGTTGCAGTGGAATCTAAAAGTGCCTCCACGTCAAGGCCTGACATATCTGCCGTGCGAAGAAGATGATGATATGGTTGGTGGTGTGTCACGGTAAGAGAAAGAAAGTTTTCACTTTAGGCTGGTCAGACAGAGAACCGATGTGTTAACGTTTGAGCGAACCCTTTTCATTTGACGTGCTTGTGAATCACAGAAGCCTCTGTTTGCACTTCAGTCGAGTGGTACCAGTGAGCTTTATCGTGTGCGCATAAAGTGCTGTTGCGAATTGAACATAATTGAGTGTTGGGGAATCGGGGCCTCGGGGATGCTGATTCTAACGCCAAACTACTTTGAGAATATTGGTATCACGTGATTATGAATTTCCTATATGGCCAGAATACCATGACTATTCATGTACTTGAAGGAGAACAATGGAATATTTGCTACGCCCTTAGGCAGGGATTATAGACTGTTAGAGATACCGTTTCCCCGAGCACCCATCCACCCATAACCAATTTACAACGCTCATCGTGATGCTACAAGAATGCCAGAATAGAACCTTCCATATCTTTATATTAGGCAGCCTTAGCTGCCTTGGGAGGTGTAGGAGGAAGCTCGGTACCAAATATACGATCCCAGAAACGGCTAGTAACGCCAAAGCCATTTTCGTAGTCAGCATAGTGGTGTTGCAGGTGGTACCTCTTTAATTCGCGGTAATAGGATGGTAGTCTATAGCGCTGTCAGCCAATTCCAATACCTGACCTGCAAAATACATACTGTCTGTGATGTAGGAAGTAATGAGTCAGGTCGTAGCAGATGTATCCAAATATCCCGCCGCAGAAGACAGCCGTTGCCACGTACCAGTCCCAATAGAAGACGGTGTGGGCGAGCTTGTAAAAGGGTGTTGCAAGGGCGACGAAGAGCGTAGGAGGCATGACTAATCTTAATTTATCCATTGGGAGGTAATGATGGATGCCGTGGAGAAGGAAATGCGCTGTGATGCCGACCCGATTGTCTGGGAGATATCTAGTGGTCTAGATTAGCAAGTTTCCGGATATCTATTGACACGGAAGCACTGACTGATCAACGTGAAACAGACCTCGATGAAGCCCATATTCAACCAATGTCCAAAGCGCCAGTCCAGTGAGCCAGTACGCGACAAACTGGAACGTGGACGGCAGGCCTTGAGCGGCAAGATACGAGCCGTAAGCCACTGGTGGCAACCAAACCATGGGCACGACCCACCATGGCGTCTTGCTCAGCGGTTCCAGGAAGTTACCAAACAGGGGCGCTGACTCTCCTCCGGCATAGTGTCGTGGTCTATGTACCTGCTCAAGGTAGAAGTCCTTACTGAAACCACCATTCCAAACTTGCATCAACAAGGGCTTGCCGAGGTCGAGGAATTTGTGTGCTTTGTAATCGGCGTTTGTATCAGTTGCTTTCGATAGGTCTGCCTCAGAAGATACGCCAGTGTTTTCAAAGACTGAGGTAGGTCTAACTTCCGCACCGTTGCCATTGGCCTTGAGTTCTTGCATACCATCTTTACTCGGCGGTAGCGGAAGTATTTCCTCCGGACGGTCGCTTTCCATAAAGGTCTTTAGGATAGGCTCGGTAGCCATGAATCCGATCAAATAGTGTTCGTCCAGTATCTCGTACGCAGTGTCTGAGTGGCTATGTGATATCTCATCGCCCATTATCTCCGTGACATCCTTTCCTCCATGTTCAAGTATCAACTCTCCGCCGCCTGGATGTTCTTCAAGGAAAGTTGTAACATTGTAAATCTTGGTGCCTCGAGTGACATAGCATGAGTCTGCGGTATTGTGTGATTCCACATCTTTTGATGGAATTGTAGGGAGTGGTCGGCCAGGCATGATTGACGGTCCACTAGGAGCTGTCAACGGCTGTCAAGAGAGAATTGAGGGTTATAAGTATTGGAGGGACGAGGCTGTGAGGCAAAAATCTGAGGCGATTGGGGCTGAGATTAAGCGCCTCTCCGGGTGGCGACGGACACAGGGATATAAAGTAAATTTCAAAATCAACCTCGTTTTCCTACATTCGTCATGGCACTTTGCTTAACAATCACCCTGATTGCTCAAAACCGTTCGAGCCATAGATCAGCTTATGCCCTCTTTATCACGTCGAAATTCAAATGCATAGATGACAGCCTGAAACCAATTCTCCGCACCGCAATAGCTATTAGTTAGCATTCTTGGAAGATCACGGCCTGAAATATCTGTTGCAAGCATCTGTCTAAAGCTGGACACAGAATCCAAAGCCCGGAAAACGCTTGAGGAAGATTGGATGATCTCTTGTTCATTGCCCAACCCCCATAAGTCCTAACCCATCCTCCCCATCACCCAACCCACCCCACAAAATGCCTCCAACCAACAATGCATCGCATAAATACAATCAATTATCCCCTATGTCCCCTCCCCCATTCTTCTTTCGAGAGAAGGTTAGGGGGGTTCCAACATAACGTGGGAGAGACGGCTGTGCCAGAAGCCTCCTCTGGGCACTACATGTATTCGTATCAAATCACCACAACTTCAATACGCCCAGAATTAGAAATGACTTTTCTCCTCCTACAACCTCAAGTTCAACCCTCAGCTTCTGTGATCTAAAGTTCTAGCTCCAGTGACATAGAAGCCTCACTTACATCCAAGCGCTGAAGCGCTGCCATTGCCAGCAGTGATCTTATTGAGGGGCGGTAAGGTTTGTACTATTGAAAATACACTGCTATCGCTATGTATGGTGTAGAAGTATATAGAGCTGAGCTGTATAAACCTATCGAGAGTGCATCTTTACTGCCAACATATCACGCTAGTCCATTGCCACAAATGATATCGTGACCCTCATCCTCCACACCGTCCATATCAACTATATCACACCCACACCATAGGCTCCCACAGTTTATCACTCCCACTTGTCCAACTGGACATTGAACCTGCAAGGACGCCCCTTCCGACAAGGACCCCGCGCGACCTCGGACCACTGCAAAATACCTGCATGCGTCGACGTATCGTACCCCGACTCCGGCTCGTCTACTCCTTCTCCCCAGACAGAAAGTTCCCACATGTTCTCGATGCTCCCCGGTCCCCATCCCCGTTGTGACTCTCGAGGAGCTTGCGTAGGTTGAGATGGAGGCTTGCGGCAGATTTCGGTTGGCTTGGTGTCAATGGGTGCCACTCCATCGTCGGACCAGGTGCTTCTCCAGCTCCGGGAGGCTTGGCTTGGTTCCTCTCCGCTGTCAGGTCCGAAGGGCCACCGCCTCAAGCGCCGCTTCTTTCGCAATGGAGGGCCTTCTTTGTCAGCTACTGCTTTGGCGGTATTCGGGTCACTTGCGGTTCCAGCGCCCTTTTTGACCCTGGCAACCGCGACACATATTTTTTCTTCCACCAGCTTGAGGACCGAGCTCAGGGCTCTGCCTTTCACATGACATCTGGCCACCTCCACCCGCACTGTTACCCCGCCGACCTCAATTTCACCGCGTGCGTCGCGGAGGGCTTCCGACGTGTACAGAAGTCTATTTTCGCATCCAAGATATGCATTTGTGCCCCACTTGCTAAGCGAGTGGGATTTCTCACACAATTGTATCATGTCAATGATCTTGCCGTCGACTGCCACAAAATCCAAAAATCCGATTGCGGCCTTCCACTTTTCCACGGCATATGCCTCCGGAGAGGACAGCTTATATCTACCCTCATCCAAAGGATGCGTCCGACCTTCGGGAAAGATGTGCTCGCTAATGCAAGCCAGTACTGCCGTCAGTGTCGAAGATACCACAGTGCTGGTATCGTCTTCATCACCGCGGGCTCATAGATGCTCGATGCAGGCGAGGCAATACCACTCTATATCATTAACGGCCTTGCCCCTGAGATTTTCGGGATTAAAAGCTCCTAGTGGCGACTTCCAAACAGCAGTCCAGGTGCGGATACTAGTTGTAGTGATTCTTCCGTGATGGTAATCGAAACCGCCTGACCTAGGCTCTAAGCTCATCCGAAAACATCCAGGCTCCATAGTTTGCCTCGCTTTGGGGCAGTCCGGGTACCCGCATGTAGTTTTGAGGCTTGGAGAATCCGGCGTTCTTTGCAAGACGAAAACATGAGTGCCTAAATATGATTTAGCTGAGTATCTATAAGGTTGGATGAGGTAAGGCCTCACCTTCCTCAAGTTTCTCGCTAATCGTGTCCTTAAGTTTAATCATCTGGCGCTCGTGCCTCACAGCATTGATCCTAGCTTGATTAGAAGGCATTTCGATCTTGGTATTCGCCGTAGCAATTGCAGAGTGGGTGAGAGGGAGGGATGAAAAGCTGACTCAAAAAGTCTGAGGTATTTTAGGCGGTGTATGTGCGTGATCTTCCTGAGACTGTAGCTATGGACGCGGTTTCTTAGGCTACGAGATTGAGTTTCGTAAATTCAAAGTTTTGAAGTTTGGCTGCAGGCAGGTTGTAGATATGTACAGGACCGTTATGTAAACCCTAGAATCAATGTGCACTGTTAGTCGCAATAGTCTTGGGTGCAAAGGCTAAGCTGTTTCCAAACCGTTTTATGTACATGGTCCTGTAGATATTGCAGCAGCTGGGCCGAAAAGACCAAGATGTTCCAGACCGCTCTATGTACGTGACTTTGTAGATATCAAAGCTGCTGTGTTGAAATGACCGAGCTGTTTCAAATCGCTAGATGTGCGTGGATTTGTAGGTATTATAGCTGCCGTAATGTATATTTCTAAGCTATAAGAAGTGGAGTCCGCGGACTCTGAGCTTTGAAATCGAGACTGCAGGCAGACTAGAGATGCGTCTGGTACCAGTGTGTAAATCCTAGAATCAAGAGATAGGGTTGATCGCAGTAGTCAGTTGAGGGATTGTATTAAAGCTTTTTGTGTTGGGGTTAAGCCGTGCCCAGTGAATACGTAGAGATCGGGGCCTTACAAAGTCAACACAGCAACAACCGACACTGTGGGCTACCCGCACTACCGCTTTGCAAGGCTCTTCTACACAAAACAGTATAGATGTGTTAAGTAATGGTCAGTAGGCTCCAGTAATCAATCCTAAGAACCTAAAAGAACAGAAGTTGAGTAAAAAAAAAAGATGTTTGGTTGAGTAGAGGATCGAACTCGGGGGCCCCCCTGCTAAGGTCTAGGGCGCAGCGTATAACACTTGCCCTAAGGCATGGTACAACCGGTAAACCTCAAGTCGTCTGCCAGGGTCGATCGATAGGGCCCACCTCATCTGGATCTTAAATCAGTAACTTTTCAACAGAGCTAAGGAAGTGATACTGAAAATATAAAGCTTATTTCGAATCTTGTTCAACAAATTGAGATATGCTCAACAAGATATTTGTAAAAGAGTTAAGTCTCAAAAGGCAATAAGAGACTCATTCTTAAACGATCAATATCTACTCAATATAAAAGAGTCAAGTTTAAGAAATAATGAAAGACTCACTCACAGAGAGCTTTTTAAACCAAAAAATGATCATGAAAAAAAATATTTGGTTGAGTAGAGGATCGAACTCGGCCCCCCAGCCAAAGTCTAGAGCATAGCGAGTAACACTTGCCCGAAGGCATGGTCCAACCCAGGTCGTCGGGCGGGATCGTTCGAGGGCCACCTCATCTAAATCTTATCAGAACAATATCAAGTGAGCTAAGGAAACGGTACTGAAAAGTACAGCCCTTAATTCAATAATATTCAATGATTGAGGTATCCACTCACACACAACAAAAAAATTTGTAGCAAAATTGAGAACATAACCTGTAGTACCAATGTTCGATGCAAAGCTTAAAAATTGGAAAATATATACTGATATGTCGCTCAAGAGGCTCGAACTGGCAATTGGGAAAGCAATTTTCGATCAAGAAAGTCCCCTTGCCCACCAACGCTTGGCCAGCAGGTACTTTCGTACTTCTCGGGTTCAGATATCCACCCATAACACACATCTGAAAAGTCATCCAAACAACGCATTACAGGACTTTATCTACGGACGGCTCAACCAATACCCAACAATCATAGAGCCAAAACAATTTATGCTGGAAGTCGTCCACTCAAGAACAAAACGCACAGCTAACAATAAAGAGCACCAGGCAAGAATTGATGCACATACCTTGTCGATACTTCACTTCTTCTATGACCTTTAAGGCCATCACATAGCTATGCTGATGCAAACATCGCTGTCTCCCAGACCCTCGAGATTCGTTCTAAATATGCAATTCCTCTGTGGCAGCTCGCATTCATAAGACAGTCGCAGATGGAAACGCACAATTTCCATGGCACTCCCTTGCAGGGCTCTCGATAGCCAGCTCCGCAAGATGAATGGGCCTCCACAATACAGTTATATGTAGCAGGAGAAAGACTTCATGGCGGTGCCTAGGGATGTTCTGCAGCCATGTCTAACGCCCAGATTGCCGGCATAATAGAATCACTCCTCATTCAAGCCTTGATAACATGCTCATGTCTAAGCTCATAGGACGCAAGATGGCGAAAGCTCCACTCGAGGCAGGAGAATAGGTATAAGAGGTAGCAAGGCCAGGTTGCTTATCTTGGCTTTGTTGAGAGACGACCACCAAGCTGGATAAGAGGTGCGAGATACCGCCCTGGTTATGAGTAAACGATTCCTGAAGCCACCACCTCAGGGAACTGAGCGACAATGGACGGTCGCGATTCCTCGGCGGCCACGTCGCCAACATGCCAAAGGAGCCAGCATTGCTGGTGGACCAAGCACTGCCTCTCGGCCCTACGGAATTTCTGAGCCTGAAAGCAACATCGGTCGTGCCACTGGCTTCCATCATCGATTGTTCGCAGTCTTCTATTAGGACGATGGAGGTGAGGTGAGGTTTGAGATTTCCCACGGAATGTTCCGCTGGCGCTTGTCCCTTACGTAAGGATTTACCCCTTTCCGACTCCCCAGCCTGCCATTCCTCCATTCATCCACGAGCATTTTCTCTTAAGGATGATCTTTCAATCCATTATGAAACTGATCGGCTCCGATTGATTTACGAGAGGTGTAGAATATGCTCCTGGGAAAGTGGCTTCTATGTCCGCTAAGACGAGACCAAAATCCGTCAAGAGCACTGGCCAGTGTAATATATATAAATCTAAAGATCAAACATCTCTATTGCGCTGTAGTACTTTCATCCCCTAGGTTCGTTCAGTGAATCCCCAACCTCAACAATATACAGGGTATCGAATAATATAGACAAGCCCCCACAGTAACCTCAAACCCCAAACCCTCAACTAACCTAGCAAGTAAACCCAGTATCACCCTTCCTATTCCCATTTCCATAGCCACCAAAGTTCGAAGAATGCGGCTGATCGTTGTTTCCCAGTTCTGCCCGTTCTAACTGAACAGGATTGGGTCATCGTCCGTCGCCCCAGCAGTGATCGGAAACGGAAACGGCAAGTCGCTAGTAATGGTCTGCTGCTGGCTATCCGGCGCCACCACATTCGTGCATGGCGTATCTTGCCCGGGCCAGTGGATGAGGTTCCCATAGTTAGCATCGTAAAGGCAGACATCCGACAGGTAGCTGGAAGCTATCACGGAGTCATGCGGCGGGTGACTTTTCTGTTAAGAAAGTTCGGCCCGAACAGGTATCACCAACGATATTCCGCAACGAAAATAACAGATGCTCTTCGGCTCTAAAAATCTGCATGGCCTGAACCAACAGGACAAACAGCAAAGGAAGGCTTTAATTGGGACGACTTCTGTCAAAAAATTCGAACATCGAGTCTTATATTTCCGCAGTGTTCGCCGCGCACGTTGTTGGCCTGGTTGAAGGCATACTGCAGCGATGCTCTCCTACCCCTGGTCTGTCAAGACACAACTGCTGCCTGTACTAGACCGTGGTTATTTTGCCTCTCCGATATCTCCGGCACGCATAATCAAGCTGTGCCTACTTTTGATTGTTCTTGCCTTGTAATATTGGTTCTCGTCCTTACGATCTGATCCACTGGTACTGCTAAACCTCAGCTCTGTCAGGCTATCTCTCCGTTGACGCCAGTCTATAGTTGGTCAGCTTGCTGTACGCTTTATCGCAATAAGTAGCTCAATCATCTGCTTCTGGGCGGGTATGTTTCGAAGTGCTCGATTTCTGCACACCAAATTCGCAGGGACGAACGTGTATATCCTTGACAGCACGATCGAATATGGGTTTCTGCCTGCTTAGAGCAGCTTCAAAGACCTCGACCATTTCGAGGAATATTAAATCCTCCCAAAGATATGGACGTTTTGTGAGGCTTATCTCGCTAACAACCCTGTCTATTATTCTATCCGACTCGAAATAGAACGCAGTTATGCCGCGGACACACGTCTAGATGGGAGCATACCTATTGTTCATGATATAAAATGCTTCCTCATTCAACATGTGTTGCCCTGGCCCCAATATAAAATATATGGCATTATTGCATTCTTACCTAACAGCTTTCCTTCTCGCCCTCACAGCTAGAAAATGCTTCTTAAATCCACTTTCTATGCTGTGAAAATCATATATGAAATACCTCTTTAGATGAGAAACATCAGAGCAGCGGTGATGCTACCACGAAGGCTCGATGCTTTTATCAAGGCTTCCGATGGCCATGGCTGCACGCTGCTTCCGCCTAGGATCAGGTTTTCGTTATCGAAGGCATCTCAACTGAACAGGATCTAAAAATATGCTATAATATTCACCCTGTTATAGATGGCACGCTGCAGTTTTGAGAAGTAATCCAGTACGCTTGTTCACTATGAAAGGAGAAGAACGACAAGAACGAGAAGAACGATCAACCAGATATTTAACTTCTCTATATCTCGACTTTCCTTCCTATTTCTAGTGTTCAACGAATCTTCCAGTACTTCGCGGCAAGTGACTCTAGAATCAGGCTGCCAGAAAAAATAATACAGGGTTTCACTCAATCAGACACTTTTATGTGCGACCACTCTTTCTTAGTAAGTCGCCATCGTCCATCGTTGGACCTACACCGGCTTTATGTCGGCCCTTTTAGCTACTACAACGGCCCTTTTTGACCATAAGCGAGCCCACACCACTCTAAGCCAACCTACCATTCATATTCTATATTTCCAAATACTTCTCATGGGCAGCAGCATCGTGCTCAAGCACCCCAGAGAATCTCCATTTGCATGCATTTACATCATGACTCTGGTGGTCAAAGCCAGTCTTTACTGCGGTTGTGCCCGGGTAGTCCAAGATTGCCACGATCACCAGCTTCAAATGGTCGGTCAGCTTATGGTAGGGTTACCTCAATATCTAGATGTGTCATCTTACTCATAATACATAGCCATAAGCCACTTGAGGACTCGAAACCTACAAAGCTATGTCTATACTCCTTGGAATATAGGAGAGGACAAAATTTGATGTTCCAACTGCTATGGCACGACGAGTGTATTCCACTCCTGCCTTACCATCAACTATCTATGGAACATAAGACTTATCATCGCTCTCGGAAGTCCACTCTTCTGATCAGCCCTCCATCTTTCCCCATCGAAAGTCTGAGATCGGCACTATCACTATCAGGCTCAATGAGGGGAACCAGTGTGGCCACAAGCCAAGGCCTACACTCCCTCTATCCTGTAATGACAGCAGAGCTCTCTAAGCCGCGTCAGGTACGGTCACCAGATCTTCACTGCTTATTCAACATCACTGCCAGACTAGAAATGAGCGATTGCTAACTTGCGATGAATGTAGCTTCTTCTTCGATTCCCCTTGATAGTGGAAGATGAATCGCTCTAGCGCAGGCTCAATGTTCACCCTCAGATACATAAACCCCAACCTCCTCCCGACTTCTTTGTCTTTTCTATATCCACCAACTCTGATCCAACCTCCTTCATCACAACATGGACTAATATACCTGGCACCAGTCTGGTCTACTATCTCCTTGTTCCACCTACTAGTATTATACATTGGAAGAGAACATAAACGACGTTGAGCTTTTACTCTCTACTAAGGAACGATCAGTCAGTAAGTACGTCACGTAGTCCATGCGATTACTACCAAAAGCATTGGGACCCATACACGCTCCAAAAAATCGGGCTCTCTATGCTGGTATCGCAACCTCGGCTTAGGGCATCCTGTCAAACTTTGACAGCTAGTGAATTTTAGACGAAGTGTCAATATTGGGCACCCCCTATGATCTAGGAAAGCCTCCATTCTGAATTCTATGCTTCCTCCTGTTTTCCTCTTGGAACTCCTCCAGAACGAGGCTCGAATGCGAAAACCAGAGACTTAAGAACTACCTAGAATCCCGGATATCGTCCAACTGAACTGAGAAACTTGGTCACTGTTATGGTCAGCTGTATTCGTTTACTTGGCCAGTAACAAATTCAATTTCTCACACAATGAAATGAATCTGGTCTTTTGATCAATTTGATCCGCTTGAGTTGCCAACAAGACCTGTAGGTCCCTTTCCCGGGTTTTTCAAAGTTGAGATATCATCACCCTCTTCGATGGAAGGAATTCAAGGCCTCAACATACCTTTAACAAACTCACAACGCAAGAGTTCTTATGGGATAACTCGCCATTCAGGATGCATAAATGTCACTGGCTTGCCTCACTTCTTCATTTGGAGCTCAGTTTATCGGAAATCCACCTCAAAAATCCGGGAAACTATCTTCCAAAAATGAAATTCGACTTTCGGTCCGACCGCGCCTGAGCCTAGAAGCTATACAGTCGAGAAGCCATCCAACACAGTGATCGAAAACAAAATACAATAGCCGATCCAGTTTCGGCTGCAAGAAACACTCCAAACTTGCGATTTGTTCACGCTGCATGCACGTCTCACATGCTGCCTTTGTGGCGCTCTGGAGAGATTTCCACTACGACGCAGGATATGCTCATCTCAGCGTGTGGTAGACTTTCGTTGTGGAACATATGGAGGGTGAATATGGGACTTTGAGGACTCGGTGCCGGTTTGGGAATGACAGCTCCCCAACCAGATGGTTCTCGCATCTCCACCAACATTGCTTTCTATGCGTCCCGCCACCCATCACCCCATTCATCCTCCATCTTTTCCTTCCACCACTTCATTCGCTCCAACCACCAGTGCCTCACACGTCTTCCAGATCTCTGAAGATGCTGCTAATGAGAAGCAAGGCAGCAAGTAACGAGAACAAGATCCTGAAGCGCGAGGAGAAGCGCGGTGCAGCTCGCAATCTTCCAGCTTGGCACTCGACCCAAAAGTATCCATCCGCCTGATCTATACTAACGTGGAACCGCTTCGACGAGTCCCCAAAGAGGGCTTGACGAAGATATCTGTGAGAACTGGAGCTATGTGAGACGATAATCTAGCGGCACACATGAGAAGGCGATACGGGAGGGTGATCCAAAACTGGTGCACAATGCATCCAGGTGTCTGACAAGGAGGGTTCTTGGATGACGTCTATTCTGGCATCAGCAAAATATTGTTCTCATTCAGCAGCTGGAAAGTCAGCTTCTCGATCATAATTGTCTAGCGCCTCACCCACATTGCTTTCTACTCTGCGAAACAAGAGAATTGAAACGTGAGGAGAAGCGCGATGCAGCTCGCAATCATCCAGTGTGACACGCGATCCGGATTCATCCACCGAGCCAACCCCGTCAGCATGGGAATTACGACACGGAGCGCGATCCGAAGCTAGCACAGAACGTACTCTAGGTCTAAACAAGAAAGCTTTCTGAGAGTGGGATATGTTCTGGATTGCGATAGCAAAATATAGCTTTCATTAAGCAGCTGGAAAGATGACTCCACAACTAAAGAGTGTGCAGTACCTTCACCCACATTGCTTTCTACTCTTCCCTTCAACCTCTAAAACCTGGAGTGCAACGAAGCAAAGGCGTCTTACGGCGTAGCCCTCGATCCGGAATCTTCTCTTGTTTTAACTATATCAACGTGAGAAAAGCGCTAAGAAGCGTGATCCGAAGCTGATGCAGAAAGAATCCCAGGTATTACATAAGAAAACCTTTTCCGAGTCAGGTCTATCTTGGAATACATCAGCAAGATATTGCTATCATTCAACAGCTGGAAAGGCAGCTCGACAAACTGATCACCCGATCCAATGCGGCGGGGATAAAAGAGATCAAAAAGTGGTACGAAAAGGACAGCGACTACGGGGTGGGATGGTACCACCGGAAGACGAGATCCGACACCTGGTCGCCGCCCTACCGTGACCGGCTCTCAGCCGCTCTGTACATGTCAGCGCTTCTTGAGCTGATTCGTCTAATATCTTCACCCACATTACTTTCTACCTTTCCCTTCAGCCCCTCACTCCCTGAAGCGATGGAATAAAGGTATCTTCTAACATAACGCTTGGTACGGAGTTACTCACCGCCTCAACCATATCAATATGGGGTCCCCGGTACAAAGCGTGATCCAAAGATGGCGCAGCATGTGTCTGGGTGTTATTAAAGAAGGGTTTCAAAGTGTGAGGGATGTTTTGGCAATCACGATGAAGAAGGGGTTTGGTTAACAGCCAGGAACTGCGATATGAGGTCGATAAAGGAAAGGAGGCCATAGAATCATAAGTCTCTCGGGACTTAAAGGGA